>JFJP01027117.1_pt1 | contig 20111 bp, 5 predicted proteins | sample 431651 | NCBI WGS metagenome assembly JFJP01 (sample SAMN02602958, study PRJNA72255) | Microbial mat metagenome, whole genome shotgun sequencing project. | biome: fresh water; feature: sink hole; material: water; isolation source: purple microbial (photo- and chemosynthetic) mats found in...
CCATTAATTTTCAAAAAAACTCTGTGCTTTGAACTTTTTGCAATTAATTATTATTTTCAAGCAATCTCTTCTTCTTCCAAAAGCTTATATAATAGCTTTTACGATTTCTATTTAAGGAATGAGTGGAAAACTTATTGTAATGATTTAGAGTTTATGTCATTGCTGTTTGGGAAGATGAAGGGTATTTTGAAACTCGAAACAGACTTTTAGATAAAATATCATTTTTTGAATTTATTATTTTGTTTCAATATAATATTAATAATTAAAAGGGCAGTAAAAAAAAAAAAAGTCATAATTCGGCAGTAAAAGACTTAAAATTTAAATAAAATTAGCTTTAAAACACAAACCCCTAAACAAAAACTCATAAAAACTCCATGTTAGTTATCTAGACTTAAATAACTCGATTTTTATTTCTTTTCCATTAAATAATGCGTTTAGTGCATTGTAGCTGTTCATTATTGTAGACAAAATGAACTAACTTATTAAAAAATTAAAAAATATAATATAGGAATAGTTCATTTGTTCTTTGATTCCCGTTCATCTTCCCACTTCAAATTTAATTGAATTGTGAGTCCCAACAACGTTCTTTTAATTACAGCAATCAGCTCTTTTCCATTAACAAGCTCTCTTGTTTTTTCCCTATTGATAAGAAATTCTCTTCCAATAAGCACAATGAACCGATTTTTCACAGTATGTTGTGTTCTTCCCCAGAATTTCTTTGAAATTAAAGACCATTTTTTAGGATTTGCCAGGTTTTCCTGTAAAAGTCTGATGTCTTCTTCTAAAGTCCATAAGTTCCTAGTAATTTAATGATAGAAATTCTTGGTTTGTTCACTTTTTAACCTGTTGAGGAAAGGGTTCAAATGATTATTCCATCTTTCTTTGCATTTCCTATTGCTTTTGAACCCTTCAAAACTGAAAACAGTTCTATTGAATTCAAAGGAAACCACTGACCAATTGATGTTTCTAATGACCGTTTGGGTTTGAGGGATGAAAAGAGAAGGATAAAGTTGGAACATGACTTGAAATAACAGATGGTCTTGTTGTTGGGTCCATTTGGAGTCGAGGAAAATGGTTTTCAGCGAAGAAAGCAAACGGTATTTGAGGAAACAACCATTAATATTTGAAAAAATCGCAATCAAATTCCAATCTTTTTCAGTCTTTTTTTTTTATTGCAAAAAAAAATGTGAATAAGATTAAAAAATTAATTTTGTACAAGTGTTATAGGAGATTTGGCTGTTAAAAACTCATATAATGACAACAAAAGGATTAGGAACTTCTTGAACTTAGGAGAACAGGTTGGCGAGCTTAAGATAGATGTGTTCAGCGTTAATTATAAAATGAAATACGAGTTAGTGAGCATTTGCTCATTTTGCAAAAATAAGAAGATCTTTGATAGTTTTTTAGGGAGACATGAGATTTTTTCATTGGCTTTTAAAAAGCTGGAGTTCTTTGCATATAATTTCCTGAGAGAAACGTTATCGTTTGGAGATAAGGCATGAACGAGAGAAAATAAATCTTGAGGAGGATCTTTGGCAAGGGGTTCAAAATGAAGGGAGATCATTGGTCTTGTTTTTTTGTTTCGATTATTGAATTATCAAATAGGAAAATAAATTTTTTTTAATATAAATGAAGCATTATGATGACGGTGTAAATTCAAACAAAATTTATATTTTTTTTTTTGAAAGATTATTAAAAATGAATGACTACCCTAAAATTTTTTAATAGATTATTATTTATGAATAAAAAATTTTTTTAGTGATAAAAATTTTTTTTCATGCTAAATCAAAAAAATTTAAATTTTTTTTTTTTTCTTCCATTTTTTTATGTTTCGCAAAAAATTTATAAAATTTAATAATTCATTTTATTGATTTACTGTGTAAAAAAAAAATAAAGAATTAATTATTGACTAAAAATAACACCTAATTCCTCCATAAAAAATGACTATAAACTTAAAAAATAAAATGGAGGTGTTTTCAATCTAATGAAATTTTTAAGTTTTAAATAATATCAAAATAGTTTTTTATTCTATCTCCCTTATCTTCAGCAATGTCTTCTGTGACAAACCAAAAATTGATGGTATTTTCAAAGGAATCATTTCTCGACTTTTCCTTTAATAAGCTCTCTTCCTCCCTTTCCAATTGTAATTGAGTCTTCAGATCATTTAAAGTCCTTTCAACCAGCAAATAAAGCTCCTTTCCTTTCATAAGTTCTCGAATTTTTTCCCTTTTGATCATGGATTCTTTGCTCATCAGCAAAATGAACCTATTTTTAATGGTATGTTGTGTTCGTCCGCAGAAAGTCTTTGAAATTAAAGCCCATTTTTTAGGATGAACCATGTTTTCCTCTAACAGCCTGATATCTTCTTCTAAAGTCCAAGAATTCCTTGAATAAATTAAATTAATAAGATTTAGAGCTTCTTTTTTTTTCTTACCTATTTAGAAAAGGGTTCAAATGGTTGTACCATTGCTCTTTGCATTTCTTATTGCTTTTGAAGCCATCGAAACAGATCGTTGTTCTGTTGAACTCGAAGGAAATATAAGACCAATTGATTTGTTTAACTGAGGTTTGGCTTTGAGGGTCAAATAAAACCGGATACAATTTATAAATCAATTGAAATAAGAGATTATCTTGATTTTGGGTCCATTTTGAATTGGTGAAACAGGCCTTTAATGATGATAGCCATCGATATTTCAGGAAAAACACGTTGATTTTTGAGAAATAAGAAATCAAATTCCAATCGTTTTCTTTCTTTTACATAGTTGTTTTATTCAAATTTTAAGAAAAAAATTATTAAATTTTTACTAGTGTTTCCGGAGATTTTCCTGTCAAAAATTCGTATAATGAAAGCAAAAGAATTAAGAATTTCTTAAACGATGGAGAGCAGGTATTTAAACTAAAAGGGATGCTATTTATAGATAAATGAATATAAATTATTGGAAAAAAAATTCATGTGTTGTACTAAGATGTGGGTAGGTTTTTTTGAGAAAATGTGAAAAATTTTAAAAAGTTTCTTGGAGGAAAATATAAATTTTCATTGGATTGGATGAAATTGGAGTTTTTAATGAAGAGTTCTCGCAATGATAAGTCATCAATGAGATTCAAAGCCTTTACAGTTGAAAAGAAAAATGAAGAAGCTTTTGGAGTGGATTGAAAACTTAGGGAGAAATTCAGCATTGTTTTGTGCTTGCTGGATGTGAAAATTTTGAATTATAAAATCATTGTAAAATATTTCCTATGATCATTTGTTTACGAATCCTTAAAAAAAAGAGAAGAAAAAAAGATTTGTTTCTGGGCCTAGAGTGAATTTAAAATGTTTCAAAACAATGGAGGATAATTTTTAATTATTTTGAATTTCATTTGTTAATAGTTGAAGATTTGAATTTATCTATAAAATTTTTAAGATTTATTTATTTTAATAAAATGAGGGATTTTATGATAAATTACTAAAAAAATTTAGTTTTTTTTTTTTTAATATTTCATAATATGAAAATTTTTAATTTTGAAAGATTTTAATTATTTTAATTTTTTTTTGGAACGAATGCATTCACCATATTGGATATTGGCTTTAACATCATGTAAAACAAAAAATGCTTCAGAGAAAAATCCATGTACAAACAAAGAGAAATTATAAATTTTAAAAAAACAGAATGTTTATTATTAAAAAAAAAAAAAATTCTGTTTTTTTAAAAAATCTCTCTATATATGTATTTTCTATATTCAATTTTTTTTCAAAAGTTTTTCTTAAAAAATAAATTAAAAGAAAATGGAAAAATACTCAAAATTTTTAGACTCTCAATTAAGAAATGATTATTATTTGCTTCTAAAGCAAACCGAGGAACTGGAAAAAAAATTAACAGACTAGTATTTTTTTCTTTATTCCCCCAAAAATAATACCAATAATTCCAAGCGAAGATCTCGAAAAATGGGTTCTGTCAATCAAAACTTCTTCTTCAAAACCCATCAAAACACTTTTAAATATCGGAGAAGATTTATTCTTAAAAGCCAAAATGTCCTCTTTTTTTAAATATTTATTAGAACAATTTTATTTTTTTTCAAGTGAGAACCAGAATAAAATTTGTATAGATGTTGGCTTGAATTTTTTCCTTGAATGTTCAAACGAAGAAGCTATTAAAATAATATCCCAAAGAAAACCTTTGCTGCAAAATAAGATTCGCGGAAATGAGCGAAAACTCTCAGAAATTCTCGCGAACATTCAAATAGTTAAAAAATTCCTTTCAAAATATTTTTTTAAAAAGCCATTTAAATTAAAAGTTTGAAAACACAATAGAAAAAATTTCTCTGGGACTGCCAATACAATAATAATCTGAAAATCCCCAAAAAAATAAAATTCAATGATTATTAAAGACAAAGAATATTTTTTTTGTAAGAAATTTTCATTAATTTTTTCTCTCTCATCTATATTTAAATTTAAACATAAAACTTTTTTTTATAATATTTTTATTAATTTAAAAAAAAAAAAATTTGAATGAAAATTTTTGATATTGAGTTTTTACAACTAAAATTTTAATATGGACTTAATGAAAATCAGAGAATTTAGATAAAATCTCTTGATAAAATTATTTATAATTTACATAATATTCATTTATTCATTTATATATATTTTCCAAACTACCTGCCCAAAAATTCATTTTCTCCCTATTCACATTCAACTTCTCCTTTTTCTTCCTCAATTCTCTCAATACCGATTCACATTTTTCCAATCTCCAACATCACCCAATTCTCTCAAAAAAATAAACTCCAAACACTATTCAATCGAGGGAAATGAGGGCTCAGGAAATCGCTATGGAAAATCAATTGCCTGTGTATTTAGTAATTGCAAGAATGTCACAAAAAGGAATTCAAAAGGTTAAAAGAAAAAAAAAAATTTCCTAAAAAAGTTAACTTATCTAATACAACAGAAACAATTTATCAAAATAAATGACTTTACAATGAAAATATCGGGATCTTAGCAAATATTCGAATGAATCTCTTAGATTGGGTTTGGAAAAAAGGTTGAACATATGGTGATTGAAAAGGATTCTGCGAAGTTAGTGCATGCGATTTCCATAAGTTCTGCTCCAAAAATAACATTGATTTTCATGGGAAGCGAAGCCTAAAAATTTCATTATGTGAGGTCGGAATTAAATCCAAGTTTTTAAAATGAATTTTCTTCAAAAGAGTTATTTTTTTCTGAAAACTGAGCTTTTAAAAAGGGATCATTTTGCTGAAAAAATGCAGATTTATTTTTAAGTTGAAAAAAGAGAAAAATCTGAATTTTCTGAATGAAACAATGGAAAATGAATTAAAAAAGAAGACGAGGAGGAAATTTGAAAAAGAAGGCAGTGCTTTTTATGCATGAGAGAGACGATGGGATGAAGGAGTAATTTTACCAGAACATACAAGAAAAACGAAATTCGGTGTTTTTGAATGTCATGATAGAAAATAATTTTATAAATTTTTTTGAAAAATTAAATAATTTTTTAAAAAATAAAAAAAAATCATTTTGTTTTTTGAAATAAAAAAAAATTTCAAATTTTTTTAAGATTCTTTCAAACTCTTCCCTAATTATAAAACCCCTTCAGAATCTACAACAGTTATAATTTTTTAAATAAAAAGAGGTCGCAAACCTAAAATTCAAGCGAAACCCCCCAAAAAAACTAACTACAATCATAAAAAACTCTCACAATGTCCATCATTTCATCTAAACGTGCAAGGTGGATGATTTCCACTATTTCTGAAAGTCTCGGAATAAAAAAAGAAGCAACAGTCGAGGTAAATCTTTCTTATCAAATTCCCTTGTATTCCCCATAAATCGCCAAAAAATTGCTGAGAAAACCCAAAAAAATTACCAAAAAAACTGAATGAACCCCTAATATATCTCCATAATTCCCAATAATCCCCTTCTACCCCATCAATCCCAACCCACCCACATCACTCCCCATCAACCCCATACTCCCCATCAACCTATATTAACTTCAATTAACCCTCACAGATTCCGATTAATCCCATTTTTTATTAATAGGAATATCTGAAACAAGAGCGAAACGAGATGCTTCTCGAGCAATTCCTTAAAGGAGAAGGTCCTAAGAAGATTCTGATATACCATCAAGTTCAGGACCAAATCAGCAATGATGAGATCAAGGAAGCCAATGCCGATCCAATGCTCTTCATCACACAAGGTGACACCGAGCGAATCAAAGAAAAAGCCATTTATTTCATACGAAACCTCCCAGAAAACAAAAAAACTATAAATCTGCAAGAAACCAATGATAATGAGATTCTCTTTGGTGAAATCTCATCCAATGTCCTCATGCAGCTAAACAATATGATGGAATTGGTTTATTTCCCGATGATCGAGCGTTTAGAGCCTCGTGATTGGGAGAAATGTGAAGAAGAATCCAGACTAGAATTCGTTGGACTTTCAAAGAAATTCAGCCAGGAAGTCTTCGAAAGCATCAAAAGCATCCAACCAGGCCAAGAAATCTTCCATTTGGATCAAGAAGAATACAATAAATTCAATCAAGGTACAGGCAATGAGCAAGAGAAACAGCAATATTTAGAGAAGAAGTTCTCTTCATGGATTACCACTATTTCGACAATGTTAAACGATGACAATGATGCGAAGAAAGAACCTGCCGATGCAGGTCCACGCGTAGAATTGGAGTACTGGAAGAGCCGCATGCAGAAAATCACGAGTTTAAGTGAGCAATTGAGAAGCAATGACTTCAAGTTTGTCAAAGGACAATTGTTCAGACATAAGCCACATAATGAGATCTCACAACGAGGCAGAGGTGATGAAAATATAAGCAAATTGATGATGGATTACAGCCGTGTGGATTTATTATTGACTGATAAATTGAATGAGGCTAAAGATAATGTAAAATACCTAACAACCTTGGAGAAGTTCATTGAGCCTTTATACACAGGGACTCCTCAACAAATCATTGATACATTACCTGCATTGATGAATGCGATTAAAATGATACATACCATAGCTAGATTTTATTACACAGCCGATAAAATGACGGGTTTATTCATGAAAATCACCAACCAAATGATCACAAATTGCAAGAAACGAATCCTAAATGGGAAAACCAGTGATGATATCTGGAAAAGAGATCCTGCTGAATTGATTGAAGTACTGGGATCCTGCATCAAGCTAAACAGAGAATATAAAGAATGCTATAAGGACACAAAGGATAAAGTCGCTGATATGCCTAAAGGCAAGACTTTTGACTTCAGCGAGACACAAATCTTCGGAAAATTTGACCTTTTTTGCAGAAGAGTAGTGAAACTAATTGATATCTTCAACACTATTCAACAGTTTCAAAGCCTTGCGAACCATAATCTCGAAGGAATGGAGAAATTGACAGCGAAATTCAAAGAAAGAATCGAAGATTTCAAGAAAAATCGTTATGATCTCCTAAATTACCAGAACAATCAATTCGACCTTCATTTCGTCGAATTCAACCTGAAAATCTCTGATCTCGATGCCGAACTGCAGAATTTCATTGATAACAACTTCAATCGTTTCCGCAACATCGAATATTCCTTGAAGCTCCTGCATAAATTCGAAAACACTCTCAAAAGAGACTCCTTAAAACACAATCTTACTTCCAAATATAATTCAATTCTTCACAATTATGCAGTGGAACTTGATCATATCCAAAGGGTTTTCACTGATCAAAAAGGCAATCCCCCTATTGTAAGGAACATGCCCCCTGAAGCTGGTAAGATCATATGGGCAAGGCATTTATTCCAGAAGATCACAGGTCCTATAAATATGTTCCCTGAGAATGTCATGAATTCTCCTGATATCAGGAAATATTATGGGTCATATAACACTTTGGGGAAGCAATTAACAGTGTATGAGATGTGGTATTATAAGGATTGGTGTGGAGATATTGAAAAAAGCAAGGCCGCTTTGCAAGCCACTCTCATCATTAGATATGATGAGACGAAAAAATTATACGTGAATTTCGATCCGGAAATCATGCAGTTGATTAGAGAAGCAAAATGCATGGATAGAGTAGGGATTGAGATCCCTGAATCTGCAAGGATAATTCTTTTGCAAGAAGAGAAGTTCAAGATGTATTACAATGAATTGCTTTATGTTTTGAAAGAACATGATAGAATCATCAGCAAAATCAAGCCGATTAACAAGAATCTCCTGAATCCACATCAAGAAGATTTAGAATTGAAACTGCTTCCTGGAAGAGTTACTTTGACTTGGACCTCTATGAATATAGACTCATATTTGCAACACGTTCATCAAGGTTTGAATAAACTTGAACAATTGATCATAAACGTGAATGATATCATTGAGAATCGTATTGAAAATAACCTGAAGAACATCAGCAAAGTTCTATTGGTTTCTTTACCTCAAGACTCCAAGCCATTTTCTTTGGAGCAATTCGTTTCTTTACAAAGAGACTATATTAAATCGAAAACTGAATATCTTATGAGCAAGAACGTGGAGGTTGAAAGAGCTGTTGATGATCTTATACAAACAATCAACAGCTACCCATTGGATAAACATTTAATTGAAACTGTCAATGAAGAAGAAACCAAAAGAATCAAGAAGTATTACTTCTGGTATTTATATCAGGCTTTGCTCAATAGCACACAAAACTCACTTAATGCCATGAAATATCGTGTTTGCGGGTCAAGACCAGGAGGTGGCCAGCAACAACAAACACAGCAACAATTGAAGCCTTTCTTTGAAGTTTGCGTGCAATTAGAAGGACAAAAGGTGGAATTGAACCCAAATCTTACAGAAATTCAGAAATCTATCAACAGAGCTGCAACACATGTGCTGAGATGCTCAAAAACCTTGTATAATTGGGACCAACAAGAGAAAGATAATGATAAGAAGGCCTCTTTCTATGAAATGATAGCCCAGGATAAAGAGATTGTGAAGGTTATTCTGCTATTGACAGGATCAATTCAAGGAACTAAGAACAAAGTCAATGAGTTTTTGGCCAGCTTCAGCAAGTTTGAATGGCTTTGGAAAGAAAACGTTAATGAGAAATTGAACAAATTCGAGAAAAAGAACCCATCTTTGCAAGATTATGAGGATGAATTGAAGAAATTCACCTATGTTGAGGATGAAATCGATAAAATAGAGCATGCTCATAAGATTGGTGCTATGGAATTGAAGACCGAGAACCTTTGTCAACAATTGAAATCGAAGGCCAAGGAATGGAAATTGCAATATGCTCAAGACCTTCATAAAAGAGCCAGAACAATGTTGGATCAATTAACCGAACAAACGAAGAATTTAGACACAAGGTTAAGAAAAGAAGTGAAAGATATCGATTCTTTGGGATATGTGATGGAAACTTTAGAAGAAATCAGGAAACAACAAGCCGAAATTGAAATGAAATTCAACCCAGTGCTCGAAATGTACTCTTTATTGGATAATCATCATCCAGGAGGCTTCACTGATAAAGATGAAATGGATGCTAGAACCATGTTAGTTGGCAATTGGAACGCATTAATTCATTACGGAGAAGTAAAACAGAAGGAATTACAGCAGAAACAAAGCATTTACCTCAAGGATTTGAAACGATCTGTAAAAGAGTTTATCAAGGATGTATCAGATTTTCGTAAGGATTACGAGCAGAATGGGCCTATGGTCGAAAATATCACTCCAAGAGAAGCTATTGAGCGACTGAGGAGATTCGAAGATGAATATTCAGTAAAGTTCAAGTTTTATAAGATAAATAAATCAGGAGAAGATTTATTCGGATTACAGAATCAAAAGTATCCTGAACTCGAAAAAACTGAAGGGGAATTGAAAATGTTGAAGAAGCTTTATAGTCTCTATGCAGAGGTTATTGATCAATTGTCGAAATGGAGAGAGAAATCATGGGCTGATGTGACAGTGGACCAGCTGAAAGATATGGAAGAACAGGTGGTGAAATACGGGGATTTATGCATGAGATTGCCAAGAGAATTAAAAGAGTGGCAGGCTTATAAAGAATTAAAGCAAGAGATCGAAAATTTGAAAGCAATTCTGCCAATAATAAGAGATTTGAAGAAACCTAGCATAAAGCTTCGTCATTGGCAGAAAATCGTCGAAGTTACAGGAAAACCATTGAATTTCGAACAAGAAGATAACTTTTATATGAATGATTTGATTGAAGCGAATTTATTAGAACATCAGGATGATATTATCGATATAACAGAATCCGCTGATAAACAGCTGAAGATTGAAGTACAATTGGAAGAGGTAAAAACTACATGGGAAAATGCTTGTTTTGATTTTTCTACATGGGGAAAACAAAGGGATTATCCTTGTATATTGAACGGAATGTCAGTCCTCAACATTCAGGAGAAACTCGATGAAGATCAGATGCTTTTAGCAACTTTGAACGCTCAAAGACATGTCTTGCCATTTAAAGCTATTGTTGAGAATCAAATAACAATCTTTGGAGATGTTTCAGAGACTTTGGATATGTGGATAAAGGTCCAGGTACTATGGACTTCTTTAGAGGCGGTGTTCATGGGAGGAGATATTGCAAGAAATATGCCAGTAGAAGCGAAAAAATTTGCGGGGATTGATAAAAACTGGCTGAAAATTATGGAGAAAGCTGTAGAAACCAAGAAAGTCATACAATGTTGTCAAAACGATATGTTAAACGATTTCCTTCCTGAATTACAAAAAAATTTAGAAATCTGTCAGAAATCATTAGAACAATACCTTGAAGGCAAAAGGAAGAAGTTTGCCAGATTCTATTTCGTGAGCAATCCCACTTTATTGAAGATTTTATCACAGGGATCTGAACCCACTAGCATACAAGACGATTTTGAGAAGCTTTTTGATGCGATAAATAGAGTCACTTTTGATAAGAATCCTGATAAAAAAGGCACAAATGAGAAGATAATTCGAGCAATCACACAAATGATGGGAAAAGATGATGAAACGATTCAATTGGTTAATTACGTGAAGTGTGAAGGTAGCATCGAGACTTGGTTGAAGGTTTTGGAGCATTCTATGCAATTTACAATGAAGGATATCATCAAACAAGCCTCAACTGCTTGTATGTCAATGGGTTTAAAAGAATTTCTCCATGCTTATTCCTCACAAGTGTCATTATTGGGGATTCAGTTGATTTGGACTGCGAAAATGACTGAAGCTTTGGAAAAAACTGGAAAAAATGAAAAGGCCACAATGGAGCAAAAACGCAAGGATATTCAAATGATGTTAGAGACTTTAACCCAAATGTGTTTAGAAACGATAACTTCGAATATAGAAAGGACTAAAATCGAGACATTAGTCACCATTCACGTGCATCAGAGAGATCTAACAAATGATCTAAAGGTCAAGGATGTCAATGATTTCGATTGGCAGAAACAAACGAGACTTTATTGGAAACAAGAACAAGAAAATTGCATTATTTCAATCACAGATTGGGATGCTCCTTATAATTATGAGTTCCTTGGTGCTAAAGAAAGATTATGTATCACTCCCTTGACTGATAGATGCTATATAACACTAGCACAGGCTATGAGTATGTATTACGGAGGAGCTCCTGCAGGTCCTGCTGGGACTGGCAAGACGGAAACAGTGAAGGATTTGGGAAGAACTTTGGGTGTTTTTGTCGTGGTTACCAATTGTTCTGATCAGCATAAATACAGAGATATGGCAAAAATCTTTAAAGGATTAGTACAAAGTGGGCTTTGGGGTTGTTTTGATGAGTTTAACAGAATTACTTTGGAAGTGCTTTCTGTTGTAGGAATGCAGATTGAAGTCATTTCAGCTGCTAAAAAACAACACCTAAAAGAGTTTTTGTTCCCTGAAGAGACAACCAATATTGAATTGGTACAAAGTGTGGGATATTTCATCACTATGAACCCTGGATATGCTGGTAGACAGGAGCTTCCTGAAAATTTGAAGGTTTTGTTCAGAGGAGTCAGTATGATGGTTCCTGATAGAGAGATCATTATCAAGGTGAAGCTCGCTTCAGTGGGTTATACATTAATCGACGGGTTATCAAAGAAATTCAATATGCTTTATAGATTATGTGAGGAACAGCTCAGTAAACAAAGACATTACGATTTCGGGCTTAGAAACATTTTATCAGTGTTAAGAACCGCTGGTAATACTAAAAGAGGAGAGCAAAAGGCTGAGGAAGAAATGCTTCTGATGAGATCTTTAAGAGATATGAACCTTTCAAAGCTTGTGGCTCAAGATATCCCCCTATTCAAAAATCTTCTTATTGATATTTTCCCAAGACAAACAGAAATACCAAAGAAGGTCTATGCAGATGTTGAGGCCAAAATCCCAGATATTATAAAGAAAAGAGGGTTAATTTCTCATCCACCCTGGATTATGAAGATCATTCAATTATATGAAACATCGTTGGTTAGACATGGGTTTATGTTGGTGGGTCCAACCGGCTCTGGAAAGACCATGATAATGAATGTATTGACCGACGTTTTGACAGAACTCATACAACCTTATAAAATAACTAAATTGAACCCAAAGGCGATTACTCCTGAGGAAATGTATGGTGTGAAATCAGAAATTTCTGATGATTGGACCCCAGGAATCTTCAGCACTCTTTGGCAAAAGGCTAATGTAAGAAACAGCAAGTTCAATACATGGCTGACTTGTGATGGGCCAGTTGATGCCATTTGGATTGAAAATCTAAATACAGTGTTAGATGATAATAAGATTTTGACTTTGGCGAATGGAGAACGTATTCCAATGACGGATAATTGCAAATTGGTCTTTGAGGTGGAAAACCTCAATAATGCTTCTCCTGCCACCGTCTCACGTTGTGGACAAGTTTATGTTTCTGCTACAGATTTGGGTCATGAACCAGTGATTAAAGGTTGGATTCTCGGAAGAAAGGCTGGGTCTAAAGAGAATGAAGAAGCTGATCGTTTGAACTCTATACTGATGAAATACTTTATCACGAATAGATTGATAGAATCTTTGGATAAAATCTGCAAAAGTCCTGTGATGGACATTTCTTTATTGATAAAAATCACAAATACATTGAATCTTTTGACAGGGATGTTAAAGCCTTTGAATAATTTGAACAAAATTTTATCAGAACAGGATTATGAGAAGATCATCATATATTGCATAACATGGGCTGTGGGAGGTGTTTACGAGATGCAGGACAGACAAACAATGCATGAGTATTTATGGAGCAAAGGAGCACCTTTACCGCCGAAATCAAGAGAAAATGAAACAATCTATGATTATTTCGTACACATTGATGAGAAATCTGGACAAATCGATTGGAAACTATGCTCACCAGAAGAATGGAGACCTCCAGAAAAGCTTCAATTTTCGCAATTATTGATCCCTACAGTTGATTCCTTTAGAGCAGAACTGTTAATAAACCTGATTTTAAACCAGGAGAAATCATTGATCTGCAGTAAAGCAATTCTTTTAGTAGGAGGCGCCGGAACTGCGAAAACCTCTTCAGTTCTGATGTATTCGAATAAGTTCAAACAAGATGTTATGCTCTTTAAGCGCTTGAACTTCTCCTCAGCAACAAAGCCTTCAACCTTCCAAGAAACCATTGATGCCGAATGCGATTGCAAGGTCGGAAAGGACTTCGCACCACCTGGAAACAAACAAATGACCTTATTTATCGATGATATGTCGATGCCCCAAGTGAACAAATGGAATGATCAGGAGACTCTGGAAATTGTGAGACAATTGATAGAAACAAGTGGGTTCTATATGTTAGATAAAACACAAAGAGGCAACTTTAAAACAATTAGGAAATTACAGTATATTGGTGCTATGAACCATCCAGGAGGAGGTCGTAATGATGTTCCAAATAGGTTGAAACGTCTTTTCTTTATTTTCAATATGGTGTTGCCTTTGAGCGTAGAAGCTATCTATGGACCGATTATCGAACATACATTCAAGCCGAAATATTTCACTGCAGAGTTCATGAGAGTTGTCAAAGGACTATCACAAGCAACGGTCAAATTATGGAGTAAAGTCAAGAATACCATGTTGCCAACACCTTCCAAATTCCATTATATCTTCAATATGAGAGAATTGTCAAGAATCTTCAAAGGAGTCCTACAAACTAGAAAAGAAGTCATTTTATCAGCGTCAAGCGTTGGGAATATGAAGCCTGAAGTTTTTCTGATTGGGCTTTGGAGACATGAATGCGAGAGAGTCTTTGTTGATAAACTAACGAATTCGAAAGATAAAGAACAAGTTTTGGGCTTTATCCAAGAGATTTCTTTAGAGAATTTCTCGCAATTAGAATCCGAGATTCTTGAGAGATTCACAAAGGAAAAATTGTTCTTATTCTGTGATTTCCTTAGAGAAGATACCAAAAACGAAGAAGGACTCATTGAAGTGGAGGCTGAAAAAATTTATGAAGCTATTTCGGATATGGAGAAATTACGAGCTCGATGCTATTATTTACTGGAGGATTACAATAAAAAATATTCGGGAAAGAAGATGAGCTTAGTTCTTTTCGATGATGCGATAAAACATTTGTTGCGAATTTCGCGAATCATTAAGATGCCGAGATCCTCAGCTCTTTTAGTAGGAGTTGGAGGTTCTGGAAAACAATCTTTAACAAGACTTGCAGCAGAAATCGGAAGAAATTCAACCTATCAGCTTGTGATCACAAAAAACTTCGGTGAGAAGGATTTAAAAGATGAATTAAAAAATTATTTTGATTACGCAGGACATATGGGGAGACAAGTTACATTTATAATGACTGATTCTGAGGTTAAAAAAGAGGAATTTTTAGAGTATGTGAATATGATTCTTTCAACCGGAGAAATCCCGAAATTGATTCCTAAAGACGAGAAAGAAGTCTGGCTTGGAGAAGTGAGAAATGATTATTGCAAAGAGAGAAATCTCGTGAATTATGATCCTCCAGCCAACGAATTATATGCATATTTCTTAGAAAGATTGAGGGATAATTTGCATATAGTACTTTGTTTCAGTCCAGTGGGACAAAAGTTCAGAGATAGAGCCAGAAAATTTCCCGCATTGTTCAATGAATGCACAATAGATTGGTTCCTTCCATGGCCCGAAGAGGCGTTAGTATCAGTGGCTGAAAGCTTTATAAAAAACTTCAAAGGATTAGAAACCCCTAATGAAGTGAAAATCGAGCTTTTTAAGCATATGGGAACTGTACATCTCATAGTTACACAGGTCTGCGACCTTTATTTCCAGAAAATGAGAAGAGCCGTTTTCGTGACTCCGAAAAGTTTTTTGAGTTATTTGAACAGTTATAAGGATTTCTATATAAAGAAATTCGCGGAATTAGACATACAAGGGAAGTCCTATAAGATCGGTCTTGAAAAGATTAGTGAAGCAACTATTTCTATTGCAAAGATGGAGATTGGCTTAAAAGACGAAGAATCACAATTGAAAGAAGCTTCTGATAAAACTGATATTATGTTACAGGATCTTGAGAAAGAATCGAAGAAAGTAAAGCTAAAGAATGATGAAGTTGAGGCTATTACAGCAGCTTGTAAGAAAAACGCAGAGATGATCGCAACAGAAAGAGAATCTGCAGAAAAAGACTTGCAGGCAGCTTTACCTGCTTTAAAAAGAGCTGAAGAGGCAGTAGCTTCTTTGGATAATAAAGATATTATCGAGATAAAAACCACAAAGACTCCACATGAAGTCATAAAATATATCTTCGATCTTGTGTGTATTTACTTCCAAGCGAGGTTAAGCCCTGTTATTTGTACAGAAGAGAAACAATTTGATAAGAAATCTGAGAAAAAATCTATTTTCATAAAAGACTCTTGGGAAGATTCAGGGAAATCGGTCCTAGTGGACCCAAATTTGATCAAAAAACTTAAGGAATATGATCGAGATTCAATCAATGAAGAAACCATTGAGCTTTTGGCGCCTTATTACAATTTAAAAGACGATTGGTTTTCTGAGAAAAATGCAATAAATGCCTCGAAAGCAGCTTCTGCAATTTATAAATGGGGAATGGCTATTTACGATTATCATGATAAATCTAAGATTGTGAAGCCGAAGAAAGAGAATTTAGTCATTCAGGAAGGTCGTTTAGCCGTTGCACAGAATGAGTTGAGAAAAGCCCAATTAGACTTAGCAGCAATTCAAGCACAATTGGCCCAATTAAAGGAGAATTTCTCAAAGCAAATCGAAGAAAAAATGAATCTAGAGAATAAAATGAACAAAACAAAGAAGAAAATCAATACGGCTAGAACTCTCATCAGCAGTTTATCAGGTGAAAAAGAACGTTGGGGCAAAGGAGCCGCTGAAATCAATGAACAAAAACGTCGGTTAGTGGGTAATGTTTCTCTAGCCTGTGCCTTTATTTCCTATTGTGGACCTTTCAATTCCGATTTCCGATCACTATTATCCAATGATTATTTCGTGTCAGATATGAAGAAACGTGGAATTCCAGTCACTCCAAATCTTGAATTATTATCGTTTTTAGTGGATGATGCGACAGTAGGAGAATGGAACCTTCAGGGCTTGCCAAAGGATGATTTATCTATCCAAAACGGAGTTATGGTCACAAACTCAACCAGATATCCTTTGTTAATAGACCCACAAGGACAGGGCCAGAACTGGATTATGAGGAAATATTTCGAGAATTACGATCCGATTACCTTGCAACAATGCAGAGCATCGTTAAGTCACCCGAAATTCAAAGATAGATTTCTGAAGTTTTGTATGGAAAACGGCAAGACTTTGATTGTAGAGGGTATTGAGAATGAAGTAGATCCTATTTTGGACCCTGTGCTCGAGAAGCAAATACAGGTGAAAGGGAAGACGAAATTCATAGATGTTGCAGGGACTACCATAGATTTTTCTGAAGAATTCAATATGTTTTTGATCACAAGATTGCCGAATCCACAATTCAGTCCTGAATTAAGTGCAAAAACTACGATAATTGACTTTACTGTCACACAGACGGGATTGGAACAACAATTATTGGGAAGAGTCTTGAGTAAAGAACAAAAGGCTTTAGAAGAGAGTTTGAATCAGTTGTTAGCAGATGTGAACTTTAACAAGAGGGATTTACAGAGATTAGATAAGAATCTTTTAGAGAGATTAACGCAGTCTAAAGGAAATCTGCTAGATGATACAGAATTAATGGATGTTTTGAACTCCACAAAAACTCAATCAAAAGAAGTTCAAATGAAATTGGTTGATGCTGAGATCAAAACCAAAGAAATCAATGAGAAAAGAGAGCAATATAGATCAGTAGCGGTTCGAGGTTCTGCACTATATTTCTGCATGATCGAAATGTCTTTAGTAAATTGGATGTATAACTCCTCATTAGAACAATTTTTGAAATTATTTGATTTCTCAATCGATGAATCTGACAAAGCCCAATTGCCATCAAAACGTGTGGAAATCATCATAGAATTCCTTACTTTCCATGTCTATAACTACGTAAACCGAGGGCTTTTTGAAGCTGATAAAGCAACTTTTGTCCTGATTATTTGCTTCAAAATTCTGACAACCAAGGGAACTATTTCAGCAAACGACGTCTCCGTGTTCTTAAAAGGGGGAGATGCTCTTGATTCGAAATCAGAAAAGCCAAAACCTTTGAAAGAACTAGCCGAGAAATCCTGGTTAAACGTGATTCAATTATCAAGACATCAGTTTGCAAACGACCCTTTGGCTTTCTTCAGAGAATTGCCCGATTCAATCACAAGAAATGAAGCTGCTTGGAGCCAATGGTTGATGAAAAATGATCCCGAAAACTACCCGATTCCTGACTTCGCTGAAAGAATCAATGCTGAAAAGGACATGACTCCTTTCCTGACGTTATGTGTGGTAAGGTCTTTGAGAATGGATAGGACTTTAATCGCAGCCACGCGATTTATCAATAACATACTTTCGAAGAAATTCACAGATCCGGTCAGTTATCCTATTGATAAAATTTGGGCTGAAAGCAATAAATTTGAGCCAGTTCTTTTCCTTTTATCTGCAGGAGCTGACCCTACGTCTTCTATTGATGAACTGGCCAAAAAGAAGAAGAAATACCCTTGTATCAAGGTGTCTATGGGAGAAGGACAAGATAAAGTGGCTTCACAAGAAATTGCTGATGGGTTCATCAATGGCAGTTGGATTATATTACAGAATTGCCATTTAGGTCTGAAATTCATGGAGGATTTATTGACGATTCTATCACCAGATGCACAAATACATGAAGATTTCAGATTATGGATCACTTGTGAACCACACCCAAAATTCCCATTGGCTCTTTTGCAAAGAACGATCAAAGTGACCAATGAACCGCCAAAAGGTGTGAAAGCTGGGCTTTTCAAGACTTTTACCACAATTATCAATCAGGATTTCTTAGAGAAAATCGAACATCCAAGTTGGAAATCATTGATATTTACCATATGTTTCTTGCATTCTATCATCCAAGAACGTAGAAAATTCAAAGGAATAGGCTGGTGTATTCCTTATGAGTTCAATAATTCAGATTTGGAAGCTTCTTTATGCTTTATTGAAAAATACCTTGGTAATCTTATGTCTGGACCAACCAGTAATAACCAATCATTACCAATAAGCACCACTGTTATAAAATACATGGTTTGTGAAGTGCAATACGGTGGCAGAATCACTGATGATCTGGATAGAGAGCTTTTCATCGCATTTGGAGATGATTATCTTAAAGATCATATCTTCCAGAATGAACACGTTTTCTTCACAATAGAGACCGAAAGAAGTGGCAGCACAGTTCGTGAGAAATTCGCTTATAAAATCCCTGCAAATATTGATTCACAAATCTCAAAATATCGAGAATATGTCGATACCATACCTTCTATTGATTCACCCGATGTTTTTGGCCTCCATCCTAATGCAGATCGAACCTTCAGAGAGAATGAATCATTTGATTTAATCAATACTATCAAAGAAACTAGGCCAAAGGATTCATCAGGAGGGACTGGACAAACTAGAGAAGAAATGGTCTCAGAGAAATCGAAAGAATTATTAGATAAATTGCCTCCGGATTACATAGAAGGAGATGTGGAGGATTATTTGAAGAAATTAGGTGGGCCAAAGAATTATATGGAAAAGGGGAGAAACGTGCCATTGAATATTTTCTTGATCCAAGAAATCCAAAGAATGCAAGTAATTATTTCATTGGTTAGAAAGACTTTGACTGATACAATTGATGCGATAGATGGACAAATCATAATGACTCCGAATATATTGGATGCTATTAATGCTATTTCTGATGCAAGAGTCCCGAGCACATGGGTTTATGATGCCACAGGAGCTGAGATTTCTTGGATTTTACCAGGATTAGGGTCTTGGTTCAGATCCTTAGTGGATAGGAATAATGAATTGAGCAGTTGGTTGAAAAATCAAAGACCTAATGTGTTCTGGTTAACAGGGTTCTTTAATCCGCAAGGGTTTTTGACTGCAATGAAGCAAGAAGTTGCGAGATTGCATAAGCCAAAACCAGGAGAAAAAGAAAAAGAATCATGGTCTTTGGATGATGTGGTTTATAAGAACGTTGTTCGAGAAGCCAATTATGATACCAGTAGAGACAGTGAAGGGGTGTTCATTAGAGGATTGTTCTTACATGGCGGAAGATGGAATAAAACTGTTTTGGATGAACCTATTGGAACAGAAATGTTTTTCGATTTACCATTACTTTATTGGACAGCAGAAACGAAGAAAAAAGCAATGGATCCAGAAAAAATGTCGCAGTATTATCATTGCCCGCTTTATAAGTACCCAAAGAGAACAGATAAATATATTATTTCGAGGGTGCTGATGCCTTGTGAACCATTGGGACATCATAAAGCGAAATTGAGGGGAATTGCGCTGTTGTGTTCGAAAGAATAATTGAATAGAGGATTTTGCGATTTATTATTTTTTAGATATATAATAATTTAAAGAGGACTGAAATTTCTTTCTTTAATTATAATTTTAATAATTAAATTTGAAATTGGTTTTTTGGGAGGGGATAGTAATTTGCTCTATTTAAGAAATTTTTTTTTTAGCAAAAATTTTTTTAAAAAATCTTCAAAAATCAAAAAAAAAAATTAATAAAAAAAATTGTAAAAATTAATGAAAAATTTAAAGATAGAATAATGTTTTAAATTTCCATAAAAAATTTTTTTTTTTCCTTGTTGTGAAAAAA
>JFJP01001913.1_pt1 | contig 20108 bp, 15 predicted proteins | sample 431651 | NCBI WGS metagenome assembly JFJP01 (sample SAMN02602958, study PRJNA72255) | Microbial mat metagenome, whole genome shotgun sequencing project. | biome: fresh water; feature: sink hole; material: water; isolation source: purple microbial (photo- and chemosynthetic) mats found in...
GGTAGATTTCACAACGCTCAATGTATTCGCGCGTGCTTTTGGGCATCGGGGTTCGTGCACGGGTGATATAGAAAATCAGATCGCGGCCACTACGGATCAGTTGCAGGCCGTCCGAGATACTGTGCTGTGCAGCACCGTCATCAAGCGGTAACAGGGCGTGTGGCTGCGGGGTGAAGTTGGCGAGCCGTTCCGCGGCTGTCACCAGTTGCGGCCAAACGTCGAAGATTTCCGGGTCGGTGCGCAGGGTTTCCGTTTTGACACTGGCGGCGCTGACGAAATCGCGAATCGATGGCTCAATGTCTGAGAATGCTGGAATCAGGGTGAAAGTGGCGATCATCGATTCGCCGATGCGGTCAATATCGCGCATCGTCTGGCCGATCTTGATGTAGCGGCTTTCGTAGAAATTCTCGACTGGAATCGAGAAGGCGCGGAAAGGTTCGCCCCAGAGTTCGTCGATGCCTTCCTCGCCGCTGCGGTGGAGGACGAAGCGCCCGAGTTCCATGGCGTCGAGCAGGCACTGGCCGCATTCGCGCATGAGTGCGTCGCTGCTGCTGATTTCCACGCCATCGAGCTGCAGTTCGACCAGTTTCCTGAAAATGTCGGTCGCCCGGTTGAACATCGTACCGGCCAGCATGGCGGCTTTGACTCGGCGTCGGGCCGGGTCCGTTTCCGCTTGGTAACTCTGGCGTGCTTCGGCCAGACGGGAGCCGGGGATGTTCAGTCCGTGTTCGGTGTGGTTGAACAGGCGTCTGGTCAGCGCCTCGATCAGGCGCTTCTTGGCTTCCAGCGAATCGGTTGGAACCGGGTAGGTCTTGATCCAGTAACCGTCGTAAAACACACGTTCCTGGTCGGCGAACATGCGACGGGTACCTTCGGGCGGGCGCTCGTCGGCCTGCACCTTTTTCTTGAGGGGGAGTATGTTGTTCATCGTAAGTCGCTGTTGAATGATCTCGTCCGCATCAAGCAAGAAGTATGCGGTAAGTCATAGCGAATGCAAGCGAATGATTCGATAGGGAATGAATGGGCGAGCGATCCGGGTAGTGCATTCTTTTGGTGCGATACCGAAATGACACCGCACGTTCTTGGTGCTCGGAGGGCTAGCTTCTCATCAAATAGACGGGCAGGGCGGGGGTTATCCCAGCAGCAAGCTTGTCGCCAATCCAAACATCACCAATGCAATGAATGAATCGAGCACCCGCCAGGCGGCTTGTTTGCGGAACAAGGGCGCAAGCAGGCTGGCCCCGTAGGCCAGGGCCGTGAACCACACCAGGCTGGCAGTAGCGGCACCGGTGCCGAATATCCATCGCCCGGACTCCCCTTGCTGATTGGCCAGAGAACCAAGGAGTACCACGGTATCCAGATATACATGGGGGTTCAGGAAAGTGAAGCCGAGGCAGGTGGCAACGGCGCTTGCGAGCGACATGGCTCCATTCTCCTCGACAGTCAACTGCTCACCTTGCCATGCGCGTCGCGCAGCAAAGGCGGCGTAGGCGAGGAGGAAAGCGGCACCGCCGTAGCGGGTAACAGCCAGCAGTGTGGTGCTGGTTTGTATCAGTGCGCCCAGGCCGGCAATGCCTAACGCGATGAGCGTTATGTCGGACAGAATGCAGATGAGCGCCACCGGCAGTCGATGCTCGCGGCGGATGGCCTGGCGCAGGACAAACGAATTCTGGGCACCGATGGCAATGATAAGTGCCAGGCCGGACAGGAAACCGGCAATAAACTGGGTTTGCATGAAGGTGATCAACTCGCGTGGAAAACGTCAGGCTAGCCGAGTACGATTAGAAAGAAAAACTAAACATTCTTAATTGTGGTTAGAATTATTAACTTATGAATATCGATAATGCCCAATTGGCCGCCTTTGCCATGGTTTTGCGCGAAGGCAGTTTCGAAGCCGCCGCGCGACGGCTTAATGTGACCCCGTCGGCGATCAGCCAGCGCATCAAGCAACTCGAAGAACGGTTCGGACAAGTTCTGTTGCTGCGAACAGCACCCTGTCAGGCGACGGCGGCCGGCAAGACCCTGGCCCGATTTACCGAACAACTGGCTTTGCTCGAAGCTGAAATGCTGAGTGACGTCGGTGCGGCGGGCGTAACGGGATCGAACCCGTTGCGGATTCCAATTGTCGTCAATGCGGATTCGCTTGATAGCTGGTTTCTTGCCGTGTTTGACGTTACGCTCAAGGAGTCGATCAGCTTCGATATCCGGGTGGAGGACCAGGACCATTCTGCAGCCATGCTGCGCGAAGGAACGGTCATGGCGGCCGTGAGCGCCAGTCCAGTATCGGTTCAAGGATGCAAGGTCGAGCCGCTTGGAATAATGCGCTATCTGGCGGTGGCGGCACCAGAACTCGCAGAGCGATATTTTTTGCAAGGTGTGAATTCATTCAGCCTGAATCATGCCCCGATGCTGACCTTCAATCGCAAGGATGGTTTGCAGCAGCGCTTTATCGATCTATTTACGGCAGATGGCGTTCAGCCGCCGATACACTACATTCCGTCGGCACATGGTTTTGTTGAAGTGGCCAAGCGGGGTCTTGGATGGGGCATGATGCCGGAACAGTTCGTATCGTCCGCCCTGGGGACTGGCGAGCTAATTGAAATCGCGCCCGGCCATCACCTTGATGTACCGCTTTTCTGGCATCGCTGGCGGCTCAATTCTCCGGCACTAAATGCTTTGAGTGAAGCTGCACACGTTGCCGCTGCTGGCTCTCTTCGCGCCGTTAGCTCTCACGAAAATCGGTCAGGGCCTTGAGTACCGGTGAGTAAAATTCGCGGCGTGCAAGAACGATCACGACCACGAACGTCGAAAAAATGAACAGCCATGGCGAAACCATCCACGACATGACCGCCATGCCAAAATAATAGGCTCGCAAGCCGCGATTGAAGTCATTGCCGGCACAGGTGTTCACAGCCGCGAACTTTTGCGCTTGTTTCTCCAGTGCTTCCGGGCTGCCTTTTTGTGGAACAGAACCAAGCGTGATCGAAAGCAGGTTGAACTGCCGCAGGGACCACGTGAATTTAAAATAGGCGACGACGAAAACACCTAGCAAGATCAATAACTTGAGTTCCATCGCTTCGCGCGACAGTACGTGCGAGAAGGGCATTTCAGAGGCCGTCGTAATCAGTTGGTCGAGCGTTCCAAGAGCAGCGAAGAGTGCAGCGATGATGTAGATCGTGGTGTTTGCATAGAACGACAGGCTGGGCAGCAGGTTGGCTATCAATGCCACGTCAACGATGCGCGGATCGCGCGTAAGTAGCACACGGCCCCACTCCAGACGCAGCTTGTTGGTTTCTTCATGCAATGTTGATCGCCCGCTCCATCCGCGTTCGACGAACTGCTCGTAGCCAAGCCAGCACATCAGAAACCAGATCAGACCGATCCAGTCGAACATGGAAAACTTTGTAAGAAAATTTGCAAAAGACATAAGTTGGCCAACACGTTTGCGTTGAAGTTACGATTGAATATGCCAGCACCGTTGGCACAATCGAAATCTACACCTTGACCTGGATTTTGTCTGTCTTCCTCTATGCATTTTTTGCAGTAAGTACAAGCTAGTATTTCTGCATGTCTCGCGTTGTGCGATGATGCGAGAAAATATCCAACACGCGAAATCAATTGGAGAAAAACAGCGATGCGAATCGGACCAATCGAAGTAACCCCCTTGTCGGCCATGCTGGTTTTCATTCCAATATGCGTTGTACTGGAAGTGACCCATGCCGACCCGGCCTGGATATTTGTCACGGCGGGGCTGGGGATCATTCCTCTGGCTGGCCTGATGGGAACCGCAACCGAGCATCTGGCCGAACATTACGGTGCTGGTATCGGCGGCTTGCTCAATGCGACTTTCGGCAATGCCGCCGAACTCATCATCGGTCTGGTCGCCCTGCATGCCGGATTGCTCGATGTAGTCAAGGCCTCAATAACCGGATCAATCATCGGTAACGTCCTGCTGGTGCTGGGCGCCAGCCTGACGGTTGGCGGCCTGAAGTTCGAAACCCAGCGTTTCAATCGCACGGCCGCCTCTGTCGGCACGACGCTGCTGGTGCTGTCGACCATCGGCCTGATCATCCCGGCCATTTTCCACATGATGATCACGGACCATCCAGAGGTTCATGAACAGGAATTGAGTCTGGAAATCGCCATCGTTCTCTTCGTCTGCTACATCCTCAGCCTGATCTTCAGCTTGCGTACACATTCTCACCTCTACACCGGCGAAGCTGCGGAGGAGAGCGAAGAAGTGATCGAGGAAGCGTTGGGTGTCGAGTCCTGGAGTCAGAAGAAGTCGATGGTGGTTTTGCTCGTGGCAACCGTTCTTGTTGCGGTGATGAGCGAATTCCTAGTCGGTGCCGTTGAGCATACCGCCAAAGCTTGGGGATTGAGCGACGTGTTTATCGGCGTCATCCTGGTTGCTATCGTCGGCAACGCGGCCGAGCACAGCACGGCCGTATTGATGGCGATGAAAAACAAGGTGGACCTGGCGATTAACATCGCCATTGGATCGAGCATCCAGATTGCCCTGTTTGTTGCTCCGTTGTTGGTGTTTTGCGGTTACTTGTTCGGCCAACCGATGGATCTGTTGTTTACCACCTTTGAAGTTCTCGCTGTCGCCACTTCGGCCTGGATCGTCGTTCTAATTACCGCCGATGGTGAGTCGAACTGGCTGGAAGGGGTCATGCTGCTCGCCGTCTATCTGATCCTTGGGCTCGCGTTCTTCTATCTGCCAGGGTAACGCCAGCATCTGCTGAATAGCGCTGACTATCACGCCATTTGTATTGTCTTTTTCGCGCGATCACAACGCATCGCCAAGAGTTTCGTTCGTATTGAGGCGCTTTCGTGGTGCCATCACGAACTCGGGGGAAGTTCATCCCATCCCCGGTTGGGAAGGTGGAAAGCAGGCGCAATGATGGCCGAGTACACCTTTGAAGCAGCACCCTTGCTCCTGGCGGTCATTGTCTTGGTTGTGGTGATGATTGTCTGGCCGAGCAGCGTGCTGTTCCTGCCAAACCTGGTTTTTGGGCCGGGATAAGTTAGACAGTCAACAGAGAGTTCGGGGGAATCTATATACCCGAACTCTCTGCCTCTTTCAGGCCTGATTCGCCAGAAAGCGATCCAGATGCCCAGCAAAGCTTCGGCTTTCGTTCTGGCTCATGGGCGGCGGGCCACCTGTCTGGACGCCGCTGGCGCGCAGGTTGTCCATGAAATCACGCATGTTGAGCAGTGGTCGGATGTTGGCGGCCGAGTACCATTCGCCGCGATGGCTCAGGACGTGACCACCTTTTTCGATGACCTCGGCCGCCAGTGGCAGATCGCTGGTGATCACCAGATCGCCAGCCGTTACGCGTTTCACGATCTCGTTGTCGGCCACGTCGAAACCAGCTGAAACCTGCACGCTGCGAATGAACGGGGACGGCGGGACGTACAGCGTCTGGTTGGCGACTAGCGTCAGCGGGATTTTGGTGCGTGTGGCGGCGCGGAAGAGAATGTCCTTGATCACCTTGGGGCAGGCGTCGGCGTCGACCCAGATGTGCATCAGACCAGCCCGCGCTGCATGAGTTCGTCCTTCAGCCAGGCATAGCAGATCGGTGCAGCGACCAGTCCGGGCAGGCCGAAAGCGCTTTCCATGATCAGCATGGCGGTCAGCAATTCCCAGGCTTTCGCATTGATCTGGCCGCCAACGATGCGCGCATTGAGGAAATATTCCAGCTTGTGAATCACCACCAGAAAGACCAGCGACGAAATGGCGACCTGGGGTGAATGCGCCATGCTGACGACAACGATGATCGTATTGGAAATCAGATTACCGACCACCGGGAGCAAACCGGCGATGAAGGTTACGACAATCAATGTCTTGGTCAGCGGCAGGTGAACGCCAAAAAGCGGCAGCGCAACCGCCAGATAGAGTGCAGTGAACACCGTGTTGAGTACCGAGATGCGGACCTGCGCGAATACGATGCGGCGAAAGGCCTCGCCCAGAAGGAAGACTCGTTCGGCCATGGCTCTGGCAAACGGGGCGGTGCTATCCCTGCTGCAGACTTCACGTAGCGAAACCATGGCGCCGATTATCATGCCGATCAAGATATGCGCCAACGAGTGACCGGTTTCCTTGCCAATCTGTTGCAGATCGGTCGCGTGTTCACGCAACCACCCGCTTACACCGATGCCGATCCCCTCGCTGGTGCTCGGCAGATAGTCAGCCAGCCATTGCGGCAAGGTTTCTCGCGAACTTTCCACAATGTCGGCCATTTTGGCGAGCAGCGCGGAGAGGCTGCCGCCTTCGCTTTTCATGAAGGCAACAATGCCGACACTGGCGGCCGTTACGGCCCCGATGACGATCAGGGCGACAAAAATAACGGCCAGAAATTTGGCACGTCGGGTCGACAGTTGCCGCGCAAAGAGCGGAAAAATCGCGTGTACGAGTTCATAAACCAGCAAGCCAGCGATCAGCGCCGGCAGCAAATGGACATGCAGGACGAACACGACACTCAGCACGGCCAGGGTCCAGGCCGCGTATTCGTGTGAGGTGGGCTTGATGACTTTGTACATGTGCATCTTATGTTGGGCTGTTTGGGGGATATATCAAGCTTAGCGTGCGTGACGAATAGCAGGCCGTGCCCTATTGGTTCCGCATCAGCGCGCCCTGACCTGCGGCATGGCCGCTGGCCAGGCAGGCGGTTAGGAGGTAGCCGCCTGTCGGTGCTTCCCAGTCCAGCATCTCACCGGCGCAAAACACACCGGGCAGGTGGCGGATCATCAGGTTTTTATCCAGAGCTTCAAACAGAACGCCTCCAGCACTGCTGATCGCTTCATCGAGCGGACGCGGTGCGATCAGGCGCAACGGCAGCGATTTGATGGCGCGTGCCAGCTTGTCCGGATTGAAGAAAACCTCGCGCGAAACACATTCGTGCAGCAGAGCCATTTTGACGCCCTTGAGTCCGAGGCGGCTTTGCAGATGGCTCGATAGCGAGCGCGAACCACGTGGATGAGCAACCTCGTTGATGACCCGCTGCGGGTCGTGGCCGGGTAACAGGTCGAGCGAGAGTGTTGCGCTGCCGGTTCGTTCGATGGCATCGCGCAGCGTTGCCGACAGGGCGTAGATCAGGTTGCCTTCGACACCGCTTTCAGTGATCACGAATTCGCCCGGTCGCCGGTGTTCTGTGCCATCGCTATCGGTGAAGGATGCGACGACGTTCTTTACCGGCTGGCCGACAAAGTGCTCGCGCAGATGCTCGCTCCAGCCCACGTCGAAACCGCAGTTGGACGGGCGTAGCGGTGCAACCGGAACGCCAGCCTGTTCCAGCAGAGTCACCCAGCGTCCGTCTGAACCCAGCTTGGACCAGCTGCCTCCGCCCAGCGCCAGAACAACTGTGTTGGCTTCGATGAGCCGTTCGCCCTCCGGTGTGGAAAAACGAAGCGACCATCGACCATCGGCCAGTGCTTCAATTCCACACCAGCGATGTCGTACGTGAAAGCGTACACTCGACTCGCGCAGCCGGTGCAACCAGGCACGCAGTAGCGGTGCGGCTTTCATGTCGGTTGGAAATACACGCCCTGATGAGCCGATAAAGGTATCGATGCCCAGCCCGTGAATCCATTCGCGCAGCGCGACAGGCCCGAAGGCCTCAAGCAACGGCGCGATGCGATCCTGACGAACGCCGTAACGGGCAATAAAGGCGGCAGTCGGCTCGGAATGCGTGATGTTCATGCCGCCCTTGCCGGCCATCAGGAACTTGCGGCCGACTGAAGGCATGGCGTCGAACAGATCGACCTGGATGTTTGCGTAGCTTAGAACTTCGGCGGCCATCAAGCCAGCCGGGCCGCCGCCAATGATGGCTACGGATTTCTGAATGTCCGTGCTCACACGCTTACCTGGCGTGCTGCGCCGATCAGGCGTGTTGCCAGCCAGCTTAGCCCCAGGGCGGGCAGGGCGGCTTGCAGTGCCTCGGGGTGCGCGGTCGCCAGCAGTGTCAGCCGGCCGCGGCCGTGCTCAGCCGTTCCGGCCAGGCGCACGCACTGGCGGGCGACCGCTTCGGCTACGTCGACCAGCTCGGCTCGGCCGGCGACGATGGGTTCGAGGACGGGTGTCAGGAAGCTGTAATGCGTGCAGCCGAGTACGACCTGGTCGGCACCGGAATCGAGGGTGGGTGCCAGATGCTGACGAGCCGATTCGGCGAAACCGGGGTCGTCCAGGTGCAGGGTTTCAACCTTGGTTGCCCAGCCGGGGCAGGGTAGGACGTCAACCTGAACATCGCCGGCGTGCTGGCTGATCAGACGTGAAAGTCGTTCGCTGCGCGCGGTAGAGGTGGTCGACAAAACGACGATGCGGCCGCTTTTTGTGGCGGCGACTGCGGGTTTTACGCCTGGCTCGACGCCGACTGTCGGGATGTCAGGCAAGGTCTCGCGCAGGGAAGCCACTGCGGCGGCGGTCGCGGTGTTACAAGCAACGACGATTAGCGTGCAGCCAAGGTCGGCGAGGTGACGGGCGATGTTCAATACGCGGTTGCGGATGAAGGCATCGTCCTTGTCGCCGTAGGGAACATGCGCCGTGTCGGCGAAGTAGACGAGGTCGGCGTGCGGCAGGGATTGCGTGATGGATGCCAGTACGGAAAGCCCGCCGAGTCCGCTGTCGAAGATGCCGATCATGCGGCAGATTTCCTCGTTCTTGGCCGGCGCGGAGCGATGTCGTCACGTAATGTTTTCATGGCGAGCATTTTATCCTGCGTAACACCTGAACCGAAGCGTTCCTGCACAAACGTGATCGACCACCAGTCTGAGAGGCCGCTAACAAGGCATTCTGCAGCGACTGCCCCGGAGAGCCTCGTAAACATTGGCTCGCAGAGTACATGGCTTGTAGATGCCCGTATTCATTGGGCTCCAGTCCGGCATACGTTGCGTAACCGATCAGGAAAACCTCTGATGCGTCAAGTCGAATTATTCATCTGGCCGATACATCATCCAGTCGGCAAAACGGTGTGCCGGCATCGGGTAAGCGTAGAAATAGCCCTGGCCGTTGTTGCAGTCCATGGCATTCAGATCGGTGTGTTGTTCACCTGCCTCCACACCTTCCGCCACCACGGTCATGCCCAGGTTGTCGGCGAGCGCAATGATGGCCATCGAGATCGCCCGATCATCCGAATCATTGGAGATGCCGTCGATGAAACTGCGATCAATCTTGAGTTCATGGATGGGAAAGCGCTTGAGATAGGAGAGCGAACTGAAGCCGGTGCCGAAATCATCCACACTGATTCTCAAGCCAAAATCCACCAGTTCCTGAAGCATGATCCGGGCGCGGTCGGCGTCCATCAGAACGCTCTCGGTGATTTCAAGGCACAAGCGCTGCGGAGCCACACCGTGTTCGGTGATGATGCGAATGATGTCTCTCACCATGTCCGACTTGCGGAAATGCCGTGCCGAAAGGTTGACGCTGATTCTGATCTGCGGCAGTCCTGCTTTGTCCCAGGCGATTATTTGCCGACAGGTTTCGCCAATCACCCATTGATCGATGGCGATGATGAGGTGGCTTTCCTCGGCGATCGGAATGAATACCTTCGGTGAAATGACCTCGCTGCCGCGGTGCCAGCGCAACAGGGCTTCTGCGCCGACCACTGACTTGTCGGCCATGTTCAGTTGTGGCTGGTATTCCAGCGCCAGTTCGTTGCGCTCGATCGCGCGCCGCAAGCCGGCTTCAATACCCAGGCGCTGGCTGGCCAGCTCGGCCAGTTCCGAGGTAAAGAACTGAAAGGTGTTCTTGCCCTGATCCTTGGCGCGATACATGGCCGCATCGGCGTTTCGCATTAGACCCGTGGAGTCCTTGGCATCTTCCGGGAACATGCTGATGCCGATGCTGGCACTGACAAAGCATTCGTGGTCACCCACCAGGTAACTCGCCGAAATTGCCTTGATAACACGTTCGGCCGTCCGTGCCGCCTCGATGCGGTCACAGGCTTCAAGCAGCAGGATAAATTCATCGCCACCAAGGCGCGCCACCGTATCCTCGCTGCGGACACACTCAAGCAGGCGGTTTGCAGTCTGCTTGAGCAACTTGTCGCCGGCGTCATGGCCCAGCGTGTCATTGATGACCTTGAAGTTGTCAAGGTCGAGGAAGAGCACGGCGAGATCGGCGCGTGAACGCGCTGCGCGGGCCAGTGCCAGACTGAGCCGATCATTGAATAGCGTGCGGTTGGGCAGGCCGGTCAGATCATCATGCGAGGCCAGAAACTCGACGCGCTGCTGTGATTCGCGTATCTCTGTGATGTCGCTGAACATCGCTACATAGTTGACGACTTCACCGCGCTTGTCCTTTACGGTATTGATCGACAGCCATTCGAGAAAGAGGTCACCGTTCTTCTTGCGGTTCCATATCTCGCCCTGCCACCAGCCCTGGGTATTGATGTGCTCCCACATTTCCGCATAGAACTGCGGGTCATGCTTGCCCGAATGCAGCAGTTCCGGTGATTTGCCGACCACCTCTTCGCGGGAGTAGCCGGTGACGTTGGAGAAGGCGTCATTGACCGTCAGGATGCGCTGATTGATGTCGGTGACGACGACGCCTTCGGCCGCGCGGTCGAATACACGTGCTGCGAGCCGGAGTTGCTCCTCCGCATGCTTGCGGTCGGTGATGTCCGTCGCCTGGAAGCAGAGCCCGGTAATCGCGCCGTCGTCATCGAATAGCGGGAAGCGTATGACCAGGAAATGGCGGTCTTCGCCGCCCAGTCGGAGGGTTTCTTCGCGTTCGATATCCGTGCGCAGACGCATGGTTTCGATGTCGCTTTCGCGAAACAGATCGGACACCGCCGGCGGAAAGATCTGGAAGTCTGTCTTGCCGACCACTTGGCCCGCATGGAAGCCGAAGCTGCGCTCGAACTTCGGGTTGGCAAACTGGTAGCGCCCGGAGGCATCCTTCACGGCCATCAGCGAAACCGAATTGTTCATCACTGCCAGCAAGCGTTCCTGGTTTTCGCGTGCGCCCTTTTCGGTTTCGTAGAGGGTGGTATTGTCGGCAAACAGAAGGATGGCACCGGCAACACGGTTCTGATCACGCAACAGCGGCGTGATGTGCAATGCATAGTGTCGCTTGTTGGCATTGACGATCTGGCGATCAAGCGGGGCCTGGGTTTCGATGACCTGCTGGATATCATCGCCCAGATCCGGCATGTCGGCGGGCATCGACAGATTGCGAACGCCGCGACCGATCTGTGGTATCCCCAGCTTGAACAGCTGCGCTGCGGCGCGGTTGTAGCGCAACAGCCCCTGATTCTGGTCAAGGACCAGAAGCGGATAGTCGACGCTGTTCTGGATGTTTTCCAGATCAATATTGAGTTCCTGCGTTTCAGCCGTCTTTATCTGCAACTCTTCATTGACTGTGGCGAGTTCTTCGTTGGTTGATTGCAGTTCCTCGTTGGACGCTTCCAGTTCTTCATTGGAGGCCTGCATTTCCTCGTTGGACGCCTGGATTTCCTCGTTCAGTGCCTGCATTTCCTCGTTTGAGGTTTCCAGCTCTTCGACCAGCGTTTGCAGGTGTTCGCGTGTGGCGGCGAGTTCGTCCTCGAGTTCGCGGTCGGTAATGGTGCTGCCGTCTTCGGAAGCGCTCCTGACGTTGCCCGGCTGGATCCACTCGATACAGACCATGAACAGTGAATCATGCCCGGAATCCGGCAGGGGATGCACGGATAGGCGAATACCACGGACGGGATCCAGCGCCTTGATATGGCGCGGTCGGCCGTTGGCCACCGCATGCTTGACCTGTGCCTGGCGAAGCAAGACCTGGATTTCGGTGCGAAACTCCCGCCGGATCAGCGAAATCAGGTCAAACGCCGGCTTGCCTGGCGCGATGTTGAGAAAACGGCTGGCGTCACCATGGATATGCCGGATCTCGAACTTGCCGTTGACCAGGATCGTGAGCGGAATGAAATGGCGCCCGGCGGCCTCCAGGAGTATGTGTTCAAAGCCCGAGCTTGCTTGCTTGCTGGGTTCCTGTCGCTGGTTAAGACCGGCCGGAGGGTATTGCGCTTCGGAACGGAACAGGGGAAGGCGAGCGACCGCGCCACTGCGTCTGAACAGGCGTGCCTCTTTGTCGACCGGTTCGAACAAGCCTTCCTGCTGAAATACGCTTTCGGACTTCCCGAGAAACAGGTAACTGTCGGGGTTGAGCGCGTAGTGAAAAACGGACAGCAAGCGCGCCTGCAATTCACTTTGAAAATAGATCAGCACATTGCGGCAGGTCACCAGATCGAGCCGCAGGAAGGGAGGGTCCTGTACCAGATCCTGGCGCGCAAAGATCACTACATCACGCAGGTTTTTATTGATCTCGTAGCGATCCCCGTGCGGCGTGAAGTTGGCCTTGACGCGATTTCGATCCATGTGCGCCAGGCTGGTCGCGGCAAAAATGCCGCGCCGCGCCCGGCCCATGGCTTCCAGATCAATGTCGGTCGCGAAAATCTGGATGCGGTACTGATCAAACGAGCTACCGAGGTGCTCGGCCAGGAGAATCGCCAGTGAATAGGCTTCTTCTCCCGTGGCGCAACCGGCCACCCAGATGCGGATATCTTCACCAAGCTGCTTGCTGGCGAGGATTCGGCCCACCACTTTCTCCAGGCCGGCAAAGGCCTCGGTATCGCGAAAGAAGGAGGTGACCGAAATCAGTATGTCCTTGCACAGCTTGTCCAACTCTACCGGCGTCTCGTCAACCAGCGCCAGGTAATCCTTTAACGTGCCCACATGATTGGCGGCCATGCGTCGCTCGATGCGCCGCCATAGCGTCGGTTCCTTGTATTGCGAAAAGTCCACCTTGGTTCGGCCGCGCACCTTGGCCAGTAGTGTCTTGAGCGTAGCCGGTGCATCTGCCGCCTGAGTGGCTATCGGAATGCGGCCACGGTTCTGCACAATAAGGCCAATTTCCGCCCCCATGTTCTCAGGTGCCAGAATCCAGTCGACGCTGCCGGTGTCGATGGCTGACTGCGGCATTCCATTGTATTTGGCAGTTGATGGATCCTGCGCGAACGTAAAGCCGCCCGCCGCCTTGATCGAGTGAATTCCATGGGCGCCATCCGAACCAGTGCCGGAGAGAATGATGCCGATGCATGACTCGGCAGTTTCTTCGGCCAGCGAAGCGAAAAAAAGATTGACGGACGGTTTGGGCAAGGATTCCTTGGCCGGTTCGACCAGCCGGAAACAGCCACCGCTCAATGTGACATTGCGGTTCGGCGGGGTGATATAAACCGTGTTTGGCTCTGGCTTCGTTCCGTCTTCAATATCCCTGACCGGCATGGTCGTTTCGCGACCGAGCAACTGCGCCATCATGCTGCGGTAGGTGGGCGAGAGATGCTGGACAACCACATAGCTCAGGCCTAGATTTTTTGGCAGATTCGGAAACAGTTGGCTGAGTGCTTCAAGCCCGCCAGCGGAAGCGCCGATGCCGACAATGAACGCTCGCTCATCCGGTTTGATTCGACCGGCCTTGCCTACAACTTGGTCAGTAATAGGTAGCGCTGCCTTCTTCGGCCTTGAGCGCTTCTTCTTTTGCGGGATGTTGGTGATTGTGTCCATCTTGACTCAGTGCGTGTGCATTACATTTTTCTTGAGCTTTGCCAATCAAAGAAAGTGCAAGCCGTGTCGATGACGGTATGCGCTGGTGGGCAGTCGTTCTGGAAGGCGATAAATTGAGCCTCCTTTCGAATTTATACGTGTGAATGACAGCTTGAAATCAAGGAGGTTTCTTTTTTGTGAAATTAGGTGTCTCTTGATCAACACACAGGGCATCGAAGAGCGTACGAGCGATGCTGCCTTGATGGAATCAATCCACCTCAGACGTGTGAACTGGCGAAAACAAACATGTTTGATCAGAAATGCAAAAGCCGGCACTCGGCCGGCTTGGTTGTTGTGTCTGAGTGATCAGCGGGCGGTATGCTCGTCCACACGGATGTTCTCAGGATACCCACTTCGATGGAATTGGCGTAGCGTCGAAAAACACCCTGCGCAGGGCTCTCAGGCGAAGGTGTTTCTCGATGGTCGCGATCGTATTGGCGATGAGTTTTTTCGGCGAGGGCAATTCAATGCGCCGTCATCCCGGCGAGGGCAGGATGACGGCGCAGAGGTTTGCAACTGCAGCCGTTGTACACGGCTCGCAGTGTTAACAGCTACGCAATATCTTCAATGCCCTGCGCCTGAATCGCCGTCAGCGCAATCGTGAACACGATGTCGTCGACCAAGGCACCGCGCGAGAGGTCATTGACCGGCTTGCGCAGGCCCTGCAGCATCGGGCCGACGGAGACGACGTTGGCGCTGCGCTGTACCGCTTTGTAAGTGGTGTTGCCGGTATTCAGATCAGGGAAGACGAACACGGTTGCCTGGCCAGCGACCGGGCTATTCGGCGCTTTTTGCCGGCCGACGTCCATGACCGAAGCCGCGTCGTATTGCAGCGGGCCGTCAAGAATCAGATCAGGGAAGTCGCGGTGTGCGATTTCGGTGGCCAGGCGCACCTTTTCCACGTCCTCGCCGGCACCGGAGGTGCCGGTGCTGTAGCTGATCATTGCCACCTTTGGTGTAAGACCGAAGGCGGTCGCGCTGTCAGCGCTTTGCTTGGCAATCTCGGCCAGTTGCTGTGCCGTTGGCGTTGGATTGATTGCGCAGTCGCCATAGACCAGAACCTGGTCGGGCATGAGCATGAAAAACACCGACGAAACGATGGATGAGCCTGGCGCAGTCTTGATCAGTTGCAACGCCGGGCGCACGGTGCTGGCGGTGGTATGAATGGCACCTGAAACCAGGCCATCGACTTCATCGGTAGCCAGCATCATGGTGCCCAGAACCACGGTGTCCTCAAGCTGCGACATGGCCTGTTCCGGTGACATCCCCTTGGATTTGCGCAGTTCGACCATGGGCGCAACGTACTGGCTGCGGATGTCGTCGGGATCAAGGATTTCCAGTCCGGCTGGCAGCGTGATGCCTTGTGAAGCGGCAACGGTTTCAATGGCCTCGCGCTTGCCCAGCAGGACGCAGCGGGCAATCCCTTTTTGCTGACAGATCACGGCGGCGCGCACGGTGCGCGGCTCTTCACCTTCGGGCAGCACGATGCGCTTGTTCGCTGCACGAGCCTTCTGGATGAGTTGGTAACGGAATGCGGGCGGCGAAAGCTTGGTCATTTCCGGCATGTGGAATGCGGCAGAAATCGCCTCTGGATCAAGGTGTTCGGCAACGGTATCCAGAACGGCATTCATGCGTTCCATGTCGTCGCTGGGTACGGCGTCCGGAATATGACTGATGCGGCGCGCCGTGATGAAACTGTCGTCCACTGTGCGCAGGATCGGCAAGCCGGTGGCAAATGCCGGTCCGGCCAGTTCCATGACCTGAGGTGTAATCGAGCTGGAATGGGTCAGCAGGATTCCGGCAAGTTCGATCCCACGACTGGCGGCCAGCGCTGTCGCCAGAATGATGTCGTCGCGATCGCCGGAGGTGATGATCAGCTTGCCAGGGCGCAGACCAGAGACAAACCCGGCCGCAGAACGCGCAGCAATGACGGTTTCGCTGACTCGACGTGTATTGAGTTCGCCCTGCAACACGACTTCGGCGTTCAGATGCAAGGCAACATCAAGCGTACGCGGTGCGCGCAGCAGGGGGTTTTCATGCACGACACCCCAGAGTCGGGTAGGGGCCAGGCGGAGCTTGGCGACTTCGTTGTCAAAATCTTCGGGCGCGCGGTTGATGATGACGCCTGCGACCTTGCAGCCCTCGTTGGCAAACTGGCTGATGCTCAGGCGCACATCAGAGACGGCGTTTGGCAAGGAGCCGTCGGCGACCACAATGACTTCGGCCTTGAGACTGCGGGCAATGTCGACGTTGAGCTGCGAGGTAAAGGTGTGCGAAGAATCGGTATGTAGCCCTTCAACAATCAGCACGCCGGCACCATCGCCTGCTTTCATGCATAAGGCGACGATTTCTTCCAGCAATTCGCTGGTTTGATTGTCGGCGATCCGCTCGGCGACTTCATGCAGCGGAAGGGCCTCGGGGACGGCGATCTGGAAGATCTGCTGCGCGAAGAAACCAGAGCTGTCCTTGATATCCTGCGCGACGGGTTTGGCAAATCCGGCGACAACACCCAGGCGCTGAAGAGCGCGAACAATGCCGAGAGAAATTGATGTCAGTCCTACGCCCTGACGGGCAGGCGTGACGAGAAAAGTCTGCGTGAAACTCTGGTTCATTTACTGCTCTCCCAAGCGTTAAAAAAGCAAAACCGGCCGGGTCTTTCTGCCTGTTCGGATTGCTTGTGTCGTCTGCTGCAGATTATCGGGGTGCGCGGAATCTGAATATGTCGGTAGGCGAATCATTCGTAACCGCGTAGTTGAACGAACTGTTTGGCGGTCTATTCACCACCCCCAATTTTCCCCTTTGTGACTGTCAAGGGCAAGTCTGAAGGCGCAACGGAACGTGATATTTCGGAATGACGTGTGCAGTTTCATACACTTATTGATTTGGCGTTGGTTTTGATCGTCACTGTGCAAGACGCGCCGCGACGACTACTGCTTCGATGCGGTAGCCCGGATTGGCCAGACTGGCAGCAATGCAGGCGCGGACAGGAGCTGTGCCTGGTGGCACCCATGCGTCCCAGACGGCGTTCATCGCATCGTAGTCCGCCATATCAGGCAGGTAGAGCGTGACTTGCAGCAGCCTGGACTTGTCGCTGCCGGAATTTTTCAGCGAAAGCTCGATGCTGGCGAGGACTTCGCTGGTTTGCGTCGTGATGTCAGCAGACAATGTCTGCGGGATTTCCACGAGATAGACGGTTTCGCGGTGAATGACGATATCCGAGTAACGGCCTGTGGTGCCGTGGCGTTCAATGTTCATGGGCTCTCCAAAAAAGAAGCCGGCGCAGGGCCGGCTTCGTGCTTGCCAAGTCTGGACGTGAGTGCTTAGTGAGCAGCAGGCTCGACGTAAGGAATCTTGCCGATCTTGATCTGCCATTCCTTCGGCCCGGTGTTGTGTACCGAGGTTCCGTTCGAATCGACGGCCACGGTGACCGGCATGTCCTGCAAGTCGAACTCGTAGATGGCTTCCATGCCCAGATCGGCAAAACCGACGACCTTGGCGGCCTTGATCGCCTTGGCAACGAGGTAGGCGGCGCCGCCGACAGCCATCAGGTAGGCTGACTTGTTGTCCTTGATGGCCTGGATGGCCACCGGGCCGCGCTCGGATTTGCCGACCATGGCGATGAGCCCGGTCTGTTCCAGCATCATGCGTGTGAACTTGTCCATGCGCGTCGCCGTCGTCGGGCCGGCCGGTCCAACGACTTCGTCGCGCACCGGATCAACCGGGCCGACGTAGTAGATGACGCGGTTGGTAAAATCAACCGGCAGTTTCTCGCCCTTGGCCAGCATGTCCTGGATGCGCTTGTGCGCGGCATCGCGGCCGGTCAGCATCTTGCCGTTGAGCAGGATCTTCTGGCCAGGTTTCCAGGATGCAACCTGTTCCTTGGTCAGCGTGTTGAGGTCGACGCGGATCGCCGACTTGAGATCGGGCGTCCAGGTAACGGCGGGCCAGTCTGCCAGCTTCGGTGGCACCAGCGTTGCAGGGCCGCTGCCATCGAGATGGAAATGGATGTGGCGAGTGGCCGCACAGTTCGGGATCATGGCGATCGGCAGGTTGGCCGCATGGCAAGGATAGTCGAGAACCTTGACGTCAAGCACGGTGGTGAGGCCGCCCAACCCTTGTGCGCCGATGCCCAGCGCGTTGATTTTTTCATACAGCTCTAGACGCAGTTCTTCGGCCCGTGTCTTGGCTCCCCGTGCCTTGAGCTCGTGAATGTCGCAGGGGGCCATGATCGATTCCTTGGCCATCAGCATGGCTTTCTCCGGTGTGCCGCCGATACCGATGCCGAGGATGCCGGGCGGGCACCAGCCGGCGCCCATCTGCGGGACGGTCTTGAGCACCCAGTCGACGAGGTCGTCGGACGGGTTGAGCATGGCGAACTTGGCCTTGGCCTCCGAGCCGCCGCCCTTGGCCGCGCAGATGACTTCAACGTGGTGGCCGGGGACGATCTCGTAATGCACGACGGCCGGGGTGTTGTCCTTGGTGTTCTTGCGCGTACCGGCCGGGTCGGCAAGCACCGAGGCGCGCAGCGGGTTGTCCGGGTCGGCGTAGGCGCGGCGCACGCCTTCGTTGACCATCCCCTGCAGGCTCATGGTGGCGTCCGGCCACTGGATGTCCATACCGACCTTGAGGAAGACCATGCCGATGCCGGTATCCTGGCAAATCGGGCGGTGGCCTTCGGCGGACATGCGCGAGTTGGTCAGGATTTGCGCAATCGCGTCTTTGGCGGCGGGGGATTCTTCGCGTTCGTAGGCTTCGCCCAGCGCGGTGATGAAGTCGAGTGGGTGGTAGTAGCTGATGTACTGGAAGGCATCGGCGATGCTCTGGATGAGATCTTCCTGCTTGATGGCGGTCATTTCAGGCTTTCTTTCAATGGTTAAGGGAATTTCGGGGAGCTTTTCATGCGCCTGGTTTGTCAGCCAGGCGCAGTGAATCTGTTGAGGCGCGTGTGCGCGTTGACGGGTGATTTTATCACCAGCGCCTTGCTCAGTTCTACTGAAGGAGGGCGCTGACTGTGCTTCGCTTATGCGTTCAGATTGCTGGTCGCCACGGCTAAGGGGATATCCAGTGCTGCAATATGGCGTATCAGCCAGTGGTGCATGAAGCGGCACAACAGTTCGGCGGAGATTCGGTTCTGCCGCCAATCGTCCACCTGGTTGGCAAATTCATCCAGAAGCTGCCGGTGTTCTTCCTTGTGCGTAGCGAGGTTTTCTACAGAGAGTTGCAACATCAACGCCTCTTCGGTCTGAAAATCAGCCGCCGTTTCGTTTCCAAGCTGTTCCAGCAGGGCGGCGAGCCTGGCTTTGTCGTCCGTTTGCCGGGTTGCAAGGATGGCGTTGAGTGTATCGATCATGGCGCGATGATTGGCGTCGATGGATGCAATGCCGAGTTCGAGGGCTGGGGTCCACTGGATTGCTTCCATGCCTCCCAACCGTCGTTCTTCAAAGATATCGATGCCATCGTCAGCGATTTGTCGCCGGTCTGTCGTGCCCCTCTGGGTGAGGAGCGCTTTTCCAAAATGAGCGTCTCTGGTGGCAATGTGTTGCAACAGCCAGTTGCGCATGAAGCGGGCAATAAAAGTGACATTGCCTTTGCCCGCGTCCAGATCGTTGATCTGCTCCTGAATCTCGCTCGCCAACTGCTGGTGTTCTTCCTGATGCAGGGTGGCGGCCTCATAGATGCATTCGGCCATCAGGCTTTCTTCACGTTCAAAGTGTGCGATCAGTTCCGCCTGGAGATCGAGCAGAGAGGACTTCAGCCCGACCAGATCGGGTTCATTACTGGCGACGATGACACGATTGACCAGAGCAAGCAGCGTCTTGTGATCAAGATCCATGGCTGAAATGCCTGTTTCCAGCTCGGCAAACCACGTATCTGTTGTCAATTTCATGTCCTTCTTGGTTGGCGGTGGAATCTATGGTATCGCGACAGATGGTAGCCGGTTTCTGGCCGGGTGTACAGTGTTTGTGAAGGATGATTTTCATTTAACGCTTGCCTCTGCAGAGGGCATGGAATGGCGATCCGCGAGGTGTGGCGGTGGAGATTGGCGTATTCATTGGCTAATCGGCCTTCCATGCTTCAGAGCACCAATTGGCGGCTAATGCAGGGGATATTGGCTTCATGGAGCGCCAGATTTTGACTCACTCGAAATCTTGCAGCGAAACACTTTCTTTTGTAGTGCTCAAAATACTGTATATAATTACAGTATTCGAGGAGGCCACCATGAACCCACGCATTATTTGCCCACACTGCCACAGCCCAATCGATCCCCTGACTCTGGAGGTGGCGGTGAGCGCTGACGCTCACTATCGAATCTGCCCGGAATGTGACGAGCCCATCGTGTTGGTCATGAGCAGCGAAGACGATGAACTTCCTCCTGTGAGCGATTCACGCCATGCTTTCAGGATAGAAACATGTCCTGATCAGGAACAGCTGTGGTCTTGAATGCTGCAGTTTCTCTTGATGAAATCATGGCCCGGCCTGATGTCTGGTGCGCTGATCGTTTGTCCAGTGCGACCGTCCCCGCC
>JFJP01038929.1_pt1 | contig 20107 bp, 22 predicted proteins | sample 431651 | NCBI WGS metagenome assembly JFJP01 (sample SAMN02602958, study PRJNA72255) | Microbial mat metagenome, whole genome shotgun sequencing project. | biome: fresh water; feature: sink hole; material: water; isolation source: purple microbial (photo- and chemosynthetic) mats found in...
ACTTCGGACCTAAATAAAAAACAAAAGATCCTCCCTGAATTATTGTGATACTTTTGTATCTCTTGATAATTCATATGATCTTCTGAGGCGCCCTAGAACCATCTTTTGATTGCTTTGAAAATATATTTTACTGATTTTATAAGTTCATCATCTTCTTCTTCTTCTTTTTCTTTAATTTTAGAACCATCCAAATGTTTTTTTGCATGGCAATTTTTAGATGAATGGTTGATGCGCCCGCATCGCGAACATATTTTTTGCACATCATATTTATCATTTTCAATTTTAGAACCATCTAAATGTGTTTTTGCATAACAATTTTGCGTTGAATGGTTGATGCGCCCGCATCGCGAACAATTTTGATGAAACTCGACTTTATTAGTCTCGCAATCTTTTGCAAAATGTCCATAAATTCCACATTGTAAGCATGCTCCGTTTGCGTGAAACAATTCTCGTTCTAAATATTTCTTATCATGATCAGATAATTGAACTTGTGAATATGAACCTCCTCGAACATTATCAATACCATATTGGTTCATATATTTTTTAGTATATTTATCTTCTTCGAAACTATCATCAGTATTGATAGTTTCTAGGAGTTCTACAAATTTATATTTACTTGTCCAGGCGCAGGCTTTTCCTTCCTTATGATTTTGTAATCTAATATATAAATTATTAGTCTTACCAATGTAGTATTTATCATTCTCTAAGCGTAATGTGTAGATCATCTTATCTTTATATGTATTCTGCATTAATTCAATTTAATAAAAAAATGTATATACAAATTATAGAATCTTATGCACTGCAGGATAAACATTCTTCTTCCTTCTCAATTAACTTCTTACCAGTCGTGAGCTGTTTTACTCGAACGTAGTAGCTCGATGTTTTGAGACCCATTTTCCACGAATAGAGATGCATCTTGGTTAGTTTAGATACAGTTGGATCAATTACGAATCGATTATTGCTCGAACTTTGACACACAAATGCTTCGCGATCCGAGCACATTTCGATAAAGTGGCTCATCTTATATTCATAGATTGTTTTATACACATCTCGAATATTTTGCGGAATCTCCGAAATGTTTGCAACCGATCCATCATTTTGAATAATCTTATTGCGAATAGATCGATTCCATAAATTCAGTTCTTTGAGATCCTTTACCAAATGTTTATTCACAACTTGAAATCGCCCAGATAGAGTGCTTCGTGTGAAAATATTACTCTGAGGAACTTCCACGCTTTCCGAATGTCCGGTGATAATAGATGTTCCAGCCGTAGGCATTATACACATTAGGAGTGAATTTCTAAGCCCCGTTCGTCTAACCTTATGTCTTAGATCTTCCCAGTTCCACATTTTGGAAAGAATTACATCATCCCATAAGTCGAATTGAAAGATTCCTTTAGCCGTCATGCTTGTTGGAAAGCTTTTATAAGGTCCGAGAATTTGCGCCAACTTATTTGATGCAGTCATAGCTGCAAAATACATAGTCTCGAAGATTTGCGAATTGATTCGACGAGCCATAGGGCTATCAAAAGGAATCTTCAATAGCATAAATACCTCGGACAATCCCTGAACTCCAATACCAATCGGACGATTCATTTCATCGCTATTCTTGGCTTGCTCGATTGGATATTTATTGTTATCCATCACCTTATTCATATTATACACAACTCGTTGCATAATATTGTTCAATTTGTGATAATCAAACGCTCCATTGGCTACAAATTGAGGTAAGCAAATACTTGCAAGATTACAGACTCCTACTTGCTTCTCATCGCTGTAAATCGTGATTTCGGAACATAAGTTAGAAGACTTAATAGTTCCGTTATTATTTTGATTACATTTACGATTGACGTGATCCTTATACATCAGATATGGTTTTCCTGTTTCAATCTGAGTAGATACAATTAAGTTCCATAAAGCTATAATTGGAATCTGTTTGCGAAACTTTCCTTGCTGTTCGTATGATTCATACAATTTATTGAATTCTTCTCCATATACATCCGCAAGACCTTTGCATTCATTTGGACACATTAGAGACCACATAACAGATTGTCCTGTTTTGATAGAATTCTTCAGGCGTTCCATGAATAAATCAGGAACCCACAATGCTAAGAATAGATCTCTGCATAATTTTTCAGGAATTCCTTGTTGCTTTTGAGAAAGAATACAAGATTCAATATCGGCATGCCATGGTTCCAAATATACTGCAGTTGATCCCTTTCGCTTTCCGCCTCCTTGCGAAACATACTTGGTAGATTCATTGAAGACGCGCATCATTGGAACTAATCCTTCCGATCTACCAATAGTAGATGCAATGACTGATCCTTGAGCACGCACTTGCGATACATGAATTCCTACTCCTCCAGAGAACTTACTGATCTTTGAAATGTCAGTCAATCTACTATAGATGTTATCTAAACTATCATCAATTGATAATAGATAACAGGAGGAGAGTGTATGATTGATGGTTCCCGCATTAAATAATGTAGGAGTTGCATGAGTATAATATTTTTGCGAAAGTAGTTTATAGGTTTCTGAGATAGAATCAAAAGTTCCGTCTGAACATTCACCATTATCCTTAATTTCATCTAAATGAATTCCAATTGCAACGCGTAACAACATTTGCTGAGGGCGTTCTTTAACAATTCGCAAATTGTTGTCATACTTATATGACAACAAGTATGAGTTAATTAGCGTGACCATTCCAAAGTAATTATAGGTATAATCCTTGGAGTAATCGAGTAAATCATGAAGATCCTTAATGTTTTCAAGAATGAATGCAATTGTTTTTGGATGAAGAATATAAATGGTAGTATCGCGATATTCGTATGATGTAAGAGCTTTCACATAATTGCGTAAATCTTCATAAGTATTCTTATGAAGATCGCTTACAACAATACGAGCAGCCAATGCATCATATTCATTATCATCGATAATCAGAGATGCACAAATTCCTGCGGAAATTGCATCAATCTCGGATGTCTTAATTCCATCTACGAGAGATGCTGCTGTTTTCGACGCAACAAAATCGGTGCTGATGTTTAATTTAGGTTCCATATTGGCCAATAAATTCAATTTCTTTGAAATTGTTTCAAGATGCATGTTCATGCGCTCCCCCTTACGGCTGATCACTGAAATACTTCCTGAAAGAGACATATTAAGCTTATTTGAATACTATTGGATATATTATGTAATAATTTAATCAATTTTAAAAAAAATCAATATTTGCGAAAATCCGCGATTTACCCAATAAACGGCTATTATTGAATTTGCAAGGGACTCTTTTGAGTTTGCTCATTCATATCAGCAATTATTTGAATGATATCATTATACGAAAAGTGCTCATTTTCATCGTAATCAAAATACGTATTCATAAATTTAATAGGAATGTTCGCTACAAGAAGTAGATCCTGTTTTTCTAATTCAAATTGACGTTGAGGGATCGTAGAATATCTATGTTTGCGAATTATATTTACTAAGATACTCTTTGCGAATCTTCATAAATTTCTTCTTAGCATTTTCAATTAGATTGATAGAGTTCGCATTATATGTTATATCAATAACAGGAGAATGAGTCTCTGAATGCTGAGCAATCTTCTTCATAACCTGTTTTCTTTGACCACGAACTAAAATAGTTCTATTTCCATTAATAGGAGCGAGAACTGCGAAATGAGTAATCTTTCCAACATCAATTGGATCGATTGTGCACTTAAAAGATTTCTTAACCAAATGATCTAAAGATTCACTTAACTCTTCGCGAGTCATATCCATCGTAAGTTGGAGATCTTCATTTTGACCAACCAACTTGTTTCCAAATTGAAGAAGCTGATCAATCTTAGCTGACTGATTATCAATCTTTTGATTAAGCTCACCAATATTATCTTTGAGTTCATCAATAGCGCGATCCTTTTGTTCAATCAATTTTTTATTAGCATCATTGTGAATATTATCTAAAATAATAGAAATTTTGATAGCATAACGTGGATCCAACCAAGCTAAGAAATGATCGTAAAGTAATTTATGAACATACATTCCAGTATATATTTTAGGAGTTCCTTTTTTAGCTCATAATGAACTATTTCGAGTCCTGTTTGTTTCTTACATTCATCAATTAACTCATTTGTAGAGCTAATTTTAAAGAAATCTGATGTATTTTCATATTTAGACGATGCTCGAGGAATTCCTCGAGCATCAGAAGATTTCATTTTTTCGCTACTTTTAACAGTTCCTTCCTGATCATTCTCATTAGTAGAACTGATTTTAAAGAAATCGGCAGGTTTTTCATATTTAGACGATGCTCGGGGAATTCCCCGAGCATCAGAGGATTTCACTTTTTCGCTACTTTTAGCAGTTCCTTCCTGATCATTCTCCTTATTTTTGATAATATTCATGATCATTTTGGCTATTTTCGTGATATTATAAAATCCGGAATCATCGTGTTGAATTATCTCTAATTGAGCATCAATTCCGTTCTTTAGGATCGAAAAGCTGTTAGAACTCATTATTATTATCTCGGTGGATATATTTATTGATATCATTTATCAATTTTAGTAATTGAGACCGTATAGCGAAAGTAGCTATCATTAAAAAAATTTCCATTAAGAGACTATAGAATGATTTGGGAGTCATCATATAACGATTTGTATATTTGGTTCCACGGGAATCTTCTGACTGCTCGCCATCGATGGCGAGCTGATAATTGATATCTTTTTTCATATATGAACTATCCAAAACTCTAATAATTTTACCATTTGGATCACAGGTCTTCAAATCAAACTCATATCCAGGAACCAATAGCTTTAAATATTTGTAATACATTCGAGCAACGATGTCTGGCATAGTAGTAAATGAGTTCATTATAGTGTTAATAACCAGTTGGTATATATTATATATATATAAAACGTCGATTTTATATATAGAGGCGTCTCAGTCAAAGGAGCCATTGTTGAGTGATATTGACAACCAGATATATAGATATATACATAACACGCGTTCAATGAATAGTTCATGATTGATAGTTCGTGCATCTGCTAAGCCATGACAGGTCATGGGGTCCCCTTTTGCGAACAACTATTGTTCTACATAAACACGTCGAGGGAGCAATATGGGATCCATCAACAAAATAATTCTTAGAGATTTGGATAATCTTCTCTAAAAGAGGAATCCTTATATGGAGAGCTAAAGGTTGAAATCCGGGATTCGAGATCTTCAATATTTTTGAGATCTCATTTGTGTTTTCTCAAATCTTTTTTTAAAAAATTATTCTGGAGAAAGATTCCAAGATAACTTTTTTTGGAGAAGATCTTAAAGTCAAAAAAATTATTACAGAAATGAAAATCCGCGATTTTCCATTAAGAGACTATAGAACGACTCAGGATTCATAATATAATGATTTGCGTATTTTGTTCCATGCGAATCTTCTGACTGCTCCCATTCGATTGAGAGCTGATAATTGACACTCTTGGATCGTAAGTCTTCAATCAAAATCATTACGAAGTTGGAAATCCTCAATTTATTTTAGACTCAAACAATTGGCACAATACTAAATTTATACTTAGCTAATATAAGTCATCAACGAATACGATGTCTCAGAGTATTCTTCAAAATGGTTATGCTATATTATTGGCAAATGATTCGGACATTGACAAATATCTATTAGCTAAGGATTTTCTTCTCAAACGTATTAAGGAGATTAATACGAGGAAAGTAGATGAACAACAATATGCTATCGCCGAGAGAGAAAAACAAATAGCACAACTCAGTAGTGCTATTTCGAACCCCGCATTAGATAAAGAATCTGCGATGCAATACCAAGCCATGATTGTTCAGCTTCAAATCCAGATAGAGAGACTAAAACTACAAAATACTAATGCATCATTTGAGGATATTCGTAAGACGCATGCTATATTCATCAATCAATCGTACAAACCTCTGATATCCGTTGGTTATGGTTATTCGCGAGTAGGTGTAACTCCGCTTCCATTGCTTGGATCATCATGCAGATTAACCATTCCAATCTATGGAGATTTCTTTACAGATATGGTATTATATCTCAAGCTAAATACATTTTCGGCAAAACACCGAGCTAACAAAGTAAGATACTGTGAATTTCCAGGACATAAGATAATCAAGGAGGTAAGATTTGTCATGGACGGAATTGTATTAGACCGATACAACTCAGAAGATATTAACTTCTTCTATGACTTCAATGTGTCTAAATCTCAACAATCCGGATGGAAACGCTGCGTCGGACAAGAAGTTGCTAAGAATGCTGTATTCATTCAAGATCCCGTAAATCAAGAAATGAAAGAAAAAAAGATGGTGTTTGATGGGTTCCAAACATTTAAATACACTCAGGATTATATGGAAATATTTCTTCCGCTACAATTTTGGTTTTGCGATCCAAAATTCGCAATGAGCAATTATAATATCAGTTATGATAAAACATATATTGAGATTGATTTAGCTTCGCAAAATGAACTTATCAGTATCGCCGATTATGCAAATGATGGCGGGAAATATACTCCCCCTACAGTATTAGATTGTTCCTTATACACAAATCATATTTACACATTACCCGAAATTGCAGAGCTCTTTGTTTATAAAAATAGTTTCAATATTGTGCGAATTCATAAGAGCATGAATAGAATTCTTAATAAATCATATGACATGGTTATCTTAGATCAATTACGATTTGCGGTGGAAAATGTTATGATACATTTTAGGCCATTGGAAAACGAAACTAATGAAAATAGCGGTGAAACATGGAACAATAATAATGTTATTACCTACACCCAGATAGATCATCCAAGTATTGTAAAGATTGGAGGAGTAAAGACATTGGCATATACTCCTATGTATTACTATACTGAAGATCCCGTAATCAACTCAATCGGATTTGTCGCAAATGGATCCGTCATTTATGATTCCATTTCAGGAACATTCTATGATTCATATATTCCGTATCGATATGGAAAGAATGAAGTAATTACGCCATCGCGTACAGGAAGCTATCTTATGACATTTAGCTTATATCCTCATAAGGATCAGCCTTCTGGATATATGAATCTTTCCAATTCGAAGGAAAATTATTTAACATACGCGAGTTCATATATTAGCAATGATACTCCAGTGCGTATGACAATTAGCGCGCGAGTTATTAATTTCTTGTATCTTAGTAAGGGGAGTATTAGCATGCGTTTTGCTACATAATTGATATTAAACTATAATAATATACCAACTCAATAGTTATGGAACATTCAATTGAAGAAATGCTGAAATCCATCATTAGTCGTTTGGATAGCATCGAAAATTTACTAAAGACAAGATCACACGAGGAATTCACTATTATCGAACATCGTATTAAGAATACTATTGACGACGATCTAAGTGATGATGAATTGATCCCCGAAGAAGAATCTTATGAGTCGGAGAATGAATTCTGTAGCGATCTTGCTGAAATTCCGGCCAGCAAAAAAAAATTATTAACTCCCGCGGAAATCATGAAAATCAATTCAGAATTCATGAATGCAGTTAAAGAATGATTCAATCAATTATGGTTGAATATCTTTTTTATTCATCTCTGCTCAAAATTTGATCTTGTAGATTACCAATCTTCACATTAAGAATATCAAATGCTGAATTCATACGATTTGCGCGTTTCTCGAGATTCTCAAACTTAGTATTTATTTGCTCGATTCGTTTCTCCAGCTCTTCAAATTTAGCATTCGTCTGATTTGTTTTTTTAACGATATCTTTGGTTAATTCTGTTAATTCGGCAACATCAGTTTCAATCTTATTAAAACGAGTATCATTTGTTTTAAATTGCGATTTATTATAAATCCAATCAATCACGCCATCCCATAATGGATAAATACTTTTAGAAATTGAGTTATGCATGCTAAAAGAGTAATGATATTATATCATAATTACCACGAAGTATCTAAATTGATCAATGCAAAAAATTCAATTTTCACATCAGGTAGTTCTCAATACATTCATTGGTTTGGAGATACTTCATGATGCGACTTGGCTTGTATAATTCTTTCATTAACTCTTCATGTAATCCCTCATGTTCCGCGGCAATCATTGCATAGTTATATTTATATATCGCGGTCCAAGAAGTCTTTCCATCCAACATATCATTAGTCCTAGGAAACTTTTCTGGAACATAGTGTAAATATTCTGGTCTCTGATCTATAACATATATGAAACTTTCTTTATCGTAGAAGTGGCTATGATATTCCAATTTTCGCAATTTATTATAACAGGTAGCAACAAATAGTTCGTTGCAATGTTTTGGTTTATAATTTTTTGATACTGTCAAATCTTTGATTAATAATTGATATTCATAGCTCCAAAGCGACATCGTAGGATATATTTTATGGCAAAATAAATCAATTTTAAAAAAATATACAAGATATACATATGCAGCATTAAAAGTATCTATTCCTTATCATAACGAAGGAAGATAACATTTATCTCCTTAGTCGGAACATTTTCAATATTATGTTGGATAGTTTCGCTCAATTGTTTGCACTTCATTATAGGTTATTAGTTTTCTCTCTTGGTATATTTTATAGTAAAATAAATCAATTTTAGAAAATACAAAGAGATAAAATTATTTTTGCTAATCTATGAATGCATATCGATCGGTTGGTTGATAGGTAAAACTTGGCGTCATATCACAAATATCTCTCCAAATTTTGTCATTCTGTATGAGCGTTTGAGAACCTTGCAAGTGAATAAATGATAAAAGTTCTTTCTGCTTGTTATAGTCCGCTATATGCATTTCTATGAGCTTACGTAGCAAGAAGGGATAGTACAAATTATTGGACTTATTTGATGGTCGCACTATGTTGTATGCTTTGATAGCTTTAGAAAATGAATTTGTAATATCTTGTGTTTCCGCGAATGTTAATTGCGGCGGAACAATACCTGTTATGATCTTTTTGATAAGCGCAACATGTTCATTTAACTCTGTGAGCCCCGCATCCTTTAAATATCTTCTTAGCTGCCCTATGGTGATCCGCCGTTTGTTGCTAATTCTGTCTCTCTTGATACAGGCCTCTATTTTATCAATTTGCTTTTGTGTGATCGTATTTGTTTCCTTTGCCTGTATGCGCTCTAACCAGCATTTACAGTGTTTTGAGGGCTCGTAGCCTGCATGCTTATATCTATTTCCCTCTTGGTTGTAGAATTGATTATCCTCGAATACGGTACCAATGAGCTTTGTTATGAACCCGCAGTTGTCACATACCATTTCGCTCGATGATGCCATGACTTCCATAACATTTCCGCATTCGCAGTAATCAAAGATTTCCTCTTTGGCAACAATTTCCAATTTCATATTTTCATACTTTCCGATGAGGTCTTGGATGGTTTCGAGTATGACATTGTCCTCCACCAAAAGTTTGATCTTTGGAATCGTAGCCATGATGTCTCGCACGATTCCATCGGAGAGTTCGTATATACTTTCGGATGCAATTGTTTGAGATAATTTATTGTATATACATTTGGATTGCTCTCTTGCTCGTCGGAGATGTCCAATTTCTGTATGCAGTTTAAATTTCTTGAATTCGTAGCAATGTTCGGTGAAGATATCTACAAGTTCATTTAAATTGAATGTAGAATCCGTATTGATAAATATGTTATAATGATTCTTATGCGCTGAATACATCGATAGATACTTTGGATGAAACTGATCTGAGTGTTCATCCATGATAGAGTAATAGTCTGAAACGTATCCAATCATATCCAAATTTAGCTGAACCATCGCCTGCCTGAATCTTTCAAAGTTTGAGTTTATATGGGCGAAGAATGAATTGGTGTTGGAAAGTTTTGTGATGAGTTGGGATAGTAGATCGTGAATCTTTTCTATGATATGATTTCGATCTTGTATGTTATGCACTATGTGTTCGAAGGAAGTATTCGCGGTCATGTTTGGATGAATCTGACTATACTGCGTAAAGTTATAAAACCATCTATATTAGAATCATTTTCAGTTTTGAATATAAATCGTAAGAATAGATAATAATGAACCAATCATCTTTAACTGAACAAGTCGAACAAACGAAGCGTTTAGAGGATTTTTCGAAGAAAACCAAAAGCTTATATGAAGAATTACTCAAAGACATCAATGAGGGAAAAACAACAGAGATTGATTCGAAAATCAACGAACTCTCCGCCGAAGAGTTAGAGCTTCTTGTTAAGGAAACTCAACCATATAAATCGCTCGGTCCGGCGAGTGCTCAAAAACAAGTAATCGCATCGGTTAGTAATCTAAGAGAGACTTATCTTAAGAAACTCATTACTACATCAATGGTCGCATTTCTATTTCAGATGCAGTCAGAATATGAAATTTCCGAGGAAGATCTCTTAAATCCTCCTTCTGAGGAAGACTTTAAGGAGGATGGTCCGGCTCAAATTGAGGAACTCAATTATAATAAGTTCTACACCGAGGCATTGGTAGCTAAATTTCGGGAGCTATTTCCGGATCAATCCAATGTAAGCGTATATGCTGAGATGGAGGCTAAATTATCAGAAGACGAATTATTGGAAGTGGCATCCATTGCGACATCCAATATGGAAAAATTATCCAAGCTCGCGCGAGTAGTAAATACTGCTAAGTATTTTGCAGCTATCGAGGCGGCGGTAAAAGAACAATCAGTTTCTGATCGCGTTGTAATCAATAAGTTTCTTAAGAAGATGTTTCATTACGATCCTATCGAACATGTCCAAGAAGGGTTGCAACCAAATATTCACGGAGATCCCGAGCGCGGAGACGCAAGCAAGTATCTCAATATTCCTCCCAATGATACTCATTGTCGGTTCAACTCCTTCTATGATATCAATTACGAGAGATTACGCCAGACTACTTTAGACATCTATAATGTTAAGCCTGATCTTGAACATGCTATGATTGTTTATGACATTGCTGATTCGCAAAAGGATGTTGAGGCATTTATTCAGAAATATGGATCCGCATCTAAGTATGATATTTTGGCATTTCCGTTAAATTGTTGGACCTTGATGGGCCCATTTAAGGAAAATCGCGATCGTGTTGATTATTACAATAAGAATAATGAAATTATTAAATCCATGCTTGAGCAACAAGAAAAGGATGTTGGACTAAAGGAAGAACTCATGAAGAAACGTATTAAGACTAAGAAGGTGCGTTCTGAAAAGGTATTTGGAAAGGATTCTCCCGAATTTGAACAATATCGTAAGATGAATCCAAGTGAGCTTGAAACTAAATATGGCGTAACTATGGAAGATACCGAAGATGGAGGAATTAAGGTTATTAAGGAAATTGTTGTCAATGCCGACACTGGCAAAAAAATTACATTGGATGCAGATGGCGTTCCTACCGATGGTTTAGAAGTTCCAATTACAACAATCAATGCACAAACTGGCAAGTCGAGTCAAACTCGATTCTTTACGGAAGCGCAAGATTAGACTTCTTATGAAACGCAATACATTGCATAAATGTATCTGCGATGTCGTCGTAATTTTTTTGTTTGATATGCTTTATCTTATTTTGGTGTTCAAAAAGAATCATGAAGTATAAAAAATTATACTTACAATGATTCTTATTGGCTGCGTAGTTAGAAGATGCAGTTGCAAGAAAGTCTGACAATTTCAATTTTTGGTGAAGATGGATTGAATTCTTTAAGGATGGTTTGATTGTATGAATAGGGGCCTTACTCGCATAGTGATATATTATCATATTGAATATTGCATTGCTCATATAATTAGCATTCATTTGATATTCAATAAGCACCTCGTATGGAGTTGCTAAATAGGTATCTACTTCATCTAATACCAATTTAAGCGCCCTTGCTTTTTCATCAATCATCGATTCCTTGGATGTTTTACCATCTACAAGATCAAAAACATTCATCATGATCGGTTCAATAATTTTATCAATATCATGTTCCGCGAATTTATTAATTTTGTATATCCCAATTGCTAACGATTTGGTTGCGACGTCGATGCTCAGATAAGTAGTCATTGATTACTTTCTATATTAATATCAAAGAAGCAATCAATTTAAGTAATATTGATTGCTTCTGATATAATTTTTTGATTGACCTGCTTTAGCTGAACTTTGTAATCGGCCAAATCTAAGTATCCACCATATACAGTAAGATTAAACTTATTAGGCGCTTCATAGAATTCCTTTACTTTTTTATTATAAAACTGGATAAATAGCATTTTTAGCATAGTTAGCTTATCAAAATATGTTTTGTTGATTCTATATTCCGCGTGGTTGGTGAGATGCGCGTATGCACATCCAAATCCACAGAACCATCCGTGTGTATCAAATTCCTTCCCTCGAGATGTGGATCTTACCTGCTTTGGAATAAAACACGGAACTCCCATAAATGTCAAATTGCAATACCAACATCTAAGTTGGAGATTCTTGGTGGAATCTCTCCAAGATTTAATATTTTTGAATCGCGAAGGAATCAAAATACCCTGATTGATTAGATGATCTGATTCAATATCTGAAGATGATTGTGATTCCGACATCATTCGGTCTTCAATAGTTTTGACTTTGTCAAAGAATATCCCTTGGAGAAATATGGTGTTTCGTGTTGGAATTTCCATTTTAGTGTTTATATAATTTGTTCCTACCTCAGAATTTAAATAATAATCATATAAGAGAAAAAAACAACATGCCGGAACATACTCAACGAAATACTATTTTGGTATTGGTATTATTAGTCATCGCGTTTATCGCATTGATGGTAAAAGTATGGAAACCAAGTTCTCCTGATGCAACAGTATATGGATATGAAACGTCGTATTGGTATGGCCTCGCAGTAGGGGTTAATGTCGTATTGATTGCCAATGTCTCTCACGCATTATACAATATGAGAAAAAAATAGTTGTATAACAAATTGGTTTATACTGTTATGTCCACATGCGGTAAATGATCATAATTGTTAAAGGAATGCCAGCACCGGATGCAACTCCTGTCCAATAGGCAGGCGCCATAGTTTTATTAAGAGCATATGCTGGAAATCTTGTACTCATATCCCAATATGAAAATATAAGAACAATTCCAATTCCAATTACTAATGCGATTGTGACTATCATCTTTGCAGCCTTCTCTGCGACCATCGCCGCGATATATGGATTCATTCCTCCTAATATCGTCATGATTATTTAATTGGTTTTATATATTGCTATAATTAAATTAAACCGGAAGCATACTATTTAAATCGCTAATGTGACCTCGGATGCTTTCCTTTCCGGTATTATGATGGATGGTGTCATCTACTTGCAAGCGTCGGCGCTGACTTTGTGTAAATAATGATGGTCCCAATTCCATTAAGATCATAGACATTCCTCCGATATTATTGTTGGTAACAAATCTATTAACAGCAGAGCTTGTTTCAAATCTAATGCGTTTGAGTTTGGATTTTACAACATCTGAGTAACCAGTAATATCGGGTTTGCATCCAAAATATTCATGCTTTCCATTGAATATCATTTCAAGAATAGATGCTCCGGCTACTAATGATTCTTCTGCGATGGAGTTATATTTGAGTTTATTGTATTTGAACATAAGTCGTTTATGAACCTCTGTAATTTGCTTTAGAGATGAATCATCATTAACATATGGAATTCGATCGATTGCGATTCCTAATTCATCGAGATCATCCTTAAGAGATTCGATTTGCTCTAATAGGTAGCTTTTTCGTTCATCTTCAATTTCTTGGTCCATATCAATATTCATTCTTGGAACTGTTTCGAGTACTTTGGAAATATTTGATTGAAGATGTTCTTCTCGCGTTTTTTGAATATACAAGGAATCGCTTCCTTTATATTGCATTGAAAAGGATTCCTCTTCTTCCTCCTCTTCCTCCTCTTCCTCATTACCACCAATTACGGTTTCAATTTCTTCCATAGCCTCCTCATATTCTTTTAATATATCATGGTCTTCTTCCTCTTCGCTTGGCTCATCTTCTTCCTCATCTATTGTTTCGATATACATACTTTTGATCTTTTTTTCCATATCATTGATATCGATTTCATTAGAGATTCTCTCCGCGTTCAATAGAAGGCTTACTCCTGAAATATTGGATCCATGATCGATGGATGTAGATTCATCCATAATTTCTATTTTAGGTTCTTATATATTAATCTTTGGTAATTACCTTACAATCATTTCGTAAATCCGGTGCAAAAAAATATATTAAATTATACGAAAGTTCCGTTATCAAAAGTTTCCTTATTTGGTTGTATAAATGTCGAGAATCTCCTTCGAAGAACATCGATATGGTTTCCATGTATTCCATCCCCGATCATCGAAATTGGAATGGATGATCTACTATCAAACATGTTATGAGCGGATGATTCATGAGGGCTAATCATATTCATTACCTGTTCGTGCATATCATTCGATTCCTCCAATATTATATTGATTGGAGTTTTAGGAGAATTGGGCGGAGAACCTGGTGGAGACCAAACAAAGAACTTATTTGAGAAACTGATTCGGGATCCAAAATATGGTTCTACATTAGCGTCTATATTTATATGCGATTTGTAAGAACTTCCGCTCGATATAAATGATTGACGATGACACCCGCATTCTACGTTAGATCCTCCCGATACATCATTTAACGAAACTTTAGATTGACTATGTACCAATTTTGATATATCTAATGTCAATCCATTGACTGTACGTTCTAATGATTTAATTCGATCGGTGTAGTATTCATCCATATATTGTTTATAAAACGAAATTATTTGGAATATACGGGAATCTAATAATGTTAAAAATATTCTATTATACTTAATATTAATCAATTTATAGAATCCCAATGTGGTTATTCTATATTCAATATCTACATCTATATCATCTATTCTATTGCGGTATAGGTAAAAATCTACATTCATTTTCAACTTATATTTTTTCAAAAATGCCAATTCGTTCTTCAATCTGTTTATTGGAATATTCCTGATGGAGCGAATTTTATTGGAAAATGTATTTTTTATCAAAAATCCAAATTTTTCCAATGAATATATGGAAATAACAAAATCGCGTGGATGGTAATGCATGATCGAAATCATGAAATTAATCAAATCCGCAACTTCATTTGGACTACATAGTAGTAATACATTATATGGAATAGCATTGGTTAAAGCGATATATTCGTCTAGATCAACCAAAATTTGTCTATTGAGTAACCTTTGGTTGCATGCACTGAAACTATTTGGGGGGACCATATTTTATAAAAAATGGTTCTTATAGTATTATAATTTTTTATGAAATTCAACGATCAATCTCTGGTTCAATACCATTCCAAAAGTTCGCAATTTTTAAGAATACCGGATTGATTACATAGGGGGCACCTATTTTTCTCCAATGCCCACGACCTAATACAATTTTCATGAAACGTATGAAAGCATTTTGAAACGAACATTTCATCTTCAATATCTTCCATACAGATTGTACAATACGGATTAACGAAAAGCTCTTTCAATTTGTGATAATATTTTTTTACCATATGTGCACGAATACTATTGACGATTCGTTTCGTCATAAGTTTTTGGCGACAATCAAAGTTAATTAATGAAATAGCCTCGGCAATAATTTTTCCCTCCTTCCAGATTGTAAAATTGGTTTCTAAGTCTGGAAAATAACCCGAATTTAATGTTTTGACGAGAGCGCATGGATTAAGGTCCGTAACTATTATGATATCGGTATTTATCAATGTAAGATGTTTAAGATGTTCCCCAAATATGGTCAGTTTAAGTAAATTGCAATCTTCGATATGAATCAAAGATGGAGAACAACAATTGATTCCGACTTGTATTAAATTCGGAGTATTGATAATTCTTATCATATCGATGAACATGATATTTTCAATATCTGTAAGATACATGCAATCGGTGATTTCCAATAATTTCAATATGATCATATTGGCAACTACTCTAAGATTGGAACATGAGCGAATCACTAATTTATTCAAATTATAGATCGCATTCAATTGGTGCAAAAATGGATTATCAATTATAGTCAATTCCGAAATATACCATTGGCTAATTTCTTCTATCGCCAACCGCCCCTTAAGAGTAATATTTAACTTTCTACTTCTATCTGTAGAATCGTATTTAAATTTAATATTGCTCAATATATGACATTCTTCGATGAATAAATTTCTTGTACAATCTTCGATAGACAAAGTATCTAAGTAATGACAATAACTTATTTTAATATTTTGTGCTTCGAGCTTTGTAATTTGACATATCTTAGGACAATATTGAATCTCAAAATCATTCAATTCTATATCCTCGATTGAGTAAATACTTTCGCATCTCGAGATAGAACATATGGATACATTATAGAAGTATTCGATGCGAGATAGCTTCTTACAATTATCCAATTCGAGGATATTAATATTGGTAAGATCTCTAATCTTAGTTATCTTCTCGCAATTGGTGATCGAAATCTTTGAACAATCTGTTATATTCTTAATTTTTGTTAGACCTTCGCAATTATTAACTTCCAATAGTTCCATAGCAATTCTATTAATATTTAGAAAATCTAATGTTTCTATTGCGGGACAATTATCTAATTGCAATGTTTTAATATAGGGTCCAAGTTTGATTGACTTAAGATTAACACAATTGATTAAATGTAGCGTTTCTACCTTTGGTAGCTTAATCTTTTCTAAATTATAGCAGTTTTCAATTATTACCTGATTGGCATTACTCAAATCAATGTTATTTAACAAAGAACAATCATTGCATCGCAATTCAAATAAATTATTAAGACGTTCTATCTGTTTTATCTTTCGATTATGATCGATATTTAAGACCGACAACATTGGAAGATCTATAATATTATTAATATGGGTATTATCCAATTTCAGATATGTAAGAGTTTGTAACCCTTTAAGAACAGTTAAGTTTCGATTTGTCTTAATTACGAGTGATACAACAGATGGACCAAGTTGATCTACTTGAAATGGCCCATTAATGACTATAGTGGTGCGCGATTGGTTAATTTTGGTTCGTTTTGATGCAAACATATCTATATCAAAATGAATAATTTATGGTTCAATGTATTAAGATAGCGATAAATCAATTTTACAAAATTGATTGAATTACCTTAATTATATACACACGCTTGTAATTTTATCTGAAACATGAACAAAATTACACTTCTTAGAAATTTTATCAAAGAACACGAACATTTGCCAGAACAAGGCAGCGATGAATGGAAAAATCAAAGACTGGAGCGTATTGGTGGAAGCGAAATAGCGACCGTTTTAAAGCAAAACAAGAATAAAAGTGTCAATAAGTTGATCATGGAAAAACTAAACTTTGACAAATTCACCGGCAATGTAATTACTTGTTGGGGAAATGTATTCGAAGAATTGATAAGACTACACGCAGAGGAAATATTTAGTTGCACTATTATCGAGACCGGAAGTATTCCATATAAGGAGGGATACTTATCGTATTCTCCGGATGGTATATCGATTGTTGGAAATAACAATTTAGCCAAGCACCTTAACTTGCGCGAGTTTGGATTGAATATGGCCGATAGAGAGTTCCTTACATTATTTGAATTCAAATGCCCTCATAGTCGTATTCCATCTATTGAAATACCCGACCATTATCGCCCGCAGATCACAATTGGAATGAACATTATTGATATCATGGAAGTTGGAATATTTATCCAAGCTGTATTTCGTCGTTGCAATTTTACCGATCTTAAGTATAATTCATTGCATAATGGATTTGGGCATTTTAAAAGAGCATCAGTCGAAGGAAATCCAATTGAAAGCGGATTTATGGTAATGTATTGCGAAGATAAAAATTATGCTAATGATCTTACGGAATATCTACATACTGATCATAGAAATTCTAAGATAAATGGAATTATCGATATTGGAAGCATGTATGATTCCGAAATGTTCGAGGAGATAATGCTCTCTTGCGTTTCAAAAAAAATAAAGATAGATTATCTCTTCCGCAACAAATATGAACCCAATATTTTCAATTCCGATGGAATGACTCAGGCATTCTATAATATTAGTCTCCAACACCGGGCCAATAAAGCATTATCGCAAGCAATTGGTAAATATGGAGAAACCATAATTGGAATTCTGCCATATAAATTATTGGACGTGTATATCACTCCTGTTATAAAAGAATCCGACTATATTGAAACATCTAAGGCTCTTATCAAAGCTAAGAAAGTCATAGACTGTATTAATGATCATCGCGAAATTGGATACACTGATAAAGCAGTAGTTGCCAAATCTGTTCGCTCCTATAAATTGTAAATCTGAAATTTCCATTTCCGTATATTCTTTTTTTTTGAATAATAATAACTCCTTTGGCTATAGTGCCTCTATTGCTAAAATTGATGAAATTTTTATTAAATATACCAATCGGTTAATAACACTATAATGAACTCTTTCGCTACTATTTCAGACATTCCTACTATGAATACTCCTGAAGAATTTGTGCAAGAATTGATCAAAATGAAGGCTAATGTTCGTATTTATGACTTTATGCTTGAATTGAAAGCCCGTTTCTACCCTAATGTGAATATGATCTTATATGAAGACTTCTCTCAATATGTTGGAAGAGATAATGAATTCTGTATTGATGCTCGAATGTATTACAAATATTCAAAACTATTGGTTCTCGGATATGAGTTTGATTTGAAGACTTGTGATCCAAGAGGAGATATTATTCCATTTTTGAATAGTTCAAAAATGGAATAATATATCAATTACCGGCTCCGCATCGATGCGGAGCCGGTTGCTCAAGGAGGATTTGTAAAATCTAATCATTATATGATGAATCCTGAGTCGTTCTATCGTCTTTTAATGGATATTCCCGATCGTTATCGCCGAGCTCGTCAAACATTCTGTGAATATCATTCATTTCAGACCAAAGTTATTAAATACTATGATAACTTTCAAATTGGATTAGCTAAATTGATTGATGAAGAGAAGCAAAGAATGTTAGCTATGAAGGATGATAAGATTGACAATCTTGAACAAAAGATTGATAAACAATCTGAGGAAATGAAGAAGCAAACCGAAGAAATGCAAATGCAAAATCATAAGATTGATCAGCTCCTTCAATTTGGAAATAAGTTGGTTGGACAAAATGAGGATCTCCAACTTACAATGGATATGACTCGTGAAGAGTTAAGTGAATCCTTAGATCATTTGGTTAAGAAATCTTTTAAGAGCACCATCGATCCAATTGATGTTGGAAAGATTACTCACTTCGCAGTTCTCGCTCCTATCAATGGAAATAGAACTATCTTAGTTCGCGGTCAAAGAAAACAAGTCATGAAAAAGATTACTCAGTATTCAGAAACTCATTCACCTGTTATTGAGATAACGTATAATGCGAACTCTATCAATCTAATTGAAAATGCTAAGAAGAAATTTATGAAGATTCACAAAGAGTATCTTAGTAAATACAATGCGCAAGCTCGTTTAGAGAATACGATGCTAAAACGTAAGATTGATAAATTCAATAGACGAAATAGATATTCTACGATCACTCAACGTCAATTTGAATTAGAAAAGCAAGATCTACTTCTTGTAGCGAACATTCCTATTAAATTTATGAATACGTATTTTGATTATGATGAAAATGATCACTTTTCGTATAACGATATCATTCAAATCATTGCTGATATGAATGAGCAAACTCAGAAGAGTCCGATTTAGGAAATCGCGGATTTCCATTTATGATTGACTCAAATATAAAAAATGCATGAAGAATTCATTCTGTAAATATTTTTTTGACTTTAAGATCTTCTCCAAAAAAAGTTATCTTGGAATCTTTTCTCCAGAAATATTTTTAAAAAGTTTTGAGAAAACACAAATGAGTTCGCCAAAACATCGATGATCTTGAATCCCGGATTTCCTTCTTTGGCTATCCGTATAGAGATTCCTCTTTTAATGAAGATTCTCCAAATCTCTAAGAATTATTTTGTTGTCGGATCCCGTATTGCTCCCTCAACGTGTTTATGAAGAAAACTTAAAAAGTAATCGTTTAGAACTCCCTTAGTCAAAAGGGCAACCTAACCAATAGTTGTTCGCAAAAGGGG
>JFJP01038044.1_pt1 | contig 20106 bp, 17 predicted proteins | sample 431651 | NCBI WGS metagenome assembly JFJP01 (sample SAMN02602958, study PRJNA72255) | Microbial mat metagenome, whole genome shotgun sequencing project. | biome: fresh water; feature: sink hole; material: water; isolation source: purple microbial (photo- and chemosynthetic) mats found in...
TGACTGGAGTTATGAAATAGCCAAGCCACTGAGTGTCTTCTTTCCTGAAGTAGAAGAGTTTGATTTCTCATTGAGTGGCGACGATATGGAATTATCACAGGAGAATATGCTCTTTGAAGAGTTCATAGAGGGATTGCTTAACGGTGCTCGATACACATTTATCCCTAACGATTATATGCTGGAGAGATATAGGACATACTATGGGAGAGCAAACGCAAGCAAGAGCGAGATGACAAGGCGAATAAGAAATATGAGCAAGACGGTAGCAGACAAATACCAGATAGAGGCAGGTAAAAAACTGTCGAACGCGGCAACACGAGGAGTAGAGATTACCGAAATATAAGTGGTTGAAGTGGTTGCCGGGGAGCACTTGTGGTTGGAAGTGGTTGGTCTTATCTCTATACCCAGTATGGAGATAAGCCTCCCCCAACCATAAAACCAATTATTTTTTTTATATTAGATTTAATAGATAGTATAGGTATATAGTAAGGGAGAACACCCCTAACAAGTGGTAGTGTGGTTGGTCTATACCGGGTATAGAATTATGTCGCTTTTTTCAACCACACAACCAAGTATTTTGATGATTAAAGGAGCATAATGACAAAAAAAGAGTTTAGACAAACAAAAGAGTGGAAAGTCTTTAGCCGCAACTTGAGGAACAAACACGGTGGCAAATGTGAATTGTGTTATAGCAAAAGCAATGTAGGTGTCCATCACCTCAATGAACAAGATTATGAGAACATAAGCAATGAAGATGACTTTTCTGTTGTCTGTTTCACCTGCCATAAGCGGCTACATAACCTGGCATCAAGCAAACGCATAGTATTAGAAGATTATTTGGACAAGATTAGACAAATCATTACTAAAATGAAGGGGTATAAATGAACGCAATTGAGCATCTGAGACAACTGTTTGTGCTCTTCCGCACAACAATGACACTGATTGACTGTGAGGCGGCACAACAACATTTGAATGCTTTGAGCAAGATAATACAGGACATAAAACAATCTAACCATAGAAAAGAACTGCCAAGGATGAGCGTCTATGCAATTGATGACGATATAGAGTTCGATGGCGCTGTTGAGTGTGCTAAACACTATGGGGTGACGGTGGAAACTATCTATAATATGATAAGATTAGAGAAGAGGCTATATAATGGGACAGGCACACACCTTAGGAAAGGAGGGAGAGATGATAGCATATAGAGATTTCATTACATCTGTATATCTGCAAATAAAAGTGTTTGGCACCTGGCATACACTTTGGAGTTGCCATAAGTGAGAGCGGAATGGCAATCCGCTTGCCTGACTGCACAAGCCGCTGGTGATTTAGGGGCACTGTATAAGGCAGTGCTCCCTGTTGCCAAGACACAGGTTCAACAATATGCCCGTAAATTAGGCAAGAACTTTGACCTTGATGGTTGTGCCCACGATGCAGCAACTTTGTTCATTGAAGAGAACTACCTGTGCAAGAAAAGTATTATTAGGTATTTTTATCCAATGGTCCTGTTTGAGGTGCAGACAATCCTGTTTGGCAGAAAGAGGGGCAGGCATAGCAAAAACAGGATATATGAACAACAGACATACGACATAAGTGAGGAACAATTCAACTCACTCACTGACATACCTATTGGGGCTGAAGCGGCTGATGAGAGAGATTATTTCCTTGACATATTGACATCACACTGGAAAAGCCAAGCGATAATCTATTTGTTATACAAGGAAAAGTATTATGCAAATGCAATCAAGAAAATTGCCATCATAACTGGCAGACCTTATTGCTACCAGTATGCAGTGCAACTCTTTAGTATCTGGAGAAGGACAAAATGAAAATAGATAAACAAGCCAAGATGTTATTAGAGGGCAAGAATTGTGACAATTGTGCTAAATATAACTGTGATCATAAGGGTGATGTTTGTGAAGAGTGGGCAGGTTATTCTTTTTTTGAGGCTTTGGCTGAGGCAGCAGTAGCCAATATGCAGAACATCGCATCAATAAAAAAAAGGCAGCGAATATGAAAGAAGTATTATCAGTTAAAATTGACACTAAAATAAAAAAACAATTCAATGAGATAATCAAGAAATATGGGCTCAACAAGGCAGTAGTATTGCAAGCCCTTATATTAGAGTTCATCCAAGCGGAAAAGGAGATTTAATGCTAAGCAAACGAAAACAACTTGAGTTGAATATAATAAACAACCTGGAGAAACCTGAATTAGAAGAGGCACTTGGTATTGCGTGGCAATCAGGTCTCTTCACCTATGATGAAATGAAGGTAATTGTAGAGGGTAGTGAGGTGTATAAACAATCACCTGACAAAAGCAAAAAGACAGAGGCATACAACAACTTGGCTAAAAAGATTGGAGCAATCACGGCACTTGTCCTGCTCAATTTGATACAACAAGCAAATATGGACATAGATTTCTTTTATGTAGCCAAGGGTTCAATCCTCAAGAATTGCAGAGTGAATGCCTCTCAACTTGCAATAATCATTACAGATTTAGTATCATATAATCTTATTGAGAAGAGGATTAACCGTGGGCTGTGGGTCAAGATAAACTGGCATAAGTTAAGTGCTGCATAATTCAGCACTGCTATGGTATACTATAAAGATGAGTGACTAACAGCGCTAAAAAGGAGAATATGCCAAGCACAAAAGGTTTGACCCCCGCTAAACCGGGTCAATGTATAAATCCCAATGGAAGACCAAAGGGTGCATCTCTTAAAACCCAAGTTCAAAACGTTTTTATCGAGATGATGTCTGACCCTATCAAAAAGAATGGAAAGACACAGCCATTCCTCACTGCATATAAACAAGAGTTCGTCAAGCAGGCGATGAGTGGTGGATGGTCGGCAAAAATACTGGCTGAACGATTGTTCAATGACAACATCTTGGACCAGATTGATGCATCACTGAACAGGGATATAAGACAAAATATAGATTTCCAGAAATGGAGAGTGTATAACAAAGCACACGATAAACAGCAAGATGTATTGAATAGCAAAAGCAAGCGGATTGCTGTAATGGCAGGAAGGCGTGCTGGAAAAACTGAAGCACTAATCTTGAAGACACTGCAAACAGTTGTTGAGGATTACAAGAATGTATTAGTCATATCACTGACAAGTGAGACCTGTCTCAAACTGTATTGGAAACCCCTGATAGATGGGCTTGAAAATCTGGGATGGGATGTGAGCAGCGCTAACAGGTTAGAAGGCACAATCACACTTGGCAATGGCTCAACAATAAGTTTGAAAGGCAACAACAGTGTGACTGACAGAGAAAAGTTCAGAGGCAGTCAATGGGATGTTGTGATAATTGATGAAGCACAATCTCAGACAGCACTCCCTTATCTCATCAATGATGTAATAGAACCTACATTGCTTGACAGAGCAGGTCAGTTGTTGATTGCAGGAACAGGACCTCGTGTTGCTGGCACCTATTGGGAAGTATTATGGAATGATGGCAAGTATACAAAATATAACTGGAACATCAGCCACAACCCCTTTATCCCTGACTATCTCAATATATTAGAGTGGATAAAGAAAGAAAAGGGTCTCACCAATGAAAGCCCATTGTTCCAGCGTGAGTATCTTGGGATGTGTGTGTATGATGTTGATGCTCAGGTATGGAGGCTCAAGGATGACAATTATTATACCGATGAAGAGTTCAGTGACTGGGTTGCACGCCAACCTGTGAGTGATATAAAGTTCACTGCTGGTCTTGACTATGGTTATGCCGACAGTGATGCCTTTGTCATAGTATGCTACAGTGATTCTTCACCTGAAAAGTTCATCATCAGTGAATACAAAGCAAGCCGCACTGGTGTCACTGAACTATACCAAGCAATTCAATCAAGGATTGACCAAGTCAAATCAAACCCTCTCTTCAGCAGAAGTGTAATAATGCGCCAAGGTCCCTGGAGTGAGACAACACCTGACATAGACAAGAACTTTTATATCTTCTGTGATACCAATGAACAGAAAATCAGCCAAGAGTTTCGCACCCAATACAATCTGCCAACAGTCAATGCTTACAAATATGATAAAGATTTAGCCATTGAATTGTTGCAAGAGGAAATCAAGACAGGGCATTTGAAGATGAAGAAGGGAAGTGCGTTTGACGATGAGTGCTTGAAGACAGTATGGAGCAGGGATGAGGCTGACAATCTGGTGAGAAAGATAGATGACAAGGAGTATCACCCAGATGTTGCAGATGCTTTGATATATTCATTGCGATGGATATGGAAGTATGCGCAACAACCATTGATATAAAAGGAGCAGATATGTTTGAGAAACTAAAGAAGAGAGTGCGAGCATATAAAGTAATTGTGGCACAAATCAAAGAGCAAGAAGACAAGCAAGCACAATATGATGCCCTTGTTGGTGAGCACTTGAGTTATCCAATCATCAAGGATTTATTTCAGACCGCTCAAGCAGGTCTGATTATGACAATACATTTCAAAGATGGAAGCAAGGTTGTAGTAGAGAAAGATGTGCGATTGCCTGATGCACCTGATGCCTCTTTGTTTTAAGGAGCAGATATGAAAATACAAGATGTGTTGGGGGATTTGAATGGTCTAAGGACTAATCTCTCAAGCAGAGAAACAAAGTATAGACGCAACTTCAACCGTTATGCCAACAACGGAAGAAGGACAGAGGATGTGACAAACCCTTATGGACAACCCCTGTCATTCAATCTATATGGACAAGAGATAACAGGTGTGATGCCAATCATCAACATCATAAAGAGCAGCATAGACACCAAGATGTCTAAACTAAGCCAGTCAAAAGTAAGACCATTCTTCAATTCAGTGAATGGGACATTCAAGACACGCAAGGTCTGCCGCAATGCCCAAGTTTATTTTGATGAGTTCTACAATGAGAAAGACATTTATGCCAAGAGTATTGATGCAGCAAGAGATGCCGCCATATTTGAAGTTGGACACCTATGGGTAAGAGATGACAAGAAAGATGTAGTGAGGTTGAGACCTTGGGAATACTTTTATGACAGGGCAGAATACCAGAATGGCGAGTTGTCAAGATGTGCCGTTGTGATAAAAAACTATCCACTCATCTATTTTACTGACCTATTAGAGAAACTCCCATCTTACATCAAGTTGTTAGAGGACAACTTTTCTACCAAGGTCACATACGCCGTCTATTATGATTTGAGAGGCAAGAAGAGATATGATTTCATTGATGACAATCTTATTGCCGAAGTTGACATAGAGAGTTCATTCTCTCCTGTTGCCACATTCTATAACTCAACCCCAGTCAAGGGTGCATACTCAACATCAATGGTTGATGACATCTATTCACTGCAGACCGAAATAGATTTGTTGAACAACCGTATCCACCAAGCAGTCGTCCTCAATCCTGCCAACACAATCTTTGTGCCAGATGGGACAGACATCAAAGCATCAATGATTACTAACGAGGTAGGGAATATATTCACATACAAGGCAATGGGTGGTCTTCCTGTTATTGTATCAACACCGGCACCAATCTCTGACCAATACCTCCAACTCCTCAAGTATTATGAGGAGAAAGCATATAACATCTTGGGTATCTCCCAACTCAGTGCTCAATCTAAAAAGCCAACTGGCATCAGCAGTGGTGTTGCATTAGATACATTAGAGGATGTAGAGAGTGAGAGGCACAACACATCACTCCAATCCTATATCCGTTTCCTGATGGATGTTGCCAGGATTTGCATTGATGTTTTCCCTGCTAATGAACCTATATTGCCTAACAAAATTGGGACAGCAACAATAACTTGGGGTCAGATAAAGAAAGAGAAAGCAAACTTCAGTATGCAATTTGGTGCGGCATCAGCACTCAGCAAAGACCCAAAGACAAAGATGGAGCAGATTGAAAAGATGAAGAGTATGGGACTTATCAAAGATGAAGCAGTGCTATCCTCACTGATGGACATCCCTGACCTTGAGAGAGCATACTCAGTTGAGACAGCATCACTTGATGTTTGTGAGCGTATCATAGAGAGAGCAGTTGAAGACAATATATTTGATTTCTATGAGACAGTCAATCTCAATCAATTGTATAATCTGGTGGTATACTATATCAATAGATTAGATGCAAACGATGAGGACATAGAAATCATTACCAAGTTGGTCAAGTTATTGACAGTTGTGAATGGGACCATAGATGAGGTCGCACCACAACAGCCAGTAGCACCCCCAATTGTGTAATGTATACTATAATAAGGAGACCAATATGGATTTAAGTGTATTATCACCAGAAGAAGTTGCTGAACTCAAAAGTGCTTTAGAGCAATATGACACTGTTGCTGCTCAGCCAGAGCCAATGGCTCAGCCAGAGCACGCAGATATGGATGATGACCGACAATTTGTTGAGCCAATTGTCCAAGCATTAGAGTTGCTTGCAACAGCAAATGAAGAGATGTCTCAGAAGATTACCCTGCTTGAGAAGATTGTAATGGATGACATTATTGGTGGAGTGAGAGAGATGTATGATGGTCATATCAAGACCAGCAAGATAGGAGAATTGAAGAACAAGTATGCAAATGTGTTTGACCCATTGGAACCTGCTTGGAAAGGAGAGGGAGGAGATGGGGACATATATGATAAACTCTTCAATGTCATTGAAGAGATGAAAGGCAATGAAGGGTTTGACGAAGCAGGTGAGGTCAACAAGATGGCTGATGAACTGAAGGGTAAGATACCCAAGGTTGAATCACCAGAGCCAGAAGGTCTTACCGCAGTATTTGCTAAAATCAAATCACAGAAAGACAAGTCCAAAGGGCTTGATTTATTCTAAAAGGAGAAAGTTATGGGAGTTACAGAAGACAGTGCCCTAATGGGTATTTTTAAGACCTGGTATACGGATAGCGAAATCGAAAGTCTGTTATTCAGAAACAGTCCAAGCGCAAAGAAGTTCAAGAAAACCAGGATAGGTGGCAAGGAATACAAGTTCCCCGCTCTCTATGGTCGTGGTGGTGCTTGCGCTGGTTCTATGATTGTAGCCGCTGCTAATGCCGCATTAGGCAGTGCAAAGGTTGCAGAGTTCGCAGTGACACCTGGACAAATGTTCAGCGTGTTCAACATCACACAGCAAGAGATACTTGCATCACAAAACATCCGTGGTGCCTATGTTCCTATGGCTGTCGTGAAAATGTATAGTGCTACAGATGCATTCAGAAAAGTATTCGCATCGGCATTGTTCGCTACTGGTTTTGGTGAGATTGGACACGCTCCCTCATACACAACCGCAGCTGGTCCTGGTGAAGTAGTTGATTTTGTGGACAAGTCATTGGTAGTCAAGATGGACATTGGAACTGTATTCAGAATTACCAATGGTTCAACACCAGCAAGTGCATTGCGCACTTCAGTGAATACTGTCACTGCAATCAATGGAACAGTAGTTACTTTCACATCAACAGCAATTGAGACCTGGAATGTTGCTGGAACTGATTGGGTAGAGTTTGATGGTTGCCGCAATGGCTCATCTCCACTTTTGCCTGTTGGTCTTGCTGCTTGGCTTCCAACAATCGCCGGAAGAACTGGTGGAACCTGGGATAGTTATATTGCAACATCATTTATGGGTGTTGACCGTTCAGTAGCACCTGACCGCCTTGCTGGCAATTATGTTGTCAGAAATGTTGGTGGCAATGAGAAATACTCTGATACTATCGTCAGAGCAATCGAGGCTGTTCGCACAGCAGGAGGTGATCCTAAACTTATCATAGTCAATTCACTTGATATGGTCCATATCAATGGTGAGATTGCTGCATCAATGAACTACTTCAGCCAGACAAACACTGGTTCTGCTGCAAAGAGCAAGAATGAGTTCAGCCGTGGTTTTGCTGATATGAGTTTTGGTTTCAATACTTCTTGGCTTGACAATGTCCTTGAAGACCCATTCTGCCCACGCTACACTTCTTATATCCTTGATGAGGATATGATTGAGTTTGCTTGCCTCACCAATGTTGATACTCCAATGAGTGATGGTATTGCCGACCAAGCACCTGGCATCCAGAATGTCAATGGTGTGTCTGCTCCTGAAATGCAATACAAGTTCATCTTGGACGATTACATCAGCGAACAACCTGGTGCTAACACTGAGAACGGACCTGCTATGCAAGTTTCTCTCAATATGTATGGCAACTGGGTAGTTCGTGCACCAGCCAAATGTGCCGTAATAAACTTCGTTAGTTAAACAAGTTGCATAAAGCATAACTTGAAGGATAGATTGCTAATAGCAATCTATCCTTTTTTTGCGCAAGAAATCTGACATAGGTATACCCCTGTTTTTGCTGTATACTATATCTCCAAGGAGAACTAATTATGACAGCATCAGCCCTTATAGAGCAAGCACGAAGTCTTGCTGATTTGCAAAATAGCAAAGCTATTACATATGACGATGAAAAAAACAGTATCAATACTGCATACAGATTGATATACAACAAGATAAGTGAGAGTGATGATGATTACTACCTAAAGACATTCACATATCCATCAATCACCCAATACGCTATCTCAATGCCCTACAATTATATGATACCTCTTCCTGTTGATTTCTATAAACTCAGGTCAGTATCATACAACATCAACGGCAAATGGACACCAATGGGCAAGATGCCATTGAATGTGAGAAACCAGGAGACATCAATCCCATATTACAGGTTGCAAAACAACAACCTATGGGTCATATCAAATGAGGGTGGTGCAATTGACATCTCATATTACCCACCACCTGCAACAATAACCCTGCCTGATTACAGCACCACTTTTGATGGGTGGTTGTCTATAACTGAAGACATCTATCTGCATAATACAATCAGCGACGCAAACCATCTCTATACAGCAACAGGAAGTGTCATCACTGAAAAAGTGTATAATAAATCACTGCTTACTACAATCTATAGCGGTGTTGACAACATCTCATACCCACTCTATTACAAAGGTCTTCTCTTCTTTATTGAAGGGGTTGGGATTAAATACAAAGATGTCAATAGCCTCTTCACTGGAACTGCTGTTGCACTTGCTGCAAACCAGCCATTCAGTATTGAGAATGATTATATTTATTATAGTGATGGGACAGACCAGAGGAGAGCACAATTCCTTGGCACCAGTGACAACTTGGTGTTAGCAGGGCACCCAACACGCATATGTGTGTCTGTTGCAAATGACAGGTATGTTGAAGATGGGAAACTTTATGTCAATGATGTAATTGTTGATGATGCAACATATTGCAACAACGCTGGCTTTTACAATAAAGGTGATGATGTGTTCTATGACTTGGTGTTATACAAAGCCAATACAGCAGTTGGCAGTTGGTGGAATGAAAGAATGTTGGCAACAGACAAGTTAGACAATACTATCAAGACATACTCAACAGTTGTTGACACAGAGTTTGATTATCCCACAACAGTATTGTTTGAGATACTTTCCTACCAAGCCGCAAGTGATTTCAAGAGAAAGTATGACACAGCGTCCCCTGAACTGGATGCCAAGTTAGGTCAGTTATGGGACAGTTGGCTCAACTCAACAATAAAGCGTGATGTCTACAAGACAGAGAGGATACAGAATGTCTATCCAACTGGGTGGGAGTATTAAATGAATAAATCAACCAAGAACAAAGCAGAGATAAATGTCAAGACATCGATCAACACCGATGTCATTGAGCAGAACATATACACATATGGAGATGCTGGTGCTCCTCTTCTCACCAACACTGGTATTGAGCGTGATGGTGGTGTCACTAACATCAGAAAGACAGAGACACCTCTATTGCAAGGCAGCAATATAATAACAGAAGATGCTTCAGTCATCAACTTTCTTGATGGCATTGTCAAGGTTGATGGTCAGACAATTGGTGCTATCTCTCCCTATGGTGTAGAATTGCAGACTGAATTGTCAGGTTGGGATGATGTTGTCCTTACTGCAGACAATAAACTCCTTGGTGTCAATGTCACAACAACTGCACTAAAGATTGTTGAGATGACATTAGATGGTGTTGAGACAAGACAAAGGACAACTGCATTCTCTAATCTTGCTGCTGCTTACCAGTATTATACTTCCCTCTCATTCACTCGGTATGATGGCATCAAGTTTGATGATGTGTTAGAGTTCTGCCTTAGGTTGGGAACTGCAGTCATCATAATGAATGAGGGAACTCCAGACCAAGGGTTAGAGAAAATGAACTTGAGCACAGATGTGTTAGGCACATCTAATGTCACCGCTATGGCAGCATATGGACAATGGCTTCTTGTAGGCGGTGCTGGTGGTCGCATTGGTTCTTTTGATGGAAATGCCTGGAGAAACTACAATGGTAGTGGTGATGGTCTTGGTCCTAACAACAATGCTACTGTTGTTGGTGCAAGTGATATAACAAAGATGATTGAGCACCAAGGTGTGCTTGTTGTATTTGGAAAAGCAGGAAGGATAGGTTGCCTCTCAGGTCTCAACTGGATACCATATACAACTGCAGGAACAGGATTATGGAACAACGCAACTGTAGTTGGCACTGATGACATTACAGCAATCAAAGTTGTAGACAATGCAATATACATCGGTGGAAGTGCAGGCAAATTAGGTTCCTGGACAGGGACGGCGTGGAATGTCTATACATCGGCGACAGGCGTAGCAAACAATGCTACACTCCTTGGTGCCGTTGCCATAAATGCAATAGAGATAGTTGACCAACAAGTGATGGTGTTTGGTGGTTCAGGAAGAGTTGGAGCAATGCTCCCTAACTTCAAAATATGGACAAGTTACAATACCCAATTTACTGGTCATTACTTTAGTAATTATGTTGAAGATTTTTATACATTCAATGATACTGGTTTAGCAATCATTGGTGAAGGTGGAAGTGATTCAAGTTCAGCAACTGGTAGAATAGCAACATCCTCTAATGGTAAAGATTGGACCTCACTTATTCCAGCTGGAATGACTGGTCAAGCATCATATGTTGGTTATGCAGGTGGAAGGTGGTTTGTCAAAGGCAGCACCGCTGGTCATTTCTCTTCCTCTATTGATGGCATCAACTGGATTGACAATACTGCAACTGGTTTTACAGGTTCTGTAAACACACTCTACGCGGGTGTGCCAGCAGTGTATTACAATGATGGTCAATACATATTGCAAGTCTCAACTCTCAAAAAGTTCTTGACAAGCAGTGATGGTATAAACTGGACATTGAGAGAGATAGCAGATTTCTCTTCATCTGTCAAAGTATGGGGTCATTATTTTGGCAAATGGTGGATCACTGACAATAAAGCAGGCAAGATTGCCTCCTCCTCTGATCTTGTGAATTGGACTGTGCAGATAATACCAGGAGTTGGAACCGGTATGATGAACTTTCTTGGCTATCATTTTGGTGTAATGCTTGCAAACGATGGAACAACATCAACTATATGCAAATTGATTGCAACAACAGATGGAGTGAGTTGGAATGTGCAGACAATAGCAGGCGCATCCGCTGGTGCAACTTCTGCTTTGGCAACATTTGATGCTTATATTACAAGTGGAGAATACAGTTCATTCTATAATAATGTATGGGTATTCCATTTGAGAACATCCGCAGGTCAATTGATACATTCAACTAACGGATTGAATTGGACATTAGTGACATTAGGAACAGGCTTAGCCTCTCATCGCTCAGTATGCACCAAAAATGGGTTATGGTTTGCATTGTCTAACTCCTATAATGTATGCGCACGCTCAACTGATGGAATAAATTGGACTGCTACTTCAATGCCATTTATTTATGGCACAGCAGAAGGTGATTTTGATGCATATGAAGATGGGATAATAGTAGTAGATGAAACTGGTTATGTCTCAGGAAGGACAAGCAACCGCATATGTTGGTCCAAGGATGGTGGTGCAACTTGGGAATATAGGGCATTCGCTTACCCTGCGGGCGGCGGAGGTTGTGATTTTGCAGGATACTTGAAAGGTTGTTTTATGTTTACTTGGAACTTTTCAATGTCTCCCCCTACAGTTCAAAAATATAGTTATACCATTGATGGTTTTGCCAGTTGGGTAGATATAAATGTGCCAGCCGGTGGAGGTGTTGCAGGCAAATCAGCCTTAATTTACAAGCTTAGCCCTAACCTAATGGGAATGACTTCAAGTTATTCTCCAACTCAAGTATGGACATCACCTGATGGTGTCACTTGGACAGCACATACCTCAGGTTTTGGTGGAACTTTTAGTAGAGGATTACTCAATGAGAATCGAAGAGGCACAGTAACTGCATCTACTCAATCAATCAATTGTTATATGAATGGTTATATTACATTTTATGAATATGGTGTTTCCTCTCCTAAAATATGGACAGCACCAGAAAGTGCATATGATGTGTATGCCTACAACTCAACAATGAAGAACGCTCTCGTCTCTAATGGCGGTGTGATTGGAAGTGAGAACATCAATACAACATTAGATATAGGTGATGACATATTAGTAGGAGGTAATGCGGGTCGCATTGGTTCTTTTCGTAAGAGCACTCTTGCTTGGACTGCTTACAATGGCACTGGTGTTTGTGATAATGCTACTCTTATAGGGAGTTCGAACATCTACCAGATGAAGATGTTTGATGGATATGTTGTTGTTGCAGGAGGGACAGGTCGTATCGGCTCTTGGAAAGATAGTGTCAAATATGTTTATAGTGGGACTGAAGCCATACACGCAGACACTCAAGCAGTAGGAACTGCTGACATATTTGCATTGCTTGACTATACAGACAGGTTGTATGTTGGTGCTGCTAACAGTATCATCACTACTATGAACTTGGATTACACCTGGGCACAATTCTGGACATATGGCAGTGAAGCAAAAGCCAACTTGTTAGAAGGGTTCAATTCATTCAATTATGTGTATTGCTTTAGATACACAAATGGTCGCTATCTCATCAACTTAGTTGGCAACACAAACAACATAAGTTATGACATTGACAAAGTTGCCAAGACATATTATACAATGAGAGCAAGGTATTGCATACCTCAGACATCAGGTGGGCAGACAAGGCACATCATAACTGGAACTCCTCAATACTTTGCTGACAGGATTGAAAGCATAGGTTTGCACGGTTATACTGATTTTATCACCTACAGCCCAACAGCAGTATACCCTATTGCCGCAATTGCATCTATTGCATCAGTTGGTGCTACCAATGTTGGTTGGGGTTGCACAGACCACACCTATACAATAGGAAGTGCTATCTACAATTGGAGCCCATTGTATAGAGCAACAATGAATGCTCTCTACCAGGTCAATCAGTCAAACACTGATGTTGCAATCAATGCCTATGGCAAACTGAACAACAACTTCAATATGTCCCCAACGAAACCATTTGAGTTCCGTATTGGGTGGATAAATGGGACACAGTCATTCTTGAGTGTTGCAAGGATTGAAGGAGCATTTGATACTTTAGGGACAATGCTCACAGGTGTTGGTGAGTTTGATGATACATATACTCCACAACTTCAGAGTGATGACACTATCCTCTATAAATATGACAACAATCATATCATCAAAAAGATTGGTGTTGATTGCTCTGACAGGTTATACCAGATTGAGGCAAACATCTACAAGATAAACACTATCTCCCCATACAACATTGTTGACCTCACAAATAAGACACTTGCTATTGGAAGCAGTGATTACAATGGAAGGGTGTTATTGACCAATACAACAGCAACAGCAGTCACAGCAACTAAGATGGCAAATGTGTTTGAGAGGAAATACTCTTCATCAATAGATGTTGGTGATAAACTTCCCAGGATTACAGGATTGAGTTATGCAAACATTGAAGCAATAGGATACAAGATTGTAGATACTGGTCAGTTCAGCGACAGGTTCACTCTTGACACCTATATCAACGATGTCTATGCGTTCAGCACATTCGCAGATGGAAGTGAGTTTATTGACAGTGATAAATCAAATGTTGTCTATATCCAATCAACAGTATTGCCTGTCCCTATTGGTTCTCAATATGAGAATGACACAGCCAAGACACTGTCAAGCACATTGCTCCTCAACCCAATCTTTGATGGGTATCAGATAGGGAATGAGATTGAAGGTGATTATACACTCTTTGATTTGTATGGTGAAAGTTATACAACCGACAATAAGAACATCTATCTTGTCAAGCAGACAAATGGTGTTTATTCAGGGCTTGTCAAAGCCGCTGATAGCCTTGGTCTCAAATACATTGCTAAATCCCCATTGACATCTTATTTCTATTCATCATTCGACAACTCAATCTACACATTTGACGGAGGAAGAAGCGTGAATAAAATAAAGAGGCTGACAAACTTTTCACCATTTGTGAAAGGTGTGTATAGCACTCTTGACAATACATTGTTGCTTGAAAGTGAAGATGAGTTTGTATGGATGAGAGACAATGTCTGGACTGCTAATGACAAGACAAGCAATGAACAGGATGTCAAGTTTGCAAACACATCAGATGGTCTTGCAATATACAACAACAGTTATAGTTGGTCTTGGAATTACAATCAAGGTGATGTTGTCCCATTAGTGTGGAGGAGTTGCTTCCTTGGTGCTAACGAAAATGAGAAGAGTATACTCAGCGAATATGTGTATACTATATTCAATGAAGACAAAAAGAAGATGACAATCCAAGGTGCAATCTACTCTTTTGACGAGAGTGACAATTATCACAAAGAGGATATGAGGTGGGAGATTGATTCTCCCGATTACAGCACCGAGGGTTATTGCAAGTTGAGAGCAATTCCAGAAAAATATAGACCACTGGCTTCTTCACTTGAATTGACATTCAATGAGAAAGTTGTGTTGATTGAAGTAGTTGCACAATTCACTGACAGCAGCAATGCCAAGATAGAATCCAAGAAAACAAGATAAGGAGAGAACAATATGTCAGATTTTAGTTATGAAGGGATAGGAGACGGCTCAGGTGGTGGACAGACTGATACCAGCGGTTGGTCTGGATCAGATTATGGATATGGTGGAGGCAATGATAATTATACATCACCAAGTGAGACAGCCGGTGCAGGTGGTGGAGGAGATACTGGCATAGAAGCATATTCCCCACCAGAACCTGGTAATAGTGGTTATGATGGGGGTGGAAATGAGCAACCTGCTGCAGCACCAGCGCCAGCACCAGTAGCAGCAGAACCACCTGCACCAAAAGAAAAAACACAGCAGGAGTTAGATGCAGAGTTCTTTGCCCAAGGGTTGAAGGACAGCACTGGAGCCAATGCAACTGAAATGATGCAGAAAGGGTATGCCGCTGCTGAGGGAACTGCGGCTGCCGCTGCTGACACTGCATCAACAAGTGCAATAAGAAAAGCAATACAGGCAGCAAGAACAGCAGGAGTGAATAAAGGTCAATCTGCATTGTTAGGTGGTCAAGCAGCAGGTGATGTCTATACAAATACATTCCAAGGTCAGTTAGAAGCAGGTCAAAACCGCTATCAGACAGCAACAAATACATTTGCTGGCACTGATGCACAGAAAGCCGCAATGATACAACAAGCAAAACAATTAGAGTTAGATGCGCAACGCCTTGACCAGGAAGGTAAAACAGCAGAGGCAGAAGAGAAGAGGCAGAAGAGCAAGGATTTATGGAACATTATAGGTGGTATTGCTGGTGCAGCAATCAGCATATTCAGCGACATCAATTTGAAAGAGAATGTTGTTGAAGATAATTCTATTGATAAAATGTCCAAGCCAACATTAGACAGTATCTTGGGAAAGATTATGCCTATCAAGTTCAACTATAAAGATGGTGTAGCAGACAAGAAAACACATATTGGTGTCAGTGCTCAGGATTTAGAAAAGACACCTCTTGCCGGAGCAGTCATTGATACACCTGCTGGCAAGAAGATTGACACAGGTCAAGTTGAACTGGGCAACCTTGCTTTGATAATAGAACTTGCTTCTAAGGTCAAGGAATTGCAATCACAACTTGGAGGTATGAAATGACACCTAATCCTGAACTATACAACCTATTGATAAAGAACGGTGCTTCTGAGATTGAAGCATTCAGGATGAGTGGATATAGACCTGAGAAACCAGCCAAGGATAGTGCAAGCGCATCATATGAAGCAGCGGCAAAAGCAGCACTTGCACCTAAACCAACAGTTGCTCAAGCATCAGCAGCAGTCACACCACTACCATCTAAACCAGTTTCTGTTGCATCGGCAGCAACTACACCTAAAAAGGCACCAGTTGTTCCACCAACACCAGCACCTGAGACACTAATGTCATCTGCTCCTGTTGTCACTTCTGCTCCTGTTGTTCAACCAGCAATGGACAGTGCAAGCGCATCATATCAGGCAGCAGGAAAAGCAGCACTCCCTGATTCATTTGAAGCAAATGCCACTGCATTAGGTGACAGTGTTATGCAAGACCACCAAGGATTTGCATTGTATTTGAGGGATTTGGCAGACAAAGGGCAATTGAAAGACAGTTCTGGTAAACCCCTCCCAATGTATTCAAGAGAAAAGATTGCCTCTCTTGATTTGCCAACACTCCAAAAGTTAGTGTCTAACAACCCAACTTTTGCAAACCAATACTTTGGAAAACCAACAACTCCACCTGAAGAATTGAAAGGGACATCAAGGACAGAAGTTGGAAAAAGCGGTCAAGTAATAATACCACCAGTTGAACAAGTAGAGGTCAAACCAGTGGTGAAACAGGAACAGGCAGTGAAAGTTGCAACAGTCCAGTCATTAGAATCAAAAATAACAGAAGGGACAGCAACACCAAAAGAGGAAAAGACATTCAAAGATATGCTCAGAGATTTGAGCAAGAACTTTGGTATCAGTGCATTAGAGATACTCCAAGCAGGAGCATATGGATATACTGGCAACCAGAAAGAACTGGCATACGAGAAGAGAGAGGGTAGAGAGAAAGAGGAAAAGGATAGGTTGTATCAAGAAAAGATTGAGGCAGAAAAGAAAGCATATGAAGAAAAGGTCAATAAACAAGAAAGAGATTTCCAAGCAGAGCAAGCAAAAATAGAGAGAGATGCAAGAGCAGCAGAAGCAGAGTTGAACAGGATAGCACAGAAACAAATGCTTGGTCAGCAACTTACTGCTGATGAGAAAGTAGCATCAATACGGCTTGCAGCAGAGAAAGCAGCAAGGGCACAGACAGTGCAGTCATATGTAGGAGGATTGTAATGGACTATGTAGACAATAAACAATTTGACTGGCAGGACATTGGTGCTGGCGGTTATAGTGCTCTGAACTCTGCCTTGTTTGGTATTCCAGATGTGCTTGTGAAAGCAGCATCCTCGGACGCATATGAAAAATTACAGAAATTGAGAGGTGAGAACAAAGCCGCATCATTAGTAGGTGATGTAGCAGGTATGTTTGCACCAACTGGTGGATTGTTAGCCAAGGGTGTTGGAGCAGGATTGAAGGCAGGAGGAGCAGCACTCAAGGGTGGCAAGATTGCAAGCGGTTTGTTGCAAGCAGGAAAAGGGCTTGATACTGCCGCCGACATCATCAAGACCGGCAAAGGTGTAAGTGGTGTTGGTGGTGCAATTGCAAGAGGTGGTCTTGCGGCAGCAGAACAAACTATCCCAAGAGTATTGACTGGACAACAGGATTTAGAACAAGGTCTTGGCAATGTTGCATTAGGTGGAGCATTAGGAGCAGGAACTTATGCAGCAGGTCAGGGATTGAAACGCATACCAGAATTGATGAAAGAAGCAAGCAAGTGGGGCAATAAGACAATGCTCCAGAGAGCGGGAGTTGACAGTAGAGTTCTGAGACAACAAGGCAAATACCTTGGTGTAGATCCAGACAAAGCAGAAGATTTTGTCAAGAGGACAGCAGAAGAAGTAAGAGACAAGCAGTTGTATAGAGAGCCCAAACTTGATGCATACAGGAAAGTCATCAATGATGAGTGGAAACATATGGCGGGCTACTTTGATGCTGCTGATGTCAAAATGAGTGATTTGAAGAGCAAGATACTTGAAAACCCAAGTGCAAAAGATGCTGTCTCAAGATTGAATGTCAAACTCAGGAATGGAACAACAAGTGAGACAGGAGAAAAGTTATTACAGAAATATATTGACAGAGTTGACAACACAAGCAACTTTGCGTCAAAAAGAGAGTATCTCAATAAGGTATTGCTTGATGACAAGACATCTATTGAAGGCAAAGAAATTGCTGGTGCAATCAAGAAAGCATTAGAAGAGACAGCAGAAGAATTGTCAGGGATGGATATAAATGCTATGAAGAAAGCATATCCAATCAAGGCAGTATTAGAGAAAGCAGATTTCAAAAATGAATTGTCAACAACAGGAGCAGGCATCAAAAGAGGAAGTGATACAGCAGCAAAACTTGCTATATCAGGTTTAGGTGCAGGCGTAGGTGGAGCAAGTGCAATACCTGGAATTGTTGATGACCCTACTAATCCAGATAGTTGGAACAAAGCATTAATTGCAATAGGTTCAGGTGTTGGAGTTGGTCTTGCAAGCAAACAAATTGGAAATGCATTAGCCCAAGTTGCAATGCGCCTTGACCCTGATGACATAGCAAAAATGGCACAGAAAGTAGCAAGTGCTGTTGGCGTTGATGATGTGCAAAAGGTCATAAATGAGTTTGGTGTCAAAGCAAGTGGTATTGCTAATGCTGCATCGATAGTCCCCTCTAAACTGGCTGGTGCAAACAATGGTGAACAGCAAGCAGTTGAGGCAGAAGCAGTCGCAGAACCAGAAGTTGCTGAACAAGCAAAAGAAGAGGTCAATGACAAATATACTAATTATCTCAAAGGTGTTATGAAGGCAGATTGGACAAGACAGTTTGCTGACCAGATGAGTTATGAAGAGTTTGAGGAACAGGTTGCAGAACTGACTGACAACTTCAATCCTATGAAGACAGCAAACATCCTCTTCAAGGACGCCAAAGCAAGAGACAAATACTTGAAAGAATATGCTATTGCAATGAAGGTGAAAGAGACAGACATCAACTCAATCACTATGCCCAAAGCATTAGACAATCTTACTAACCCAAAATCTGCTGCAGAACAGAGAAAAACATATGCTGACTTTGTTGACAATGTTGCTGCTCTTGTATCAACTGACGGGTCTCTTCCAACTGACAACGAAAAGAAACAAGTAATGGCAGACATCAAAGCAATTGTGGATTTAGATGCAACACCAGATGAAAAGAAAATGTTGTTGATGGAAAAATTGTCACAGAAATATGGATTATCACTTGATATATTGCAACAACTGGGGGTTGTATGAAAAACACAGATGTCATAAAACGACTGAATGACCTGAAAAGGTTTGGTATAGTAGAGGAAGACAAACTCATCCCTGACCTTGACAGCAATATGGTGATAACTGGGACTAAAACCAGAAAGGTCAGGACTTTGGGCGATTTAGGTCTCATATCTAAATCACAAAACATATACAAGACAGGTGCTGATGTCACTCTCCCTCCTCCGAAATCTGGTGGAGGTGGTGTGACTGAAGGTGCTGATATGACTGGTAGTTGGGGCAAACCTAAATGATGTTCAATTCTACTCTTCTTGTCCAGGATAATAAACCTCTTGACATCCAGAAAGCAGACCTTGACTTGCTCAGCAAAATCAATGAGTTGAGTGAGGTTGCTGGAAAGGGTGAAAAGGGAGACACGGGTGATACTGGTCCTCAAGGTCCTCCTGGAGATCCTGGTGGACCAATTGGTCCTCAAGGTCCTGCAGGTCCAACGGGACCAACCGGTCCTCAAGGTCCAGAGGGTCTCCAAGGTCCTCAAGGTGAAGATTCAATAGTTCCTGGTCCACAAGGTCCACAAGGTGAGGTTGGTCCACAAGGAATACAAGGTGAAAAAGGTGATAAAGGAGATGATTCAATAGTTCCAGGACCACAAGGACCAGAAGGTCCAGAAGGACCCCAAGGAATACAAGGAATACAGGGTCCAGAAGGACCTCAAGGATTGCAAGGAATACAAGGGATACAGGGACCACAAGGTCCTCAAGGTGAAGATTCAACAGTTCCTGGTCCTCAAGGTCCACAAGGAATACAAGGAATACAAGGACCAGAAGGTCCAAAAGGTGAAGATTCAACAGTTCCTGGTCCTCAAGGTCCACAAGGAATACAAGGAATACAAGGTGAGAAAG
>JFJP01010492.1_pt1 | contig 20100 bp, 12 predicted proteins | sample 431651 | NCBI WGS metagenome assembly JFJP01 (sample SAMN02602958, study PRJNA72255) | Microbial mat metagenome, whole genome shotgun sequencing project. | biome: fresh water; feature: sink hole; material: water; isolation source: purple microbial (photo- and chemosynthetic) mats found in...
TGGCGCTGCGAGGCCGAGGTGCTCGCGGCCGAAGCCTGCGCCGCCGCCGGCGATTCCGCCCAGGCGCGCGAGCGATTCGACCTGGCCCTGTCGCTTCCCGGCGCGGCCAGTCACAGCGACTGGCGCTGCCGCGTTGGCCTCGCCGCCATCGAGCGCGCTATGGGCCGGCGTGACGAGGCGCTGGTGCAGCTCGAGCAGGCGCTCGCCGTGATCGAGGCGCAGCGGGACGCGCTGCCTGGCGATGAATTCCGCACCGCGTTCGGAACTGACAAGGCCGCCGCCTATGACCTGCTTGTCGGCTTGGCTCTGTCGGCGCTCGATGACGAGCCGTACTCGGCGGCCGTGTCGGCGGCACTCTGGCAGTCGATGGAGCGCGCCCGTGGCCGGGCTCTGCTGCTCGGGATGGATCAGGCTGATAGCGAAGCCGGCCCCGACTCCGATGCACTGCGCACCCGCCTGCAGTGGACTCGCGACCAGGCGATGCAGGCGCTGGGAAGCGGCGACACGGAAGCGCTTGCGGCGCTCGACAGCAAGACCCGGGGGCTGGAGCAGCAACTTCTCGAGGCGCACCGCCTCGCGCAACTCACCGCGCCAGCGGCAGGCGCCGCACCGATGGCCGGTCGGCTGCCTTCAATCGAGACCTTGCAGGCCGAGCTGGCCGAGCACGAAGTCTGGGTTCAGTACCACCTGCTGGGCGATCGCTGGATTGCCGCCGTCATCACGCCACGGGCGGTGCACTGGCGCCGGGGTAGCGCGGCGGGCTTGGGCGAGCGAGTCGAGTCGCTGCGCTTCCAACTGGAGGCGATGCGGGGTGCCCCGTCCGCTCTGCAGACGCACGCCGCGCTGCTGGCCGAACGCACGCGCCGTCACCTCGAGGCTTTGCACCATCAGATCTGGGCGCCATTGCAGGCATTGCTTGTCGGCGCCGAGCGTGTCTTCGTCGCGCCGCACCGAGACCTTCACTACGTACCCTTTGTCGCGCTGCACGACGGCCAGCAATGGCTGATCGAGCTCCACGAGCTGGTCCTTGCTCCCAGCGCCGCGGTGTGGTGCGCCTCCCAGCACCTGCCCCCGCCACGCTTTGAACGCGTGCTGGCGCTCGGAGTTGGCGGCGAGCAACTGCCGCAGGTCGAGGCCGAGGCGCGCGCGGTCGCTCAGGAGTTCGGACCCGGTGCGACTTTGCTGCTCGATGCCGCTGCCACGCTGGCTGCGCTGCGAGTGGCAGCTCCGGCGGCTGATGTCGTGCATCTCGCGTGCCACGGCCAGTTCCGCGCCGACAGCCCCTATTTTTCTGCGCTTCAGTTGGCCGATGGAGAACTCACGCTGCGCGATGCGGCCGCCCTTTCGCTCTCGGCCAGCCTGGTCACGCTGTCGGCCTGCGAAACCGGGCTGAGCCGGATTGCGCCTGGCGACGAACTGGTCGGTCTGGTGCGCGGATTCCTGATGGCGGGCGCTCCGAGCGTCGTGGCCACGCTGTGGACTGTTGAGGATGCGTCGACCGCAGCACTGATGCAGGACTTCTACGCCCGGCTTCGCGTTGGCGCCCGCCCGTCCGCAGCGTTGCGCGCCGCTCAATCGGCGCTTGCCCAGCGAGGCCGCCACCCGTTTTACTGGGCGGCGTTTGCGCTGCACGGCCGCGGCTGACCCCTATGGTCGGGTGGCTTCAGCGCGCTGGCCGCTCCCGCAAGTCGGTGTATCGGCAAGCTGCCGATCTGCTCTGTGTCAGGTAGCCTCGCGACCATTTCACTGGAAACCGTCATGACCCAGCTTGTTGCCCGAATATCGACGATCACCCTGGCCAGCCTTCTGTTGGGCTGCGGAGGTGGTGGCGGTGGCGGCGGCAGCCCGTTTGGCGGGGGGGGCGGAGGTGGCGGCAGCTGCGGTGCGACCCTGTCGCTGGGCGCAGCGGCAGCGGAACCCGACGAGGTCGTCTTGCAGGTGAGGCCGGGCCAGGACCTCGAGCCGATCGCCGCGAGCCAGAACCTCACATTGATCGCGCAGTTCGGAGCGCGTCCGATCTATCGCCTGCGGGTCGGTGCTGGCGACACTGTCGATGCGGCCGTCGCACGGCTGCAGGCCGATGTCGCGCGGGTGATGTTTGCCGAGCCCAACCTGCAGGGCCAGTCGCCGGAAAGCCGCCGCTGCTCGGTCTGGACGATCGGCGAGGCCTCGGCCTACACCGCACAGTGGGCTCCGGACGCGCTGCGCCTCGCACAGGCGCAAGTCATCAGCCGCGGGGCTGGTGTGCGCGTTGCCGTGCTCGATACGGGTGTCGAGCTGGACCACCCGTCACTTCGAGACCGGCTGGCACGAACTCCGGGCGGGGAACTGGTCGGCCGTGATTTCGTCGATCCCGGCACGACCCCGGCCGAAGAGGGCGACCGCGATGACGCTGGCTACGGCCACGGCACCCATGTTGCGGGCCTGGTCGCATTGGCCGCACCGGAGGCCCGAATCATGCCGGTTCGGGTGCTCGACCAGGCGGGTCAGGGCAATGCCTGGGTATTGGCCGAGGCCCTGCTGTGGGCCGTCGATCCTGACAACAACCCGGCCACTGACGACGGTGCGCATGTCGTCAATTTCAGCCTTGGCACCTTGCGTCCTACCAAGCTCCTCGAGATCGCGGTGCGGCTCGCGAGTTGCGAGGTCGAGGATGATGATGACGTGGATGATTTCGAGGACGGGCGCTTCGCCACAGACCGCGCTCGCTGTGTCCAGCGCTACGGTGCGACCGTGCTGGCAGCCGCGGGCAACGGTGGCAGCGCAACCGAGGAGCAGTTCCCCGCGGCCGAAGTGACGCGCGCTCCGATTCCCGGCGCGCTGGCCGTGACGGCGAGCACCCAGGCGCGTCAACTGGCCAGCTTTGCCAACCGGGGAGCCTGGATCCAGGTCGCCGCACCCGGCGAAGGCATCACCAGCGCCGTACCGGGCGGCGGCTATGGCACCTGGAGCGGCACCTCGATGGCCTCGCCGCTGACCGCTGGCGTCGCAGCGCTGTTGATCGCGAGTGGCCAGGGCCCGGATCCCCAGGGTTTCACCGGGCTGCGAAGCTGGGCACCGGCCGACGTGGCCTCGCGCCTCAGCAACCGCACCGCGAAGCTTTGTGGCGACACCTCGTTGCGGCAGATCGATGCCTTCGCTGCGGTGGCAGACGTTTCCGGGCTCGACCCGGGTTGCTGAAGGCCTGCGTCTTCTAGGGCGTACCCCCAGGCGCCTGGCAGCGATGGCTGTGCCGAGCTCCAGACGGTGACGACGACCGGTCCCGCCTAGCCGGCTTAGAAGCGGGTGACCGGCGCCGTGGCCCATGTCGCGGCGCGCGGCTCAAGGACCGACCGGCGAGCGCGGAGTGCTCCGCGGGGCAAGGTGCCATTTGCAGCAGTTGCAATCCAAGACGGGCTTCGATGTATCAAGACCAAGCTCAGCAGGTCTGTAGGGGGTCTGAACGAACCGGAGCTGTCGATGCCCCCGTACCCGCCCCTCGAGATCGTGCCGCTGACCGTGTTGGTCCCGTCTATCGGCCTCCACAAAGGTATTGGCACCGGTAAGGTGGCTGGTCAGGGCGCCTGTCGGGTGATGGATCCGATGCCGGTGGCACGCGCGTTGACGACGCCCTCAGTCGGTGTCGGCGTGCAGCTCAAACACACAAGTTTCCCTCCGCCTGCTGCGGCGCAGCCGCTGCATTCTCGATCGATCATTTTTCTTAAGGAGATGTTCATGAACCACGCCCAATCCGCTTCGAATCTTCCTCAGCGTTGCCGTCGCGGCATCGCCAGGCTATGGCCAGTCGGCCTGCTCTCGGTCCTGCTGACCGCCTGCGGTGGTGGTGGCGGTGGTGATGGCGATGGAGGCGGCCAAGCCAGCCCCGCCAGCGTCACGCTGGCGGCAGCCCCAGTGCTGCCGGCTGGCGCTGCGCCGGTTCCGAACCTGCTCTATGCCTGCGGCAATGTCTCGCTCGGCGCTTTGCGCAGCGGCGAGATTGAGGTGCCGGCCGGACAGGTGTGCGTGCTTCAAGGCACCTCCGTTGACGGCAACATCAAGCTCAACGGCGGCAGCGTGCTCGATGCTCGCGACGTGACCGTCAACGGCAACATCCAGGCTGACGGCGCGGCCAGCGTGGTGCTGGCCGACGCTTCGAGCCTGACTGGCTCGGTGCAGATCAAGCAGGGCCGCAGCGCCACCATCGTCGGCGCGCGCATCAACGGAGACCTCCAGTTCGAGAGCAACCGCGCCGCGCTGCTGGCGCAAGCCAATCAGGTCGGCGGCAACATCCAGGTGGTCGGCAACCTCGGTGGTGTCACGCTGAACGAGAACCGCGCGAACGGCAACCTTCAGTGCACGGAAAACAACCCGGCGCCGCGCGGCAGTGGTAACACCGCTGCGTCGATCGAGAATCAGTGCCTCAACATGCAGCCTGCGAGCGGCAGCTCGCCAGGCGCTCCGGCGAATCCGCCCGTTGCGCCGCTGCCCCCCGAGAGCAGCGCAGGCCTGCCGCCCGCTGTGTTTCCCGATGGCAGCAACGTGACCTGCCGCGACATGCGCCTGGGCACCCAGACCTATGCCAACGTGGAGGTTCCGGTCGGTGCGCGCTGCGAGTTGATCGGCACACGACTGACCGGCTCGCTCGAGGTTCGTGGGGGTGCCTCGGTCGACGTTCGCGATACCCTGATCGAGGGCAACGTGCAGGCCGACGGTGCGACCGCGGTGCAGCTCGGCGCCGGACGCGTCAATGGCTCGGTTCAGGTCGACCGCGGCGGCTCCGCCACTCTGGCTGGCACGACGGTCGGCGGCGCGGTGCAGCTGGTGGCCAACGGGGGTCTGCTGTGGGTGCAGGACCTGAGCGTCACTGGCGACATCCAGTTGTTCCAGAACCGGGGTGGGGCGACCCTGAGCGGCAACGTCGCCAACGGCAACCTGCAGTGCAGGGACAACAGCCCCGGGCCGAGCGGAAGCGGCAACCGGGCTGCCGCCAAGGAAGATCAGTGCCGCAACCTGTGATCGCACGCCCGCTGAAGCGACAACGCTCGATCCAAACCCAGGAGAACACGATGAACTCGATCCATCCGTTGAAGACGATGCTTCGCCCTGCTGCATTTGCGCGCGGGCTGCTGTGGACCGGCCTGGCTCTCGCGCTGAGCGGCTGTGCCTCGATGTCGGAGCGCGACCGGAACACCGCCGTAGGCGCTGCCGTCGGCGGTGTTGCTGGCTCGATACTGACCGATGGCGGCACCCTGGGTACCCTCGGCGGTGCGGTGATCGGAGGCGCCATCGGCAGAGGGGTCGATGCCGACAAGAAGGGCAGTGGGTCGCGCGGGCGGAATGACGACGACTGAATGCTGCCCGTTCGGGGAATGTCCGGATGGGTGGCCGGGGCCCCTTCGCTCTCGCTGGCGGGGGGCGCTGTCTCTTGTGAGGCCCAGGAGCGTCTGCACCAGCTTCTCGCTCGGCGAGGTGAAGGACGGCGCGGCCTTGCCGCTGGACCCTCTTGGGCCGCGCGTTGCGTGATCGAGCCGGGCGCCGGGGTCGTCTCGCACTGCATACTTCGCCCCGTCTGCATCTGCATCAGCATCGGGGCGTGAGATGGTGTTCTGGGTCTATGTCAGCTCGGCGGTCGAATGGTTCTCGATGGCGGACCTGCGCCTGCTGCTCGCCAAGAGCCGCGATCGCAACGAGCGCGACGGCATCACCGGCATGCTGCTCTTCAAGGATGGCCACTTCATGCAGGTGGTCGAAGGGGAAGAGGAGGCCGTCAAGCGGCTGCATGACCGCATCCATGCCGATCCGCGGCACCAGGGCATCGTCACCGTGGACAGCGGCCCGATCGAGGCCCGACGATTCGCCGACTGGCGCATGGGCTTCTACGACCTCAACGAGGAAGGCGCCGCGCTCCCCGCCGGCTACAGCGAGTTTCTGGACACGCCCCTCATCGATCCGGCCTTCACCCGCAACCCGGACCGTTGCCGACAGCTTCTGACGCTGTTCAAGCAATTCCAGTGACGCGCACTTCCGACGTTGACTGAGCCGATCTGCCGTGGCTCGGACGCGTCGCCGGGCGGCCGGTCTTCGATGATTCCGCAGAGCGTGAGAAGTTGGGCGAAAGATCCAGCTTTTGTCGAATTGGAGCTGATTCCTGCGCCAGTTCGTGCGCTGCAAATGCCTTCAAGTTGTGTTGAAGGCTTCCGTGTTCCATGAGAATTCGCAGGTGACGCACGCTGATCCATGATGTCGATAGCACCCCTTCCGTTCGATGAAACCGAGCGCCTTCGCGCGCTGACCGAGCTGGATGTCCTCGACTCTGCGCCGGAGGCCGAATTCGACGCGCTGGTCGCTGCGGCGGCCCTTGTCTGCGGCGTGCCGATTTCGCTCGTCAGCCTGATCGACGCAGACCGTCAGTGGTTCAAGGCCAACGTCGGCCTGCCCGGTGCCACGCAAACGCCGCGCGACGTGGCGTTCTGCGCGCACGCGATTCTCGAGGAGGGCATCTTCGAAGTGCCCGACGCGACCCAGGACCCTCGCTTCGCCGGCAACCCGTTGGTGACCCAGGCGCCCGACATTCGCTTCTATGCCGGCGCCACGTTGCGACTCCGCGACGGCGCCCATGTGGGAACCTTGTGCGTCATCGACCGCGAGCCACGGCAACTCACCGAGACGCAGCGCACCGTGCTGGGTCACCTGGCACGCGCTGCCGTTCAGGCGCTCGAATCCCGCCGCATGGCGCGTGGCTTCGCGGGCAGCCAGGCGCGCTTCCGGGCGCTCAGCGACTCGTCGCCGCTCGGGGTATTCGCAACCGACGCCACAGGCGCCTGCACCTACACCAATGCGCGCTGGCAATCGATCTACGGCCTGACGCATGAGGAGGCACAGGGTCAGGGCTGGAGCCGCACGATTCATCCCGACGACCGGGTCGCCGTGTTCGGCGAGTGGCAGCGCACCGCAGCGGCCGGGCTGGACTTCGACCTGCAGTTCCGCGTACGGCACGACGACGGCACGGTGCGCCATGTGCGCTCGATCTCGCGCCCTGTCCTGGGCAGCGATGGTGTGGCGACCGGATACGTGGGCTCGGTCGAGGACGTGACCGACCGGCTGGCCGAAGCGCGTGCGCTCGACGACGAACGCCGCCGCATGGCAATGATCATCGAGGGCACGGGCAAGGGCACCTGGGAATGGAACGTCCAGACCGGTGAAACCCGGTTCAATGCGCGCTGGGCCGAGATCGCCGGCTGGACGCTCGAGGAACTCGGGCCGACGTCGATCCAGACCTGGATCGATCTGGCGCATCCCGATGATCTGGCCCGATCGCAGGCCCTGCTCGAACGGCACTTTGCCGGCGAGAGCGGGTTCTACGAATGCGAGGCTCGGGTGCGCCACCGCGATGGCCACTGGGTCTGGGTTCTCGACCGCGGACGCGTGATGAGCCGCACGGCCGACGGCCAGCCGGAGTGGATGTTCGGCACCCACCTGGACATCACCGAACGCCGGGCGCGCGACGATGCCTTGCGCAGGAGCGAGCTGCTGCTCAAGCGAACCGGCGCGCTGGCCGAGGTGGGTGGCTGGGAGCTCGACCTGAAGACCGGTGTCCTGATCTGGTCCGACCAGACTTGCCGCATCCACGGCGTGGAGCCAGGCCACCGACCGGAGGTGGAGACCGCCATCAATTTCTACGCACCGGAGGCGCGGCCGGTCATCCAGGCCGCAGTCGAGCGTGGGATGGTCGATGGTCAGGGCTGGGATCTCGAACTGCCCTTCATCCAGGCCGGTGGCCAGCGTATCTGGGTGCGCGCCGTCGGACAGGCCGAGTTCGAGGACGGCAAGCCGGTGCGACTGCTCGGCGCTTTCCAGAACATCACGCAGCGGATCGAGCAGCGCCAGGCGCTGGAGCGATCGAACGAGCAGATGAGTCTGGCGACCCAGGCCGGCGGCATCGGCTTCTGGGAGCAGGATCTCACGACCGGTTTCGTACGCTGGGATGCCGAGACCTACTCGCACTTCGGCTTGGCCGCGACGACCGAAGCCGACGCCAGCGGCTTGTGGGCCCGCCACCTGCATCCCGATGACCGCGAGCGTGTGGTCAAGTCCCTCCAGACCGCGATTGATGTGCCGGGCGAGTTCGAGGCCGAGTACCGCATCGTGTGGGCCGATGGCAGCGTCCACCACCTGCAGTCGGCAGCCCACGTGACCCGTGATGCCGATGGCAAGCCGCTGCGCATCGCGGGCGTGAACTGGGACGTGACGCCGACGCGCCGTCTTGCTGCCGAACTGGCCGAACAGCATGAACTGCTGCGTGTCACCCTGCAGTCGATCGGTGACGCGGTGATCACCACCGATGCGGAGAGCCGGGTGACCTGGCTGAACCCGGCCGCCGAGCGCATGACGGGCTGGCTGGCCACCGAAGCGGTCGGACGGCCGCTCACCCAGGTGTTCCACATCGTTCACGCCGAGACGCGGCAGCCTGCCGAGAACCCGGTGGCACTGTGCCTGCAGCAGGACAAGACCATGGGCCTGGCTCAGCACACGGTGCTCATCTCGCGTCAGGGGGCCGAGCACGGCATCGAAGATTCGGCCGCACCCATCCGCAATGCGCAGGGCGACATGCTCGGCGTGGTGCTCGTCTTCCACGACGTCACGGAACAGCGCCGCCTGTCCGGCGAGATGAGCTACCGCGCCACGCACGACGCGCTCACCGGGCTGGTGAACCGGGCCGAGTTCGAAGCCCGCCTCCAGCGCACGCTGAACAAGGCCCGCGAAGACCGAAGCCAGCACGCCATGCTGTTCATCGACCTCGACCAGTTCAAGCTGGTCAACGACGCCTGCGGACATTCGGTCGGTGACCAGTTGTTGCAGCAGGTCGCCAAGCTGTTGACCGAGACGGTGCGGGCCCGCGATACGCTGGCGCGGCTGGGCGGCGACGAGTTCGCCGTGATGCTGGAGCACTGCACCACCGAGCAGGCGCAGCGCGTCGCGCAACAGATCTGCGACCGGATGGACGACTTCCGCTTCGTCCACGACGACCGCCGTTTTCGCATCGGCACCAGCATCGGCCTGGCGCCGGTGGACCACCGCTGGGCCACGGTAGCGGCAGCCATGCAGGCCGCCGATACCGCGTGCTACGCCGCCAAGGAAGCGGGGCGCAACCGCGTGCATGCCTGGTTCGACACCGACCAGGCCCTGAAGGCCCGCCACGGCGAGATGCAGTGGGCCACGCGGCTGGAGCAGGCGCTCGATGAAGACCGCTTCGTGTTGCATGCCCAGCGTATCGATTCCTTGACGGATGGCAGCCGCGGCCTGCACGCCGAGGTGCTGATCCGGCTGATGGACGCCGACGGCAAGCTCATCCCGCCGGGTGCCTTCCTGCCTGCGGCCGAGCGTTTTCATCTGGCCACGCGCATCGATCGCTGGGTGCTGCGCCGCGCGATGGAGCAGCTGGCCGCCCTCCCCGACCTGTCGGCGGTGGACATGCTGTGCATCAACCTGTCGGGTCAGTCGATCGGCGACCGGGCCTTCCACCGCCACGCCATCGACGCGCTCACGTCGGCCGGCAAGGCGGTCTGCCGGCGCATCTGCCTGGAGATCACCGAGACGGCGGCTGTCACCAACATGGCCGACGCGGCGATCTTCGTCGAGCAGGTGCGTGCCCTGGGCGTGCGCATCGCCCTGGACGACTTCGGAGCGGGCGCCTCGTCGTTCGGCTATCTCAAGACGCTGAAGGTCGATCTGATCAAGATCGACGGGCAGTTCATCAAGGACCTGATCGACGATCCGCTCGACGATGCCGCCGTGCGCTGCTTCGTCGACGTGGCGCGAGTCGTCGGCGTCAAGACCGTGGCCGAGTTCGTGGATCGGCCGGAGGTGCTGCAGCGGGTGCGCGAGATCGGCATCGACTACGCGCAGGGCTTCCTGCTGCATCGCCCGGAGCCGATCGGGAACTTGCTGGGCCTGCAGGCCCAGCAAGCCGATGCCCCTGTCGAGGCCCCCCAGATCGGTCGCTAGGTGAGGTCGAGCCCGCGCGCGGGCGATCGTGTCGTGATCGTGGGCAAGTCGGCTCCGCCGCTGCGGCATGGAAGTTGCCCCTGCCGGGTATGGCCAAGCGCTCCCGCGAACGCGTCGAACCACCGACGGATGAGGTGTCGGCGGCTCCGCTGCGCGTGCTGCTGATCGACGACGGTGCGCACCGGGTCAGCCTGATCCATGACGAGCTGGCCCGCCAGGGACACCTGGTGGTGGGCGTGCTCGATTCGGCGCTGCTGATCCACGACTGTGTGCTGCGCCTGCAGCCCGACGTGGTGATCGTCGACAGCGAGTCGCCGACGCGCGACACGCTCGAGAACCTGTCGACGATGTCGGCCAGTTGCCCGCGGCCGGTGGTGGTGTTCAGCGAGGACGCGAGCCAGGCGCCGATGCAGCAGGCCCTGAAGGCGGGCGTCAGCGCCTACGTGATCGCGGGGCTGCAGCCGCAGCGGCTGCTGCCGGTGCTGCAGGTGGCGATCGCGCGTTTCGAGCAGGACCGGGCGCTGCGCGGCCAGCTCGAGACGGCGCAGGCCCAGCTCTCCGAACGCAAGGTGTTGGACAAGGCCAAGGGCATCCTGATGGACGAGATCGGCCTGTCCGAGGAGCAGGCCTTTGCGCACCTGCGCAAGCTCGCGATGGACCGCGGCCAGCGACTGGCGCAGGTGGCCGAGCGGGTGGTCCAGGCGCGCGACCTGCTCAAACCGCCGGGCTGATGTGCTCCCCGTTTGGGGTGCTGCGGCGCACCATGCTCATGCGCGAGACGGGCGATGCTGGTGCATGGACGGAGTCGCTGGAGGCGTTGCTCTGGGAGAGCGGGCTGGCACGGCTCCTGCATGAGATCTCAGGACCGAGCGGCGCAATGGCGTGCCGATCGGTCACCGATTCGGGCAAAGGCGTCCGACTCGCAGTCCCAGGCTACGGCCCGGGGCGTGCAGTCGAGGCGCCTTTTTTCATGTCTTCTTCAGGAGCAGTCCATGGTTTATCGCGAGGGTCTCATGAGTGACGAACGCCGGCAGTTCATCAAGGGCTCGGCGGCCCTGGCGGCTGGATCGGCGCTGAGCACCGGTGTCTGGGCGGCCGGCTCGGACGCGCCCGAGAAGAAGGAAGTTCGCATCGGCTTCATTCCGCTGACCGACTGCGCTTCGGTGGTGATGGCCTCGGTGCTGAAGTTCGACGAGAAGTACGGCATCAAGATCATCCCCAGCAAGGAAGCGTCGTGGGCCGGCGTGCGAGACAAGCTCGTCAACGGCGAGCTCGACATGGCGCACGTGCTCTACGGCCTGGTCTACGGGGTGCACCTGGGCATCGGCGGCCCGAAGAAGGACATGGCCGTGCTGATGACGCTCAACAACAACGGGCAGGCCATCACGCTGTCGAAGAAGCTGGCCGAAAAGGGTGCGGTCGACGCTGCCTCGCTCGCTGCGGTGATGGCCAAGGAGAAGGGCGAGTACACCTTCGCGCAGACCTTCCCCACCGGCACCCATGCGATGTGGCTCTACTACTGGATGGCCTCGGCCGGCATCGATCCGATGAAGGGCGCCAAGGTGATCACGGTGCCGCCGCCTCAGATGGTGGCCAACATGCGCGTGGGCAACATGGACGGCTTCTGCGTCGGCGAGCCCTGGAACCACCGCGCCATCATCGACGGCATCGGCATCACCGCCGCCACCACGCAGGACATCTGGAAGGACCACCCCGAGAAGGTGCTCGGCACCACCAGCGAGTTCGTCAAGAAGAACCCCAACACCGCGCGGGCCGCGGTCATGGCGGTGCTGGAGGCCAGCCGCTGGATCGATGCCGGCCTGCAGAACAAGAACAAGATGGCCGAGACGATCGCCGAGAAGAGCTTCGTCAACACCAGCGTCGATGCGATCAACCAGCGCATCCTCGGCCGCTACCAGAACGGCCTGGGCAAGACCTGGGACGACCCGAACTACATGAAGTTCTACAACGACGGTTCGGTGAACTTCCCCTACCTGAGTGACGGCATGTGGTTCCTGACCCAGCACAAGCGCTGGGGCCTGCTCAAGGAGCACCCCGACTACCTGAAGGTGGCCAAGGAGATCAACCAGATCGATCTCTACAAGCAGGCCGCCACGCAGGTGAAGGTGAGCCTGCCCAAGAGCGACATGCGCAGCAGCAAGCTGATCGATGGCGTGGTGTGGGACGGCAAGGATCCGGCCAAGTACGCCGACAGCTTCAAGATCCGCGCCGCCTGATCGCGTGCTCCAGGAGAACACCATGGTCAGTGCCGTGTTCCATTCGCCGCGCGGCGTAGCCCCCGGTGCCGAGGCGGCCGCGGCTGCCGTGCGTGCGGCCGCCGTCCCGGTGATGCCCGCACTCACGCCGGCGCCGCTGCCGCGCGAGCCCTTCGACTGGCGCGGCCTGATGGGCCAGGTGCTGCCTCCGCTGATCGGCATGGCACTGCTGGTAGGCATCTGGGGCCTTCTGACACAGAAGAGCACGACCTTCCCCACGCCGCTCGCCACCTTCGATTCCGCCTGGAAGCTGTTCGCCGACCCGTTCTACCGCAACGGGCCCAATGACCAGGGCATCGGCTGGAACGTGCTCTATTCGCTCGAGCGCGTGGGCCTGGGCTTCGGCCTGGCGGCCATCGTCGGCATCCCGCTGGGCTTCGTGATCGGCCGCTTCGCGCTGCTCAACCGCATGGTCTCGCCGCTGATCAGCCTGCTCAAGCCGGTGTCGCCGCTGGCCTGGCTGCCGATCGGCCTGCTGGTGTTCAAGTCGGCCAATCCGGCGGCCATCTGGACCATCTTCATCTGCTCGATCTGGCCGATGGTGATCAATACCGCCGTCGGCGTGCAGCGCGTGCCCGAGGACTACCTGAACGTGGCGCGCGTGCTCAAGCTCAGCGAGTGGAAGATCGCCACCCGCATCCTGCTGCCCTCGGTCATGCCCTACATGCTGACCGGTGTGCGGTTGTCGGTGGGCACCGCGTGGCTGGTGATCGTGGCGGCCGAGATGCTGACCGGCGGGGTGGGCATCGGCTTCTGGGTCTGGGACGAGTGGAACAACCTCAACGTGGCCCACATCATCATCGCCATCTTCGTGATCGGCATCGTCGGGCTGCTGCTCGAATGGGCGCTGCTGGCCGTGGCCAGACGCTTCGATTACAGCTGAGTACGGCAGGAGACCGAACATGCCCGTCACCTCCTCTCCGACCGTCAACACCAGGCGCACCCTGCAGATCCAGGATGCCGGCATGGTGTTCCCGACCAAGCGCGGCCCCTATGTCGCGCTGCGCGACATCAACCTCGACGTGCAGCGCGGCGAGTTCGTCACCCTCATCGGCCATTCGGGCTGTGGCAAGAGCACGCTGCTCAACCTGGTGGCGGGTCTCACCACCCCCACCAGCGGCCTGTTGTTGCTGGAAGAGCGGGAGCTCAAGGGCCCGGGTCCCGATCGTGGCGTGGTGTTCCAGAACCACTCGCTGCTGCCCTGGCTGAGCTGCCTGGACAACGTGCTGCTCGCGGTGGAGCGGGTGTTCGACGAGAAGGAAAGCAAGGCGCAGCTGCGCGACCGGGCGCTCGCCGCACTCGAGCTGGTGGGCATGAGCCATGCGGTTCTGAAGCGCCCGCACGAGATCTCGGGCGGCATGAAGCAGCGGGTGGGCATCGCGCGTGCGCTGGCCATGGAGCCCAAGATGCTGCTGATGGACGAGCCCTTCGGTGCGCTCGACGCCCTCACCCGCGCCCGGCTGCAGGACGAGTTGATGAAGATCGTGGCCACCACCGGTGCGACGGTCTTGATGGTGACCCACGACGTGGACGAGGCGGTGCTGCTGTCCGACCGCATCGTGATGATGACCAACGGCCCTGCCGCCACCATCGGCGAGGTGCTGCGCGTGGACCTGGACCGGCCCCGAGATCGTGTGGCATTGGCGGAGAACCGCGACTACGTGCAGTACCGCAAGGAGGTGATCGACTTCCTCTACACGCGGCACAGCCACGTGGAAAAAGCCGCCTGACCGCGCCGCTGGCTCGTGGATGCCATGAAGACCTTCATTCGCGTGGTCGAGGTCTGGGTGCCCGGCAACGACCGCAGCATGCTGGAGTTCAGCGCCGGCCTGTACGGTACCGCCACCCGCTTCGGCACCCTCAGCCGGCAGATGTGCTTCGGCCGCGGCGAGGGCCTGCCGGGCCAGGCCTGGGAGGCCGGCCGGCCGATCGTGCTGAAGCAGTTCGAAGGCTCGGGCTTCCGCCGCACACAGGCCGCGCATGCCGAAGGCCTGACCTGCGGCATCGCGCTGCCGATCTTTGCCGGCGACTTTCTCACCTCGGTGCTGGTGATCTTCTGCGGCGACGACGAGGCGCATGCCGGCGCCATCGAGTTGTGGGCCAACGACCCCGCGGCGTCGAAGGACATGACGCTGGAGGACGGCTACTACGGCACCACCGGCGATGCCTTCGAATTCATCTCGCGCCGCACCGCCTTCCGCAAGGGCAACGGCCTGCCGGGCATGGCCTGGGAATCAGGCCTGCCGGTGTTCATCGAAGACCTGGGCAAGGGCGAGCGCTTCCTGCGCGGCGACGGCGCCACCAAGGTCGGCATCAACCGCGGTTTCGCGATTCCCTGCACCTCGCGCGTCCCGTACAGCTACGTGATGGCCTTCCTGTCGGCCATGGCGACGCCGATCGTGCGTCGCTTCGAGACCTGGCTGCCCGACGCTGCCGGGGAGCATCTGCACCGCGTCGGCGGCTTTTGCGAGTCCACTGGCACCGTGCCCGAGGGTGGCGGCAGTGAATTCATCGAGCGCGGTCAAGGCCCGCTGGGCCGCGCCTTCTTCACCGGCGTGCCGGCGGTGAGCGCCAACGCGGCCAGCGAGCCCGGACTCGTGGGCGCGGCCGCTGGCGTCGCGGCACTCGGCTCGGTGGTGGCGCTGCCGGTGCTGCGCGAAGGCCGCCTCAGCGCCGTGGTGGCCTGGTACTTCTGACCCGGTTCCAGGCCACGACACCGCATAGGAAAGACACGAGCGATGGATACCCAGTACCCCGATGACCTGTCGGCCAGCCGCCGCATGAAGCTGGTCGTCATCGGCAACGGCATGGCCGGCATCCGCGCGGTCGAAGAACTGCTGAAGATGGCGCCCGACCTCTACGAGATCGCTGTCTTCGGTGCCGAGCCTCACCCCAACTACAACCGCATCCTGCTCAGTCCCGTGCTGTCGGGCGAGCAGACGATCGAGCAGATCATCCTCAATCCGCTGCAGTGGTACGAAGACCATGGCATCCGGCTGCACCTGGGCAAGACGGTGGTCGACGTCAGCCGCCGCGAGCGCGTGGTGATCGCCGACGACGGCACGCGCGAACCCTATGACCGGCTGCTGATCGCCACCGGCTCCAATCCCTTCATCCTGCCGGTGCCGGGCAAGGATCTGCAAGGGGTGATCAGCTATCGCGACATCCGCGACACCGAGGCGATGATCGACGCGGCTACCCGCTACAAGCACGCGGTGGTCATCGGTGGCGGCTTGCTCGGGCTGGAGGCGGCCAATGGCCTGGCGGTGCGCGGCATGCAGGTGACCGTCGTGCACATCGCACCGTGGCTGATGGAGCGTCAGCTCGACGAGGCCGCCGGCAAGCTGCTGCAGCAGTCGCTCGAAGCGCGCGGCCTGAAGTTCCTGATCGGGGCACAGACCCAGGCGCTGGTCCCCGACAAGGACGGTCGGGTGATGGCGGTGCAGTTCAAGGACGGCAGCGAGATCCCCGCCGATCTGGTGGTGATGGCCGCCGGCATCCGTCCCAATACCGCGCTGGCCCAGAAGATCGGCCTGCATTGCGGCCCGCAGAAGGGCGGTGGCGTCGTGGTCAACGACACGATGCAGACCATCACCGATCCGCGCATCTATTCGGTCGGCGAATGCGCGTCGCACCGCGGCATCGCCTACGGTTTGGTGGCGCCCCTCTTCGAGCAGGGCAAGGTGTGCGCCACGCATCTGGCGCAGTTCGGCATCGGCCGCTACACCGGCAGCCAGACCAGCACCAAGCTGAAGGTGACCGGCATCGACCTGTTCTCGGCCGGCAACTTCACCGGCGGGCCCGAGTTCGAAGAGATCGTGATGTCCGACCCCTACGGCGGCGTCTACAAGAAGCTGGTGATCCAGAACGACCGGCTCGTGGGCGCCTGCATGTTCGGCGACACGGTCGACGGCTCCTGGTATTTCAAGCTGCTTCGTGACGGCCGCCCGATTGCGGATATCCGCGAGAAGCTGATGTTCGGCGAAAGCAACATCGGCGACGTCGGACACCAGGGCCACAGCAAGGCCGCGGCGATGGCCGACAGCGACGAGGTCTGCGGCTGCAACGGCGTGACCAAGGGCACCATCTGCAAGGCCATCAAGGAGAAGGGTCTGTTCACGCTGGACGAGGTGCGGAAGAACACCAAGGCCAGCGCGAGTTGCGGCTCGTGCACCGGGCTGGTGGAGCAGCTGCTGATGTTCACCGCAGGCGGCGATTACAGCGCCGCACCCAAGCTCAAGGCCATGTGCGGCTGCACCGACCACGGCCACCAGGCCGTGCGCGACGCCATCCGCGAGCAGCACCTGCTGACCATCGACGATGTGTACCGGACGATGGAATGGCGCACACCCAATGGCTGCGCGAGCTGCAGGCCGGCGGTCAACTACTACCTGATCAGTAGCTGGCCGAAGGAGGCGAAGGACGATCCGCAGAGCCGCTTCATCAACGAGCGCAGCCACGCCAACATCCAGAAGGACGGAACCTACAGCGTGATCCCGCGCATGTGGGGCGGCGAGACCACGGCCAGCGAGCTGCGCCGCATTGCCGACGCGGTGGACAAGTACAAGATCCCGACCGTCAAGGTCACCGGCGGCCAGCGCATCGACCTGCTGGGCGTGAAGAAGGAAGACCTGCCGGCGGTGTGGAAGGACATCGGCATGCCCTCGGGCCATGCCTACGCCAAGGCACTGCGCACCGTGAAGACCTGCGTGGGCAGCGAGTGGTGCCGCTTCGGCACCCAGGACAGTACCCAGATGGGCAAGGACCTGGAGCGCGCGATGTGGCGCATGTACGCGCCGCACAAGGTCAAGTTCGCCGTCAGCGGCTGCCCGCGCAACTGCGCCGAGGCCGGCATCAAGGACGTGGGCATCATCGGCGTCGACTCGGGCTGGGAGATGTACGTGGCCGGCAACGGCGGCATCAAGACCGAGGTGGCGCACTTTTTCGTGAAGCTCAAGACGCCCGAGGAGGTGCTCGAGTACACCGGCGCCTTCTGCCAGCTCTACCGCGAGGAAGGCTGGTACCTCGAGCGCACGGTGCACTACGTCGGCCGGGTCGGCCTCGACCACGTCAAGAAGAAGATCCTCGACGACGCGGCCGGCCGCAAGGCGCTGTGGGAGCGGCTGCAGTTCAGTCTGGACGGCGAGCCCGATCCCTGGTTCGAGTTCGAGAAGGCGCAGGTCGACTTGCGGCAGTTCGAGCCGCTGCAGCCGAGCATCGCTCAGGAGACCGCCGCATGAGTGCCTGGACGGCCATCTGCCGTGTCGAAGACATCCCCGTGCTGGGTGCGAGGCGGGTGGCGCGCGAGCAGGGCGCGGCCGTGGCCGTGTTCCGCACGGCCGATGACCGGGTCTTTGCGCTGCTCGACCGATGTCCACACAAGGGCGGGCCGCTCTCGCAGGGGATCGTTGCCGGCGACGGCGTCGCCTGCCCGTTGCACAACTGGACCATCGGTCTGGCCGATGGCTGCGCGCGTGCGCCCGACGCGGGCTGCACGCCACGTTTTTCGGTGCAGTTGGAAGGCGATCGCGTGATGCTGGATGCGCATGAGCTTCGCCACCACGCACTCGATCCGGCCACTGCCTGAGACTGCGCGCCGAGCGATGCGCGAGACCCGGTCCACCTGTCCCTACTGCGGTGTCGGCTGCGGGGTCGTCATCCAGAGCGAGGGCGATCGCATCACCGGCGTGCGGGGTGATCCGTCGCACCCGGCGAACTTTGGGCGGCTCTGCACCAAGGGCAGCACGCTGCATCTCACCGCGGCGCCGCATGTGCAATGGCAGATGCGTGCGCAGCAGCCGATGCGTCGCGCCGGCCGCGACCAGCCGCTGATGCCGGTGCCTTGGGACGCGGCGCTGGACGAGGTGGCCGATCGCTTCGCCGGCATCGTGCAGTGCGACGGCCCGGATGCCGTCGGTCTCTACCTCAGCGGGCAGTTGCTCACAGAGGATTACTACGTCTTCAACAAGCTGGCCAAGGGCCTGATCGGCACCAACAACGTCGACACCAACTCGCGTCTGTGCATGAGCAGCGCGGTGGCCGGCTACAAGCAGAGCCTCGGTGCCGACGCGCCACCGGCCTGCTACGACGATCTGGGCCTGGCGCAGACCGTCTTCATCACCGGCTCCAACATGGCCTGGGCGCATCCGGTACTGTTCCGGCGGCTCGAGGACGCGCGGCGCGCCAACCCGGCGCAGAAGTGGATCGTTGCCGACCCGCGCCGCACCGAGACCGCCGCGGTGGCCGACCTGCACCTGCCGCTGCTGCCGGGCACCGACGTGGTCCTGCACCATGCGCTGCTGCACGTGATGCTGTGGGAGGGGCTGACCGACCCGACGTTCATTGCCGCCCACACCACCGGCTTCGATGCACTGCGCGATCGGGTGCGCGAGTTCACGCCGGCGCATGCCGGCAAGGTCTGCGGTCTGCCGGCCGACGACATCGTGCAGGCGGCGCGCTGGTTCGCGGGTGTCGATGAAGGCGGCGCGCGACGGTCGACGCTCTCGCTCTGGTGCCAGGGCCTGAACCAGAGCAGCAGCGGCACCGACAAGAACAGCAGCCTGATCAACCTGCACCTGGCCACCGGCCAGATCGGCCGACCCGGCGCCGGCCCGCTGTCGCTGACCGGCCAGCCCAATGCGATGGGTGGGCGCGAGGTCGGCGGCCTCGCCAACCTGCTCAGCGCGCACCGCGACCTGGCCAACCCGGCGCACCGCGCCGAAGTGGCCGCGCTCTGGGGCGTGCCCGACGTGCCGGCCGCGCGCGGCACCAGCGCGGTGGAGATGTTTCAGGCCGCGGCCGATGGCGCGATCAAGGCGCTGTGGATCGTCTGCACCAACCCCGCGCAGTCGATGCCCGACCAGACCACCGTGCGCCGGGCCCTCGAGCGGGCCGAGTTCGTCGTGCTGCAGGAAGCCTTCGCCCACACCGCCACCGCTGCCTACGCCGACCTGCTGCTGCCCGCGACCAGCTGGGGCGAGAAGGACGGTACGGTGACCAACAGCGAGCGCTGCATCAGCCGCGTACGCGTCGCCGTACCGGCTCTGGGTCAGGCTCGCGACGACTGGGCCATCGCGGTGGACGTGGCGCGGCGCCTCGAGCAACGTCTTCGCCCGCCGCGCGTGGCAGGGCTCCAGCACGAGACGCTGTTCCCCTACACATTGCCCGAGCAGGTCTGGATGGAGCACCGTGAATCCACCCGCGGCCGCGACCTCGACATCACCGGCCTGAGCTATGCCAGCTTGACCGAGCCGCAGCAGTGGCCCTGTCCGCAGGGCGCTGCGCGGGGTCACGCGCGCCTGTACGGCGACGGCCGATTTCCGACCCTCGACGGCCGTGCGCGCTTCGTCGCCCCGGCATGGCGTGGCGTGGCGGAGCCGCGCGATGCACGCTTTCCGGTCTCGCTCAACACCGGCCGGCTGCGCGATCAGTGGCACGGCATGAGCCGCACCGGCACGCTGGGCCGTTTGTTCGCGCATGCGGGTGAGCCGGCGCTCGAGATGCATCCGCAGGAGCTGAGCCGCCGACGCTGGAACGCCGGCGACCTGGTGCGCGTGAGCTCGCGTCGCGGTGCGCTGGTGCTGCCGGTCCAGCCGAGCGAGGCGGTGCTGCCGGCGCAGGCCTTCATCGCGATGCACTGGGGCAGCGAGTTCCTCGCCGGACTGGGCGTCAACGGGCTCACCAGCCCCGCGGTCTGTCCGCAGTCGCACCAGCCCGAGCTCAAGCATGCGGCGGTGCGTGTCGAGCCGGCCGATCTGCCGTGGCAGATCGCTGCCGCGGCGTGGCTGCCGGCCGAGCAGGCGCTCATGCTGCGCGAGCGCCTGCGCGCGCTGTTCCCGGA
>JFJP01006085.1_pt1 | contig 20098 bp, 17 predicted proteins | sample 431651 | NCBI WGS metagenome assembly JFJP01 (sample SAMN02602958, study PRJNA72255) | Microbial mat metagenome, whole genome shotgun sequencing project. | biome: fresh water; feature: sink hole; material: water; isolation source: purple microbial (photo- and chemosynthetic) mats found in...
CCATGGCGCGGTCGGGCCACAGGCGCTTGACCTCGGCGATTTCGCGCAGGTTCAGCGCCAGGTCGCGGTCGGTGATGAGTTCGATGTTGTTGAGCCCCATCAAGCGGCGATCAGGCGTGAGCAGTGCGCCGTAGCGCGGGCCGTTGACGTTGACCACCGGCGGGCCGTCTTCGCCCAGGGTTTTCCAGACCACGCCGCCCCAGCCGGCTTCAAAAGCGCGGTTGACGTTGTAGGCCTTGTCGGTGGGCGGGGCCGAGGCCAACCAGAACGGGTTAGGGCTGTGGATGCCGATAAAGCTGGTTTTCAAGTTCGCCATGGTGTGCTTTCAAATCTTTCTGTTGCTTCATTACTGATAGTGCTCTGCGCTTTACCGGTATGGGCTAGAGGCACAAAACACCAGTGCACATTCGCGGCGCGGGCAGCGCTCCTAAAAAGTTTCATTCTTCGGGGTGGGCTTTGCACTCATGACAGCCAGATGGGCGTGGATGGCCTGGGCAGCCAGTTTGCCGTGCTGCACGGCTTCCACTGTCAAATCGAGCCCGCCTGCCCGGCAGTCGCCGCCAGCCCACACGCCGGGCTGGCTGGTCTGGCCATGGGCATCGGTGGCGATGCGGCCACCGCGCAGTTCAAAGTCGGCCTGCGCCAACAGCGGGTTGCCCAGTGTCTGACCAATGGCCTTGAGCACCATGTCGGCCTCAAACACCACGGATTCGCCGGTGGGTACCAGCTTGCCACCCTCCATTTTTTGCCGGGCAAAGCGCACACCGCCGGCAAATTTCGGATCAAACGTGTTGGGCAGTACCTCAACCGGGGCCAGCCAGTGGTGAATGGTGACACCGTTGGTCTGCGCCCATTCCTGCTCGGCCTTGGACGCGGTCATGGCCTGCGGCCCGCGCCGATAGACCATGTGAACATCTTGCGCGCCCAGCAATTTGGACTGCACGGCCGCATCCACTGCCGTCATGCCGCCACCAATCACCAGCACCTGGCGGCCAATCGGCAGCGTGGCCAGGTCTTCGGTTTGGCGCAGCGTGGCGATGAAATCCACCGCGTCCTGCACGCCGTAGAGCTTTTCGCCGGGCACGCCCAACTGGTGCGTGTTGGGCAGGCCCATGCCCAGAAACAGGGCATCAAAGTCGCGTTGCAGTGCGTGCAGTTGCGTCACGGTTTCGAGTTTCCAGTTGTGCCGCAGTTCGATGCCGCCAATGCCCAGCAGCCACTGCACCTCGGCCTGGGCGAAGTTGTTGGGGGTTTTGTAGCTGGCCAGGCCGTATTCGTTCAAGCCGCCAGCTTTGGGCTTGGCATCGAACATCACCACGCTGTGGCCGAGTTTGGCGAGCGTATGGGCGCAGGCCAGACCTGCCGGACCGGCACCAACGACGGCGACTATTTTGCCAGTAACGGCTGCGCGGACAAAGATTTGCGGCTGCGGGCCCTCCAGCAGGGCATCGACAGCGTGGCGTTGCAGGCGGCCAATGGCTACCGGACTGCCTTCTTGTGTGTTGCGCACGCACACCGCTTCGCACAGGTTTTCGGTGGGACAGACGCGCGCGCACATGCCGCCCAGCGGGTTGGCTTCAAGAATCGCTCTTGCGGCACCGCGCAAATTGCCGTCGGTAATGCGTTTAATGAACGATGGCACGTCGATGTGCGTCGGGCAGGCGCTGGCGCAGGGGGCATCAAAGCAGTACAGGCAGCGCTCGGCTTCCAGCACGGCTTGCGGTGCGGTCAGCCGTGGTGTGGCATCGGCAAAGCGCCGCGCGTAGTCGGCGGCCTCGAGCCGACCGGGGCGAATGTCTGGCGCTAGGGAAATGGACACGCTGGCAACTCCTTCTTGTGTAATCTGACCATTTGGTCAAGTTCATGAAGGCTGATGCTAGCAAGCCATGTGCCAGAGCGTCACTAGGGGTTAGCCCTTGGGCGGCGGCGGCCGTGCGCTGCTACAGCATGCATGAAATGAACCAGGTTGGATGCGTAGCCCCAGGTTGGTACTTCAAGCAATGAGCTGAAAGTCTGAAAATAGCAGATTGGCGTGTGTGCTGGTGCCGATCAGGGCAATCTGCACGGCGGCACCCGCGCCGCTGCCGTCAGCGTCGTAAAACAGCGCGCCGCTGGTGCTGTTATAGACCACCCGGTCATCGGCATCATGGCCTTTGACCACACCGGCACCCGACCAGAACTGGCTGGCGGTCAGGCTGGTGGCAGACGTGCCCAAGGCCTTGAAGACGGCGCGGCTGAGCTGAATCTTGTCCGCACCGGACTGGAAGTCGGCGATGGTGTCCATGTTGGTGCTGGCATTCGGCGCAACATTGAATACAAACAGGTCGGAGCCGGCGCCACCGTAAAGGGTGTCTTTGCCGTTGCCGCCCATCAGCGTGTCGTTGCCGGTGCTGCCATCGAGCACGTTGGCAGCAGCGTTGCCTTGTAGCACATTGGCCAAGGCATTGCCATAAGCGTTGATGCTGGCGGAGCCAGTCAGGCTGAGGTTTTCAACATTGCTGGCCAGTGCGTAGCTGACGCTGGCCTGGACGCTGTCGGTGCCGCCGGTTGCGCTGGCCTCGATGGCCCAATCGGCTGCGTTGTCAACCAGATAGGTGTCGTTGCCCAGACCGCCTTCCATGATGTCGGCACCGGTGCCGCCATCCAGTGTGTCGTTGCCGGCATTGCCCACCAGCCAATCGTCGCCAGCCAGTCCTTTGAGGCTGTCGGCGTAACCGGCGCCTTGCAGCAGATTGCCATTGGCATCACCCGTCAGATTCAGCGAGGTGACCACCTTGGCGGCCAGGGTGTAGTTGCCGGTGCCGGTGGCGGTGTCCCATGCTGCGAGGTAATAGGTTCCGCTGGCGGTGGCGGTGTAGATGATTTGCGCGTTGCTGCTGCCATTGGCATCGTCGTTGACGGCCAGACCCATCATCAGGCTGGGGTCGTACAGTTCCAGGTAGGGGTTGAGGGTGCCGCCGGTGCGGACCAGGTCAAAAGAGTAGCTGTTACCTGCGGTCAGTGTCACTTTGAACAGGTCGCAGTCATCGACCTTTTCAATTTTTCCTGTAGTGGCGGCAGCACCCACGGTCACCTTGCCGGTGGTGGCGCTGCTGGCGGCATAGTCGTCGGCAGGTGCGGCCGCGTCGTCGTTGCGGATGGTCGCTGTGGCGCTGGCTGGGCCCAGCGTCAGGCCGGTGCTGGGGGTTGACAAGGTAACGGCAAAGGTTTCATCGCTTTCAACCGTGGTGTCACCGACCACTTGCACGGTAACCTTGGCGCTGGTCTGGCCGGCCGCAATGGTGGCGGTGCCCGTCAGCGCGCCGGTGAAATCAGTGGCCGAGGCCGCCGCGCTGCCATTGCCGGCCGCCGTCCATTTGACGGTTTGTGCCGTCGTGCTGGCCTTGTTCAGGCTGATGGTGAAACTGTAGGCGGTGCTGCCACTGTTGCCTTCGGCCAGCGTGGCCGTGGTGGTGGTGATGGATGCCACCGGCAAAACCGGGGCGGTGTCGTCGTTGCGGATGGTCGCTGTGGCGCTGGCGGTGCCCAATGTCAGGCCGGTGCTGGGGGTTGACAGGCTAACGGCAAAGGTTTCATCGCTTTCAACCGTGGTGTCACCGACCACTTGCACGGTAACCTTGGCGCTGGTCTGGCCGGCCGCAACGGTGGCGGTGCCGGTCAGCGCGCCGGTGAAATCAGTGGCCGAGGCAGCCGCGCTGCCATTGCCAGCCGCCGTCCATTTGACGGTTTGCGCCGTCGTGCTGGCTTTATCCAGGCTGATGGTGAAACTGAAAGCGGTGCTGCCGCTGTTGCCTTCAGCCAAGGCGGCTGAGGTACTGCTGATCGACACGACTGAGGTGGCCGGCGCCGGTGTTCCGGCACCGAGCTGGCTGGCCGACTTGATGCCATCAGAAAAACTGAAAAACTCGATGTTCTGTAGAACGTCGGTGCCGGTGGCCGAGTTGTTGAAGGTCCAGCTTTGCAGGCTGGCGTTGTAGTTGTAGGTGTAGCTGGAAAACGTACCAGAAAAGTTGGCTTGGTCGTTGCCTGCGCCGCCGTCGAGCTTGTCGTTGCCCGCACCACCGATCAGGATGTCGTCGCCATTGCCGCCACTGAGTGCATCGGCACCAGCACCACCGTCAAGCTGGTTACTCAGGTTGTTGCCTGTGATCTGGTCGGCACCGGCACCACCCACGGCGTTTTCGATGTCACAGGTGTAGGCAATCGAGATATTGTTGGTCATGCTGTTGCACGACGAAAAACTGCCGGGCATCAGGCTGACGATGCTGTTGGTGCTCCAGCCGCTGAGGTCGAGCGTGTCGGTGCCGGCCGAGTCAAACAAGGCCATGATGGGGTTTTTGTTGGCAGAAAAGTCGTACAACTGGGCTGCGGTGCCGGTCACATTGCAGTGAAAACCATAGATGGTGTTGCCGGTACGGGTGCTGGTCTCAACGCCATACTGCGACTGAATTGCCATGATGTCGTTGATCATCGGCGTTTGCGGTGCATACAGCTTGCCATCAGCACCTACCCAGTCGGCCCAGGCCACCAGGCCTTCACCGTTGGTTGCGCCAGAGCCCCAGTTTGGGCCGAAATACGACATGATGGAAAACACCGTGCTGTCCTGGTAGCTCGACGGGGTCCAGTTGCCAGCGCCGTTGTAGTTGCCCATGTGGTCCAGGCCCAACGCGTGGCCTTCTTCGTGAACGTAGGTCAAAAACCCGTGCTGGCCAAGCTTTGTCGCAGTGAGGTCGGCATAGGCACTGCTGAACCACACGCTGCCCGCAGAGGGCATGTAGCTGTGGGCGTACTCGACACCGGTGCTGGAGAAGCCAAGTTCGATATTGGAGCCGGTGGCCGTGGTTTTTTGCAGGTCCGCGCCCATCACGTCGTCCCAGGTCTGTAGTGACAACTCAGCCATCGACTGCTGGCTGGCCGTGAGAGCTTTGAACCCGCTGCGCTCGGTGCTGCCGTACATACCGGACGCGACGGTTGGAAATGCGTAAGTGATCACGCTGCCTGTCCAGCTTGCGCCAGACAGCAATTGATCGAGGATTTGTTGGGAAGACCAGTTTGCCAGTGCCATATCGAACTCCTGAATAGTGGTGATCGATGACAAACTGTGACGAGAAAATCAAGAGGCGCAAGGCCTGATGATTCGATGCAACCTGGCAACCCTCCTGTAAACAGGTTCGGGCCCATGGCTTTGCGTCCTCAGGGTTACCCCTGGTTTGCTTTTGATCAAAACCTGGATTTTCAAAGTTAATCTGATGATTAGCAAGGCCTTTGCCAACTATTTATTACTTTTAGTCATGATGGTGCACATTTTGTTGCAATGCAGCATCACCCCGGAATGCTCCGACGCAACCTGGGCATCAGCGCAAGATGTGTGTGATGCCGACGTTCACCCGTCATTCAAAGTCGTCAAAAGACTATACTAAATATAGCTGGTAGCGCTTTATTTATAAGGGCTGGGAGCCAATTTTATATATAACACTAACGTGTGCTCATGTAGGCGCTGTACAGCGCGGCGTTGAGCCCGCGCAGTGTTTTGCGCTGTTCGATCAGGTCGCGCTGGCGTCCCTGACGTTCCAGGCCCAGCAGTTCCAGCATGACGCGCATGGCCTGCTCGGGCGCGCTGTGCTGCCCGGCTTGGGCCTGCGTCAGCGCCGCTGCCAGTGCCGGGCGCTCAGTCAACACCCAGGCCGGTAGCCAGGCCAGGTCATCATCAGTGCCCGCGCCTTCATAGTTTTCTTCAAATTTGCGCACCAGGGTTTGCAGGATTGGCTCGGCGGTTTGCTGTACCACGTTCGCCAGGCGGCGCGGGGTCAGCCAGGCCAACTCCGCCAACAAACCCCAGTTGGCCTGCAAGCCTTGCAGTTGCAGGCGCGCCTGCAGCATCCACGACAAGGGTGCGGGAATCCGCCGCCACGACTCAATTTGCGCCACCGCATCTGCGCCGGTCTGCCACTGCCCGGCTTGCAGCCACAGCGGGGCGGCGTGATCGTCGGGGTGTTCGGCGCGAAAAGGCAGCGCGGATGCGCGGACTGCCAGCTCTTGCCAGCGCTGGCGCAACCAGCAAGCGCCATCGGTGTGGCCAAAGTTTTGCAGTGCGGCAGGCGTGGTGGCTTCTTGCAGCGCCAGACGCTCAGTGCCCAAAGCAGCATGGTTTTGAAACGCTGCCTGGCTGCGCCCGGTCAGTGCCACGATAAGTTGCTGCAACGTCGGCAGGCAATCATCACCGGGGTGGTGCTGGCCCAGCGTAGCCCTGGCTTGCTGTGCCGCCGACACATCGCAGCGCTGCAGCGCCAGGATCACATCGTTGCGCAAACTCACACTGTGGCTGTCGTTGAAAAAATCGAGTTGCATTGCACCAGTGCCCTCACTGATTTACCGGTCAGGTGAATTGCCAGTTCCGGCCAGCGGGTTCAAAGTGCGCAAGTTTACGCGGAACAACGCCAGGCATTGAGCTGCCCGGCGCGCATCACTTGCATGCGGCAAAGCGAAAAAAAAGCACCCGAAGGTGCCTTTGGCGATGTAAACCGCGAACTATCAAGCGCCTTTGGTCGCCTTCTTGACGGCTTCAACGGTTTGTGCCGTGGCGGCGGTGAAGTTGGCTTGCGCTGTTTCAACGGCTTGCTTGGCGGTGTCTTGCGCTGTCTTGAGGGCGTTTTGACCAGCGTTCATGGCGTTTGTGAAAAAGGCGGTCAGTGATTCGGTGCCGGCTGGGGCGCCTTTTGTTGCGCTTTCCATCAAGGCGGCAAAGCCTTTTTGGGCTTCGGCGATGTTGGCTTCAGCGGTTTTGGTCAGGTTGGCACTGGCACCCGCCACAATGGCTTGAACTTGGCTGGCATAAGCGGTGGCTTTTTCAGCCATCGGCTTGGCCAGACTGGCTTGCAGGGCGGCCAGGCTTTGCGGGTCTTTGGCGGCCAGCAGCGCCTTGGCATGGGCAAACGATTCGGCCAACACTTCTTGCGAAGTGGCCAGGTTCAGTTCCACCAGTTTGGCAGCATCAGCCTGTGCCTTGACGGCAACTGCTTGCAGTGCGTCCAGATTGTCTTTGGCGGCAGCGGTCAGTTTTTCAACAGTTTTGTTCATTTCAGATTCCTAAGGTTAATGGATGGCAACTACAACGGTGACCCGGTTGGACGGTTATGTTGCAGTGCAACATGGTGCTGATTGTAGGGATAAATTGACCCAATTGAAAATATTTGTTGCAGTGCAGCAAATATTAGAGGTGATCACCAAATTTGGCATGGAGGCGCGCCTGCTGCGCAAGCGACCGCAGCCGCCGCGGCAAGGTGGCGGTCTCGGTGAATAATTGCGCTTATTGCGAACCCACTTCACTCTCCAACACAAAGCACACCCATGAAAAATTTCCCTGACATTGGCATCCAGATTGGCCCGGTTTACTTGCCCAAGGCCGGCGTTGACCTGCAAAAGTGGGCTGTCATCGCCTGCGACCAATACACCTCGGAGCCGCAATACTGGCAAGCGGTGCAGCAATTTGTTGGCGAAGCGCCATCCACGCTGAACCTGATTTTTCCCGAGGTGTATCTGGACAAACCCGGCGCACCAGACCGCATTGCGGCCATTGGCCGCGCCATGGATGATTACTTGCAGGCCGACATACTGGTGCCGCACGATGGCCTGGTGTATGTCGAGCGCACGGTGGCTGGCAAAACCCGCCACGGCATCATGCTGTGTCTTGATCTGGAGTGCTACGACTACCGGGTCGGCTCATCAAGCCTGATCCGCGCCACCGAGGGCACGATTGTTGACCGGCTGCCGCCACGTATCAAAGTGCGCGAAGCCGCCGCGCTGGAACTGCCGCACATTCTGGTGCTGATTGATGACCCCGAGCAGCGGGTGATTGCCCCGCTGAACGCTGCCAAAGCCGGGTTTGAGGCACTCTACGATGTTGAGTTGATGCAGGGCAGTGGTCACCTGAGTGCTTTTGCGGTGACAGCGCAAGCGCAAGCGCAGGTGGTGCAAGCGCTGCGCGCGCTGGCTGAACCGGCAGCCTTTGCCGCCAAGTACGGTGTGGATGCCGATCAGCCGGTGCTGCTGTTTGCCATGGGCGACGGCAACCACTCGCTGGCCACCGCCAAGGCCATTTGGGAGGCTAAAAAATCGCAGGTTGGCATGGATCACCCCAGCCGTTATGCGCTGGTTGAAATTGAAAACGTGCATGACCAGGGGCTGGAGTTTGAGGCCATTCACCGCGTACTGTTTGGCCTGAAGACAGACCTGCTGACTGAACTCCAGCGCGCCTGGGGTAGCAACTTTCATTACACCGAGGTGGCCACGGCGGCGGCCATGATGCAGCGCGTGGACGGCGCGCACGGGTCCGTTCAACGGGTGGGGCTGATCGGTGGCGGGCAAACCTATGGCGTGATTGAGATTGAGCAGCCCTTGTCCAACTTGCCGGTGGGCACGGTGCAAAACTTTCTGGACCAGTTTTTGAAGGACGCTGGCGCGCTGGCGATTGATTATGTGCACGGTGCCGATGTGCTGGAACGGCTGGCGTTGCAGCCGGACCATGCCGGTTTTTATCTTGCCGGCATGCACAAGTCCGAGTTGTTCAAGACCGTGATTCTGGAGGGCGCCCTGCCGCGCAAAACCTTCTCACTTGGGGCTGCTCACGAAAAGCGGTTTTACATGGAAGCCAGAAAGATTGCCTGAGGGGCGCGACTCCGCCAAATTCAAGCAGGCATCGGCGTTTGTGTAGGAGTCGCGCCCTCGCGACGAAGGCTCCTCGATTCCGACTTGTCCGGCTTAAACATATCTAGCTCAGCGTCATCGCCCAAAGGCGGACACTAAACCGGTTGACGCTGGCAGATCAGCTGACCTGCGCCCCCCGTGGTTTTCAGGCGCTTCGGTAAAATTGCGGACTTGTTTCCCCCTTTTGCGCAGGGCAGGCGCGCTCTTTTGCCCACCATTCACTGGACCACCATGCTTTATCCCCAACATTTTGATGTGATCGTTGTCGGCGGTGGCCATGCCGGCACCGAGGCGGCGCTGGCCGCTGCGCGCATGGGCTGCAAGACGCTGCTGCTCACGCACAACATCGAGACACTGGGGCAGATGAGCTGCAACCCTTCGATTGGCGGCATTGGCAAGGGCCATCTGGTGCGTGAAGTCGATGCGCTCGGCGGGGCGATGGCGCTGGCCACGGATGAGGGTGGCGTGCAGTTTCGCATTCTCAACGCCAGCAAAGGCCCGGCGGTGCGCGCCACCCGGGCCCAGGCCGACCGCATTCTGTACAAAGCTGCGATTCGCCACCGCCTGGAAAATCAGCCCAACGTGTGGTTGTTTCAGCAAGCGGTGGATGACCTGATGGTGGAGGGCGATCGGGTGGTCGGCGCGGTAACGCAACTGGGCATTCGGTTTGCGGCGCACACGGTGGTGCTGACGGCTGGCACTTTTCTGGACGGCAAAGTACATGTGGGTCTGGCCAATTACCCGGCGGGGCGTGCCGGTGACCCGCCCGCCGTCAAAGAGCTCAAGCTGCCGCAAGCCCGGCTCAAAACCGGCACGCCGCCGCGCATTGATGGCCGCAGCATCGACTTCAGCAAATGCCAGGAGCAACTCGGCGACGGCGTGACAGCGGGTTATGGTGCTGCGCCCTGGGGCACCTCACCCGGTGGCGTGCCCGGTGGTTCGACCATGCCGGTATTCAGTTTTTTGGGCCGACCCGCGCAACACCCGCTGCAAATGGCGTGCTGGATTACCCACACCAATGAGCGCACGCACGACATCATCCGCAGCGGCTTTGACCGCAGCCCGATGTTCACCGGCAAGATTGAAGGCGTGGGACCGCGTTATTGCCCGAGTGTCGAAGACAAGATCAACCGCTTTGCCGACAAAGACAGTCACCAGATTTTTCTGGAGCCCGAAGGGCTGAGCACCCACGAGTATTACCCCAACGGCATCAGCACCAGCCTGCCGTTTGACATTCAGTACGCGCTGGTACGCAGCATGGCCGGGCTGGAAAACGCCCACTTGCTGCGGCCGGGCTACGCCATTGAATACGATTATTTTGACCCACAACAGCTCAAGAGCAACTTCGAGACTCGGGTGATTGGCGGTTTGTTTTTTGCCGGTCAGATCAACGGCACCACCGGCTACGAAGAGGCTGCCGCGCAGGGCTTGTTTGCCGGCGTCAACGCCGCGCTGCAAGTGCGTGCGATGGGCGGCGGCGTGGCCTCAGCCAGCGCGGCAGGCAGCATCAGCTACAGCGCAGACACCTGGCTGCCAGCGCGTGACGAAGCCTATCTGGGCGTGATGGTCGATGACCTGATTACCAAAGGCGTGACCGAGCCGTACCGTATGTTCACCAGCCGAGCCGAGTTCCGACTACAGCTGCGTGAAGACAATGCCGATGCCCGGCTGACCGAGGCCGGACGCAAATTGGGTCTGGTGGACAACGTGCGTTGGGCCACTTTTTGCCGCAAGCGCGACGCTGTTTCACGTGAAACAGAGCGGCTGCGCTCAGTGTGGGTCAGCCCCAAAAACCTCGATGCCACCGAGTCAGAGCGCGTGCTGGGCAAGGCCATTGATCATGAATACAACCTGGCGGAGCTGCTACGCCGCCCGGATGTCAGCTACGCCAGCCTGATGTCTTTGGCGGGTGGCAAGTATGCTGCGCCTGATTTGCCCGCGCATGTTTCACGTGAAACATCTGATCTGACTGACCGCGACGCACTGGTTTTGTCGGTGATTGAGCAGGTGGAGATTGCGGCCAAATACTCGGGCTACATCGACCGGCAAAAGGCCGACGTGGCCCGTGCCGCGCATTACGAAAACCTCAAACTGCCGCAAGACCTGGACTACATGCAGGTCAGTGCACTCAGCTTCGAGGCACGCCAAAAACTCAATCACCACCAACCCGAAACACTCGGACATGCTTCGCGCCTGTCGGGCATCACCCCAGCAACCATTTCTTTGCTGATGATTCATTTGAAAAAGTCCAAATTCAAAGGTATTGTTGCGGCTGTGGATGCAGCAGCTGAAGTGGCTCCTAATACCAAAGCCGGGGCGGACGCGCTTTGAAGGCAGCACTGGAAACCACGCTACGCCAGGGTCTGGATACGCTCAATCTGAGTTTGACCGAGGCACAGGTCAGCAACCTGCTGGCCTATCTGGCGTTGATCGCCAAGTGGACCAAGGTCTATAACCTGACCGCCGTGCGTGATCCGGCCGAGATGGTGACGCACCATCTGCTGGACAGCTTGGCAGTCATTCAAGCTTTGCGACAACAACTTGCTGCCCTTGGTTTGACCGCGACCAGCGTGCAAGCCGCCACACCACAGCCAGTGCGGCTGCTTGATGTGGGCTCTGGCGCTGGCCTGCCAGGTGTGGTGATTGCCATTTGCTGCCCCGACATCAGCGTGCACTGCGTTGACACGGTCGCCAAAAAAACCGCCTTCATTGTCCAGGTGGCGGCCACGTTGAAGCTACCCAACCTGCACGGCATCCATGCCAGGGTGGAACACCTGACCGACAAATTCGACATCATCAGCGCCAGGGCATTCGCTTCGCTGGTCGATTTCACACGCTGGTCGTCAACGGCGCTGGCCGAGCACGGCGTGTGGATGGCGATGAAGGGCAAACACCCCGCCGATGAAATTGCCGCACTGCCGGGCAGTGTCAAAGTGTTTCACGTGAAACAACTGCGGGTGCCGGGGCTGGATGCCGAACGCTGCCTTGTCTGGCTACAGAAGTTGCCAGTGGCATAACGCGTTTTTCAAGCAACCCACCAAACGGTTGTCCGGCACTGGCAGTCTTGAACGGTAAACTCACGCGTCTGGTCCGAATGCTATTTCGGGCTCTTATCAGGAAAAACCCCCATGCTAGGCATCACCGACTACGGCACGTTTGTCGTCACCATCATCGTTTTTCTGCTGGTTCCCGGCCCCGGGAACCTGGCCTTGATCACATCCACCAGCAAGGGCGGTATTCGTGGCGGGCTGGCAGCAACTTTCGGCGTGATCTTTGGCGATCAGGTGCTGATGTGGTCGGCAGTGGCTGGCGTGGCAACATTGCTGTCGGCCTATCCGCAAGCCTTCGCGGCGGTGCAGTGGTTGGGTGCTGGCTATCTGGCTTGGCTGGGTGCCAAGATGCTGTTGGCCAAAGCCGGCGCGGCACCGGTGCTGCATATCAAGCCGCACCATTACCTCAAACAGGCGATGATGATCACGCTGCTTAACCCCAAGGCGATTTTGTTTTACATGGCGTTTTTTCCGCTGTTTGTTGACCCGCAGCGCCAGCAGGGTTTGCTGACCTACGCCTTCATGGCCGCCACCATAGCGGTACTGACGTTTTTGTACGGGCTGACTTCCACCTTGTTGACGCATTTTTTGGCGGAACGCGTGCGTGCCAACCCCATCATTTCGCGCGCGCTTGAAAAGCTGGCCGGCTTTTTTCTGGTGGCGTTTGGCATCAAACTGGCAGCATCGCAGTAAATTGTTTCACGTGAAACAGTCATCACATTCCAGTCAAATTTCTCTCAAAAAGTAGCTCATGGCCCAAATTTTTTGCATTGCCAATCAAAAGGGTGGCGTAGGCAAAACCACCACCACCGTCAACCTGGCGGCCGGCTTGGCCAAGGTCGGCCAGCGCGTGTTGATGGTTGACCTGGACCCGCAGGGCAACGCCACCATGGGCTCGGGCATCGACAAGCGCAAGATTGAACTCAGCGTTTATGACGTGCTACTTGAATCGGCCAGCGTGAAAGAGGCGCGGGTGCAAAGCCAAAAGCTGGTGGAGGCCGGCTGCGGATACGACATTCTGGCCGCCAACCGCGAGCTTGCCGGCGCCGAGGTAGAGATGGTCAGCCTGGAGCGGCGCGAAAAGCGCCTGAAAACTGCGCTGGCCGCCGTAGCAGCTGAGTACGACTTTGTGCTGATCGACTGCCCGCCCAGTCTGTCGCTACTCACCCTCAATGGCCTGTGTTGCGCCAACGGGGTCATCGTGCCGATGCAGTGCGAGTACTTTGCGCTCGAAGGTCTGGCCGATCTGGTCAACACCATCAAGCAGGTGCACACCAACCTGAACAAAGACCTCGCCATCATCGGCCTGCTGCGCATGATGTTTGACCCGCGCATCACCTTGCAGCAGCAAGTCAGCGAGCAGCTCAAGGCCCGCTTTGGCGACAAGGTGTTCAACACCGTCATTCCGCGCAACGTGCGGCTGGCCGAGGCACCCAGCTACGGCGTGCCAGGCGTGGTGTTTGATGCGTCGAGCAAAGGCGCGCACGCGTTTGTGGCGTTTGCGCAGGAAATGGTTGAGCGCATTGAAAACTTTTAGCCAAAATGGTCTCTGGCCCTTATACAACGTGCGCTACCAGCTATTGAACTTGTAGTTATGACTCCTTCGCAAATCTTGATCCTGCCGGGCTGGCAAAGCTCGGGGCCAGCGCATTGGCAAAGCCTGTGGCATCAGCAGTTTGGCTATCAGTGGGTGGAGCAGCACGACTGGCTGCGTCCACTGCGCGGCGACTGGATTGCCCGATTGGAAGACGTGCTGCTGGCCACCAACGCACCCGTGGTGTTGGTGGCACACAGCCTGGGTTGCCAGCTGGTCGCCAGTTGGGCCGCACATTCGCGCAACACGGCGCGCGTCAAGGCGGCGCTGCTGGTAGCGCCCGGTGATGCCGAGCGTGACGAGCTGCGCCCGCTGCTGGGTAGCTGGTCGCCAGTCATGCTGAAAACGCTGCCATTCAAAAGCACGCTGGTGGCCAGCAGCAATGACCCGTATTGCAGTCTGGCGCGTGCCAGTCTCTTCGCCAGCTGTTGGGGTGCCGAGCTGTTCGAGCTGGGTGCGCTGGGCCATATCAATGCCGAGTCCGGTTTGGGCGACTGGCCGCAGGGGCAGGCGTTGTTGCGGGACTTGCTTTGAAAATGCAACGGGGTTTGGTGCACTGTTGTCGATGGCCCGCAGAATTGGGGTCAGAGCCCAACTCCGGGTGGCGCTGCCAGCCCAAAGACGCGCCGTCGGCCGAATTGGGATCCGACCCCAAATCTGCTACCGCTTGCCTCAGCTTGAACAGCACAAGCGACAACCAAAGCCGCATTGTGGCTTTGATGTGGATTCAAAACCAGGCCTGGTGTCTGGCCGGGATTCGATACCCGAGAACAATCTTCGCCGCGAGGGCGCGACTGCTACGCAACAGCCACCGCATGGTGAGTTTGTGGGAGTCGCGCCCTCGCGACGAAGGACTTTGAACGAAAGAAAAACATGGTGACCAAAAAACCAAAAGGGCTGGGGCGTGGGCTGGAAGCGCTGCTGGGGCCAACGTTTGACGATGCGCTGGCAGCAGACGGCAGCCTGGCCAGTTCGGCCAACACCGGTCAGCCGTCCACACTGTTGCTGACCGACCTGGTGCCAGGCCAGTACCAGCCGCGCACCCGCATGGACGAAGGCGCGCTGTACGAGCTGGCTGAATCCATCAAGGTGCAAGGCATCATGCAGCCGATTTTGGTGCGCCGCCTAAGCGATGCCGATGCACAGGCCAAGCGCGCCGAGTTGTCGCCCGAGGCCAGCAGCGATGGGGCCGGTCGGCCAGTGTTTGAGATCATTGCCGGTGAGCGGCGTTTTCGCGCTGCCAAACTGGCCGGGCTGGACAGCGTGCCGGTGCTGGTGCGCGACGTGCCCAACGAATCCGCCGCCGCCATGGCGCTGATTGAAAACATCCAGCGCGAAAACCTCAACCCGCTCGAAGAAGCGCAGGGCATTCAGCGCCTGATCACCGACTTTGACCTGACCCACGAAACCGCTGCCTATGCCGTGGGCCGCTCGCGCAGCGCTGCCAGCAATCTACTGCGCCTGCTGAACCTGGCCGAGCCAGTGCAAACCATGCTGATGGCCGGCGATATTGACATGGGCCATGCGCGTGCGCTGCTGGCGCTGGACAAAGCCACGCAAATCACCGCTGGCAACCAGATCAGCGCCAAAAAGCTGTCAGTGCGCGAAACCGAGACCCTGGTCAAAAAACTCAGCGCCGAATTCAGCCTGACCCCCAGCGCCAAACCCAAAGCCGCCAAGTCAGGCGACCTGCTGCGGGTGGAGGAAGCTTTGAGCGACCTGTTCACCGCCACGGTGGAGGTGCGCGTCAAAAAGCGTGTCAAACGTCATGGCCGCCTCGAAGAGGTGGGCGAAATCAGCATCGGCTTTGGCTCGATGGACGAACTCAACGGCCTGATTGAGCGGTTGCAACGCAGCGTCAGTCCTTGATGTGAAAATCAACAACGCAGCGATGCGTATCACCACGGCCTGTCGCTCTCAACGTGGCACAGTTGGTAGCAGATTTGGGGTCGGATCCTCATTCGGCCCAACACGGCATCCATCACTATGATCGCATCACCGAATGGGGCTCTGACCCCAATTCTGCGGGCCAGTGCCGGCGGCGTTTCTCTGTCCGATAGCGCGCACCCACTTTCACCCATCCACCCGTTCATTGCCAGCGTACCCACCACACGGCAACCGAAATACACACCTGCACCTCGGGGCGCACATGCTTGACCGCCTGCGCTGGCCGTTACCCGCCGTGCTGGTCTGGGCCGCTGCCTGGGTGGTATTTGGGCTGCTGGCGCGCACCGGTCACGGCGTGATCATGGCACTCGCCGCTGGCTGTGCGCTGGGCGTGGCAGCCAGCTTGCTCGGCAACAGCTGGTGGCGGCGGCTGATGCTGGCGCTGGGTTTTCCACTGTCGTTGGCGCTATCCGGCGTGGTAGCTTTGCCAGCCTGGGCCTGGCTGCTGCCACTGCTGCTGCTGCTGCTGATCTACCCCCTCAACGCCTGGCGTGATGCACCGCTGTTCCCTACCCCAAAAAATGCATTAAATGGACTTACAGCCCAAGCGCCACTTGCGTCAGACGCTCTGATTTTAGATGCAGGCTGCGGCCTGGGTGATGGCCTCAAAGCACTGCGCAGTGCCTACCCGCAAGCCCGACTGCACGGCCTGGAATGGAGTTGGCCGCTGCGTGCGCTGTGCGCCCTGCGCTGTCCCTGGGCGCGCGTGCGCCAGGGCGACATCTGGCAAGCCGACTGGTCTGGCTACGACCTGGTCTATCTGTTTCAGCGCCCCGAAAGCATGCCGCGCGCCGCAGCCAAGGCGCGTGCTGAACTCAAACCTGGCACCTGGCTGGTCAGCCTGGAATTCGAGGCTACCGATCTCGTCGCACACGTCCGCTTGCAAGCCCCAGACGGTCGTCCGGTCTGGCTGTACCGGATGTCAACGCCACCCGCATGAAGCATGTGAACGTCGGCACCGCTGCCGGTTCGTTGCTGAACTTGCCTGGCCTGGAGCTATGGCATCTGTTCGATGAAGAGGTATGCAAAATTGCGCGTGTTATGACCCAGATCAAACAAAGGCGATTGGTGTCAGCGTTTTTGGATTGTCCCCGGGCTATGCGTGGTGTAGAGTAAACACATACGGGCGCATACATCACTTTAGTCTTTTCAAACGCCGGAAAAAGCCGGGTTAAATTGTCTAATTTGGATGTTTGCATGGTTTTTGTCGACAACGTCGACGCTCAAGGAGTTTCATCATGGTAATGGTTATGTCTGCACTCCCTGGCTTGAACAACTACATGCGTTTGTCAAGTCAATCAGTTAACCGGGTACAGTCCACTTTCAATGAGACGCAGCAAGCCGGGTCTAAGGCCATGGTTGGGCTGGACGAATCAAGCACCAATAGCCAAGCGGCGCAAAAGCGACTTGAGACTTACGCTGCACAAAATGCCGGGAAGGCCACAAACTCTGTCAATACAGCCACGCAGGCAATTTCAACCGTGAGTTTGGGTAATAACCGGACCGAGATGCGGGCAGAAACGGCGGTTCGTGAGGGCATTGCGGCGTTAAATTTGAGCCTTCCGAGTTTTGACACTGCTCGGGCCGACAAAATGTTGGCGTTTCAGACGGCACTTTCGCGACGCGCGAGTTTGCAGCAGTCAACCACAGCGGAGACCAACACCACAGGCGGCAACCAAACTGCGACTGTCGTCGCCCAATCTGCCAGCTTGGGTGCTGCAAGTAACCAGATCGCCTCCATGTCGCAGCAAGCGATGACAACGGTGTCAAACGAAAAGACTCAAACGGGTCAATCAACCCTTCAAATTCAGCGGAACTCTGCAGCATTGAATGTTTACAACCAAATCAGCACGGGCCAGAGCCGAGCTGGCATCAACGCCCAGCCTGACTCAACCGCGAGCCAAGGCGGAACCGGCACCGTCGATCCAGTGCGAACCACGCAACGCGTGCAGCAGATGGGCATATCGACGCTGAGCATGTCCAATCAGGTGCAGCAACCAGTGCTGAATCTGATGAAATAGTGCGGGTTGGATGGCGCAAGGCCCCCGCGTTCGTCTGCATAAAGCGCTTGCATCATGGTAGCCATCTCGTCCGCAGGCAGCGCTGCTCGATACGGCGTCCAGCAAGCGGCTGTGCCGCAAGTCAGGCGCGCGGCCGAGCAGGCCCAGCGCACGGCAGACGCGCTGCAAACACAAGCGCGTGAGGCCTGGCAACAAGTCGATAGCGCCGAGGCCAACGCCCGCGCCATCGATACCCGGGCCAATCAAGCGCTGTCAACGGCAGCACAGGCACGGCAAAACTTTCAGTCATTTGGGGCCCAGATCAAAGATTCTGGCGCGGCATCCCCGGCGGATGCCGAGGCTAACGGTAGCACCAGCAGCAAGTCAAGCTCGGCACCCGTGTTGTCTTCGTCGTCACCCTATCAGCTCCCGTCCATCTTTAACTCCCAAAGCCAGCGCATTGGCATGATCGTCAACATCACGGCATAAGGGCGGGCTCAATGCCGTAGTCTGGCGCTGATGCCAAGCAACTGCTGCTGCCAATGTCCGGTGTGCCCTGCCTGGTTGCCCGCAGAAACAGGTCGGCGATAATCTGGCACGGCGCTTGCGTCAGATTTTGGCAACGTGACCCGCTGGCATCAAGCTTGGCGTTTTGCCTCGCAACACGCTTGACTTGTTATGTCTTCAACATCGCAGCCAGCATTGGCCGCCCGTACTTGGCCCGCCGCCACCGTTTGGCGACGAGCCCTCACCAGCAGGAATATGTCATGACAAACCCACACAGCAGTACCAATTCAACACCACCTCCACCCGGTTTCTTTAGCCGCGTGTCGATCGCCATCAGCGCCTTCTTTAAAATTCTGGGCGATGCCCGCTACGCCGGGCAAGTGCTTGGCCTGACCCAAGGTTCAGGCATTTTTGAGCCTCCAGCCCAAGCCAGTCAAGCGCCAGCAGCTACGCCTGTGGTAGCAAAACCAGCCAACCACGATGCCGCATTGCAATTGCTCACGCTGCTGCAACGCGATGCTCGCCTGATCGACTTCACGCAAGAAGACCTCAGCAGTTATTCCGATGCCGATGTCGGCGGTGCCGCCCGCGTGGTGCACGAAGGCTGCGCCAAGGTACTGCGCGAGCATTTCAGCATCTGCCCGGTACGCACCGAAGCCGAGGGCAGCCGCATCACATTGGTCCAAGGGTTTGACGCACGCGCCATCCGCCTGACCGGCAATGTGGTGGGGCAGGCACCGTTCACCGGCAGCCTGGGCCACCGTGGCTGGCGCGCCACAGAAGTGCGCTTGCCCAAACTGGCCGATGGTTTTGACGCCAGCGTGCTGGCGCAAGCCGAGGTGGAACTGTGAGCGCGGCGCGTTACGCCATCGGCATCGACCTGGGCACCACGCACTGTGCGTTGAGCTATGTCGATATGGCCGCCAGCGACGGCGAGACGACCCAACACGGCGTGTTGCCGATTCCGCAGCTCACCGCGCCCGGCGCAGTCGAGCCGCTGGCGCTGCTGCCGTCATTTTTGTACCTGCCACACGCCGACGAGCTGGCCCCGGGCGACTTGGCGCTGCCCTGGGGTGGCGAGGCCGACTGCGCTGTGGGCGAGCTGGCGCGCAGCCGTGGTGCGCAAACCCCGATTCGCCTGGTGTCAAGTGCCAAAAGCTGGCTGTGCCACGCAGGTGTGGATCGGCGCGCGCCGATTTTGCCGTTTGACGCACCGCCCGAAGTGGCGCGCATCTCGCCGCTGGAGGCTTCCACCCGCTACCTGCGCCACCTGCGCCAGGCCTGGGATGCAGCGCACCCCGAGGCAGCGTTTGCCGAGCAAGACATCACCGTCACCATTCCCGCCTCGTTTGACCCCGGCGCGCGCGAACTCACGCTCGATGCGGCCCGCGCTGCCGGTTATGTGAACCTGACGCTGCTGGAAGAGCCGCAAGCCGCGCTGTACCACTGGATTCAGGGCAGCGCCGGGCGTTGGCGCAAGCAGGTCAAGCCGGGTGACATCATTCTGGTGATTGACGTGGGCGGCGGCACCAGCGACTTCTCGCTGATGGCGGTGCTGCAGCGCGAAGGCCAGCTGGAGCTGCACCGCATTGCCGTGGGCGACCACATCCTGCTCGGCGGCGACAACATGGATTTGACGCTGGCGCACGTGGTGGCGCGCAAGCTGGCCGCCGAGGGCAAAACACTCGACACCTGGCAAATGCGCGCGCTGACCCACGCCTGCCGCGCCGCCAAGGAAAAACTGCTGGCCGACGACGAGCTGGGTGCGCTGCCCATCGTGGTGCCCAGCCGCGGTTCCAAGCTGATTGGCGGCTCGATCCGCACCGAACTCAACCGCGACGAGGTGCGTGCCACCATTCTGGAAGGCTTTTTTCCGCAAGTAGCCAGTCGCACCCGTGCTGGCCTGACCCAGCTCGGTCTGCCTTACGCGCAAGATGCTGCGGTGACGCGCCACCTGGCGGCGCTGCTGGGCCGCCAACTCGGGGCCACTGCCGAACTGGAAGGTTTTGTGCAGCCCGCAGCGTCTGATGCAACGTTTTTGCACCCCACCGCGGTGCTGTTCAACGGTGGTGTGTTCAAGTCTGACTTGCTGGCGCGGCGTACGCTCGACACCCTCAATGGCTGGCTGACGGCAGAAGGGGCAGCGCCCGCACGCTTGCTCGAAGGTGCTGATCTCGACCTAGCGGTGGCGCGTGGTGCCGCCTACTACGGCCATGTGCGCCGTGGCCAGGGCGTGCGCATTCGCGGTGGCACGGCGCAGGCGTATTACGTGGCGATCGAGTCGTCGATGCCGGCCA
>JFJP01011136.1_pt1 | contig 20098 bp, 14 predicted proteins | sample 431651 | NCBI WGS metagenome assembly JFJP01 (sample SAMN02602958, study PRJNA72255) | Microbial mat metagenome, whole genome shotgun sequencing project. | biome: fresh water; feature: sink hole; material: water; isolation source: purple microbial (photo- and chemosynthetic) mats found in...
CCGGTCGCGAACTGGACGGCATCGCGCGCGTGCTCGGCGGGCAGGCGCAGATGCTGCGCGGGGCCGGCGCCACCGAGGCCGCCTTCAAGGCGGCGGCGCCCGGCCGGCGCGTGCTGCACCTGGCGACGCATGCCGTGCTGCTGGGCGACGAATGCGCGCTGACGACGCCGGGCGCCCGGGGCGTGGGCGGCATCGCGCCCGTGGTGACCCCGACCGGCTCCGAGGCCGCTTCGCCGTGGCTGGGCAGGCGCGCCGTACTGGCGCTTGCCGGCGCCGACCGCGCCGACGAGTTCGATCGCGACGAGAACGAGGGTCTGTTGACAGCCGAAGAGGTCACGACGCTCGACCTGCGCGGGGTCGACCTCGTCGTCCTGTCCGCATGCCAGACCGGCGTAGCCGGGACCTTGGCGCGCGAAGGACGGCTCGGCCTGACGCGGGCCTTCCACCTCGCGGGCGCCCGCGCGGTGGTCGCGAGCCTGTGGCCCATCGATGACGAAGCCACGGCGATCTGGATGGAGCGGTTCTACGCGGCGAGGGCCGCCGGGGTCGTGTCCGCCGGCGAGACGGTGAGCCGCGCCTCGCGCGAAATGATCGCCGCCCGTCGCGCGGCGGGCCTGGACACCCATCCGTTCACCTGGGCGGCGTTCACGCCCTCGGGCGATTGAAGCGGTCGCGAGCCCCATTCGGTCCAGGCAACCACCTTGGGAGCTCAACCGGCGCCGGCCATCACATCCAGGTCCCCGGCCACGGTGGCCGCATCCAGGAACGCTTCGCGCACGCCGATCGTATCGAGATTGAGGCGCCTGGCGGCGGCATCGACCTCGGCCCAGCGTGCCTCCTCCAGATCCTGCACCAGATGGAGCAGCGGCAGGTACTCGTTGTCCGCCTCGCCGCAGAGCGCCCCCTTCAAGCTGCTGTCCAGCGGCAGGAACCCGACGACTTCCTGCATCGGCATCCCCATCATGGCGTCCAGCAGCGAGAACAGCCCGAGCAGATGCATGCTTTCGGGGTCGAAGCCCCAGAACGCGTAGCGCGTCGCGATCACCTCGAGAAACCGCGCGCGCTGCGAGGCCAGGCGCAGCAGGTCGGCCTGGGCGGCGGTCTGGCTGATATCGCTCAGCAGCACGACGCGCAGCCAGGTCCGCACACGGCGCCAGCCGAGCAGGTTGATGGCCTGGGAGATGGAGTTGACGCGGTTGGCCAGGCTGAAGGAAGCCGAATTCAGATAGGTCAGGAGCCGGAAGCTGACCGTCGCGTCGCTCTGGATCTGGGTGGCGATGTCGCCAAGGTCCGGGTCGTCCGACGCGATCAGTTTGAGAAGGTTGAAACGGGCGATCTGTCCCGATGACACGCGCCGCAGACGGACGATCTCGGGCTCCTTGCTGAAGGCGCCCTGGAACAGCCGGAAGCCGAGCTCGCGACACGCGACGACGCTCTCGGAGTCGGGAACGTCGAAGGCCATGGGCTGCGCCCCGAAGCGGGCGATCTCCGCCAGAAGCGCGTCCAGTTCCGCCGGGGTGCGCCCCGCCACCGTCACGCCGATGATGTCCGCCTGGCGATAGAGCTGCCCGCATTCGGGCTTCGCCGTGAAGCCCGGCACCGCCACCGCGAAGCCATCGCTCTTCAGCTGTTCGAGGCGCGCGGCCACGCCGTTGCTGGAGAATGTGCCCTCGCTGACGAGCACCGTCGTGCAGGCCGGCGGCAGCGCATAGACGCGATCATCGAGAACGTTCTTCTCGGACAGCGCGATCATCACCCGCAACTGACGCGCGATCAGCTGTTGCAGGCCGACGCCGGTGCTGGCCGCCACCGAAACCGGCACGTCTCCGGCGACGGGAATGCCCGTCAACGATTCGTCGGTGTTCCCGACGCAGAACAGTTCATAGCCCCACAGATGGCGCTGCTGGTCGAAGATGGCCTTGCGGGCGACGGCGACGGCCGCCTGTCCGGTTCCGCTGTTCTCGTGCGAACTCATGCTGACACTCCCTGTCAAGTTGCCCTGCCCGCGGTTGGCGGCGGCTCCGATCAACTGACCAGCGGCTCGACGTTCCAGATCCGCTGTGCGTATTCGAGAACCGAGCGGTCGCTGGAGAATTTTCCCATGCGGGCCGTGTTCAGGATGGACATCCGCGACCATTTTTCCCGGTCGGCGAACGTCAGCGCCACCTGGTCCTGGGTCGCCACGTAGTCGGCGTAGTCGGCCAGAAGCAGATAGTGGTCGCCGCCGTCGAGCAGCGATCGCAGGATCGGTGCGAACAGCCCGGGGTTCTCCGGCGAGAAATCCCCCGCGCCGATCATGTCCAGCACGCGGCGCAGTTCGTCGTTTCCGTCACGCCAGGCGCGGGGATCGTACCCGTCCGCGCGCGTCCGGTTCACTTCCGCGGCCGTCAGGCCGAAGATGAAGATGTTCTCGCGCCCGACCTCTTCCATGATCTCGATGTTGGCGCCGTCCAGGGTGCCGATGGTCAGCGCCCCGTTCAGCGACATCTTCATGTTGCCCGTGCCCGACGCTTCCAGGCCGGCGGTGGAGATCTGTTCGGACAGGTCGGCCGCCGTGACGATCTTCTCCGCCTGGGACACGCAGTAGTTGGGCAGGAAAACGACCCGCAGCAGTCGGCTGGCGACGGGGTCGGCGGCGATCGTCGCGGCCACCGAGTTGATCAGCTTGATGATGAGCTTGGCCTGGTGGTAGGCGGGAGCCGCCTTGCCGGCGAAGATCACGGTCCGGGGCACGACGCCCTCGCCGCCGCCGTCACGCACGCGGTTGTACAGTGTCACCACGTGCAGCACGTTCAGGAGCTGGCGCTTGTATTCGTGGATGCGCTTGACCTGGACATCGAACATCGTGTTCGGATCCACCCCCAACCCGGTGCGGCTGAGGATGTACCGCGCCAGGCGCCGCTTGTTGGCCAGCTTGATATCGCGCCACTGGCTGCGGAATTCGGGATCGTCGGCCAGCGGCGTCAGGCGTTCCAGTTCCTCGAGATGGCGGATCCAGCCCGTGCCGATGCGGTCGGTGATGAGCTGCGACAGCAGCGGATTGGCCTGGAAAAGCCACCGCCGCGGCGTGATCCCGTTGGTGACGTTCTGCAGCCGCCCCGGGAAAACGCGTTCGAAGTCGTGGAACAGTTCATCGCGCAGGATCCGGCTGTGCAGTTCCGCCACGCCGTTGACGGCATGGCTGCCGGCGATCGCCAGGTTGGCCATCCGCACGCGCGGCGCCGCACCTTCCTGGAACAGCGACAGGCGCGCCGGCAACTCCGGCTCGCCGGGATGGTCGCGGCGCACATCGTCCAGGAAACGGCGGTTGATCTCGCGGATGATCTCCAGATGGCGGGGCAGCATCCTGCCCATGAGCTCCACGGGCCAGGTTTCCAGCGCCTCGGGCAGAACGGTGTGGTTCGTGTAGGCGAAGGTCCGCGTGCAGATCGACCAGGCTTCGTCCCAGCCCAGTCCCTCGTCGTCCATCAGCACGCGCATCAGTTCGGGCACGGCGATCGTCGGGTGCGTGTCGTTCAACTGGATCGCCACATAGTCGGCGAAATCGGACATCCTTCCCGATTGCCGGCGGAAACGCTGCATGATGTCGGCGATGGTGGCCGCCACCAGGAAGTACTGCTGGCGCAGGCGCAGCTCCCGGCCCTGCTCGTTGTCGTCGGCGGGATAGAGCACCTTGGAGATGTTCTCGCTGTGGACCTTGGCCTGGACGGCGCCCGCGTAGTCGCCGCGGTTGAAGACCTGCAGATCGAACTCGCGGCTCGAGCGCGCGACCCACAGGCGCATGTTGCTGACGAACTGCGTGCCGAAACCCGGAATGAGGATGTCGTTGGCCATGGCCATGACGATCTCGCCGTCGACCCAGCGCGAACGCCGGTTGCCCCGCGCGTCCTCGTAGACCTCGGTGCGCCCGAAATAGCGCACCGGGAACATGTGACGCGCCCGGCGGACGTCCCAGGGACTGCCGGACTGCGACCAGTTGTCGCACTTCTCACGCTGATAGCCGTCCTCCAGCGTCTGCTGGAAGATGCCGTAGTCGTAGCGGATACCGTAGCCGTAGCCGGGAATGCCCTGGCAGGCCATCGAATCCAGATAGCACGAGGCCAGCCGTCCCAGTCCACCGTTCCCAAGGCCGGGATCGGCTTCCTGGTCCTCGAGGTCGGCCAGGTTGAAGCCCAGCACGGCCACCGCCTGCGCCGCGGTCTCCTCGAGATCCAGGCTGATCAGGTAATTGCGCAGGAAGGGGCCGGGCAGGAACTCCATGGACAGGAAATAGACGCGCTTGGCCGAATTGTCGGACAGCGTGCGCTGCGACTCCGTCCAGCGGGCGAGCAGGCGCTCGCGCACACACTGCGCCAGGCCCAGATAGCACGAGTACCGATCCGGGGTTTGCGCATCGTTGCCCAGGGTCACCCGGATGTGGCGCAGGATGTCGTCCCGCAGCTGCTCCGCCGCCGGGGCGGCTTCCTGCCGGGTCTCGACGCGCTTGTCAGTCGCCAAAGGCATCGCTTTACCTCGTCCATCCGTGGCCCCACGTACCCATCCCATGCCGGACCGGCACCCGGGATTGGACCGGGAGCCGCGGCAAGGATGCTATCGGCCGACCGCAGGCGGGGTTGTAGCGATTGTTTGGGGCTTCGGCATGGGCAGAACCCGTACGGCATTCCGTATATTCACGACAACAAATGTATGGTATGGTGGGCATGCACCGGATGCGGCTGCGTCCGGGCGCCGTGGGCTCTTCCACGTTTGGAGGCCGGGATGCTGACTTCCGCGATCGTCCAATCCAGCCGCCGCAGGGGATCCGGACCCGCAGGCGTGGCCTTGTTCGTGATGCTGGCGCTGTCACCCTGGCTGCCGTCGCCCGGGGCGCGGGCGCAGTGCCTGGACTTCGGCGGCGACCTGGTGCCCATCGGCGAAGTGGCGCTGCCGGATGACAGCTACGGCATGGCGACCAGCGGGGATTACGTCTACATCATCGGCGGCGCTTCCGCGGCGTTCCTCCAGATTGTCGATGCCGCCGACCCTGCGCATCCCGTCGTTGTCGGCAGCCTTCCCCTGAACCCGTACCCCTACTGCCTGGACATCGAGCAGGACCTGATGGCCATCGGCGGGTCCGGGCGCCTTCAATTCTACAACATCGCCGATCCGACAGCCCCGATCCTGGTGGGCGAACTGATCCTGCCTTACCGCGTTGCCGCCCTGGATCTTGTCGGGGGCTTCGCGTACCTGGGAACGTTGTCCTATCCGCTGCGAACCGCCCAGATCCTGGATGTCTCGGACCCCGCAGCCGCGGTGATCGTGGGTTCCTTCCCCCTGCCGAACAGCTCGAGCAGACCGACCAATGCCGAGAGCATCGTCGTCCGCGACGACTACGCCTACGTCGCCGTGAGTTCCGCGGGCCTCCTTGTCGCCGACGTCTCCGATCCCGCGGCCCCTGTCGTCGTCGGGACCACGGCGACCGTCTTCAGCGCCATGGATGTGACGCTGCACGGATCGTTTGCCGTCGTTGCCGATGATTACTACGGCGTGACGGTGGTCGACATCGCTGACCCGCTCCAGGCGACGATCGTCGCCACGGTGAGGACACCCGACCGCTCCGTGGCGGTGGCCATGGCGGGTGATCTCGTTCTGGCGGCCACGACGTTCGGCGTGCAGGTGCTGGACCTCGGCGATCCGCGGACACCGCTGTGGGTCGGCGGCCTGAACGCGGCGCCCAACCGGGTCGAAGATGTGCAGCCTCTCGGCAATCGTGTCGTGTCGCTCGAATCGACCGGCCGGCTGCGCGTGTTCGATTTCGCGGCTCCCGGCCCCGGGCTGGCCGGCCACTTCGCATCCGCAGGCACGCTGCAGGACATCGAGATCGTCGGCTCGTTCGGCTACGCCGTCACGAAGGCGCCCGGCGTCCTGCAGGTCCTGGACCTCTCGGATCCGGACCTGCCGGTTGTCGCCGCGCAGATTCCCGTCGGCGACGAGGCGTTCGAGATGGGCTTCGACGGCCACCTGGCAGGCATCTCGTTCCAGGATACGGGAGGACAGACGGGCGTCCGCTTCGTCGACGTCTCGTCGCCGACGTCACCGGCGGTCGTCGGCACGTTCAGCGGCCCGGCCTCCGAGGTCGTGATGAACGGGGGCCGCGCCTTCCTGCCGGGAGCCACGGGCACGCGTATCGTCGACCTCGCGACGCCTTCGGCGCCGACACTCGTGGGGACCATCCCGACGCTGGGCCACGTGGCCGTCGTGGGCGCGCTGGCCTACGTCGCCGGCCCCACCGGGCTGAGGATCTGGGACGTCTCGACACCGTCGTCGCCGGTGCTGCGGGGCAGCGAGTCGCCGAACGTCACCACCAGCGGCGAAGTGACGGTCAGCGGCGACTGGGCCTACGTCGACAACGGCACCGGCACCCTGCGCATCCTCCGCATCTCGGACCCGACCCGCCCCGCGACCCAGGGCAGCCGACTGTTGTACAGCCGGTGCGCGGAGATCCGGGCGCAGGACCAGTGGGCCTGCATCGCGCTGGACAGGGGCGAGGTCGTGGTGATCAACGCCGTCAATCCGGGCTGGCCGGTCGTGGTCGGCTCCTTCGGCACCGACGGAGCCGCGCGCGGCCTGTCGCTCGGATTCGGTCGCGCCTGGGCCGCCGCGGATCTGCTGCAGTGGGGACCGCACCAGTGCCAGTTCGTGGCGCCGGTCATCGACGTGCCGCCGTTCGCGGCAAATCGCCTGCGCGCCTTTCCGAACCCGTTCAATCCGCTGACGACGATCGCCTTCGACCTGGAACGGCCCGGCCCGGTCACGCTGGACGTGTTCGCCCCGGACGGGCGCCGTCTGCGGACCCTGCTGCGGGCCGAACGGGCGGCGGGTCGCCACGAGGTGACCTGGGATGGCCGCGACGAGCGGGGCCGCCTCATGGCATCCGGCAGCTACCTGTGCCGGCTGCAGACGACGGCCGGACGGCAGGTGGCGCGGTTGACGCTTCTCAAGTGAGTTCCGATCGCGCGGTGGCTGGGGTTGGATTCACGGATCACCGCCGCAATCGTCGCGCTCGGCGGCCCTCGCCCCTAGACTTCCTGCGAAGGCATCACGATCCAGAGGACCACGTACACCAGGATTCCGGGAAACGCGGCGCTGAAGATCGACAAGATCACGTACGCGAGCCGGAACCGACCGGGCGACCAACCGAGGCGCTCAGCAAGGCCGCCGCAAACCCCTGCGATCATCCTGTCCTGGGATCGGCGAACCTGCGGCACTGTGGTCGTCATCTCGCTCTCCTTCGGCATGGACCCTGGTGACGCCGTCCTTACCCGGACCGCAGCCCGAATATTCTGTGCCGGCTCGACTATGGGGCACAAATGAAGGCCCCGCTGCTCCAAGAGCAGCGGGGCCTCACAGTCACAGCATCAACCCTCAGGCTGATCCTGCCCTAATCGACTACCACCGGCTGCCGCCGCCGCCCGAGCCGCCACGGCTGCCGCCGCCGCCGCCGCTGCCGCCGCCGTAGCCGCCACGGCCACCGCCGCCGCCGCCGCCACCGGCGCCACGGGGCTTGTCTTCGGCCTGGTTCACGCGCAGGGCGCGGCCGCCCAGTTCCTTGCCGTCAAGGGCCTGGATCACACCGGAGATGGCGTCGTCGTCCATCTCGATGAAGCCGAAGCCACGCGGACGACCGGTCTCGCGGTCGTTGATCAGAGCCACCGAGTGAACGGTGCCATGCTGACCGAACAGCTGACGGAGTTCATCTTCGGTCGCGGTGAAGGGCAGGTTGCCGATGTACAGTTTCTTCAAAGCATTCTCTCCAGGTGCGGGAAGGCCCGCTTAGCCAAGCGCTCGGGACTGCCAAATAATTGCGGCGCATCCCCTGCGCTTCAGAATGGCCGGGCAGCCGGTTCGGCGGCTCGGCCCTTTCCCCCGACGGTCGGGGGAATCTCGGGGCCCGCTCGGAGCGGGCGTCGCTCTCGACATTTCTATTCGCGACACGACGGGCGTCGGGCGGCCGCGCCTGCAATCGTTTGTCACTGCTTTAGTTACCGGGAAACCCCCGAGCCACAAAGGGCCGGGGGCCTCTGTAAACTTCTCACTGCCGTACAATATAACCCAAATCGGCCCGTTGGGCCAGAAAAGTATGGCCCCCCCGGAAACGCCCGTTCGACTACCGGTACTGCAGCTTCAGCGAACCCCAGTCCGTACTGTCGTTGCCCACCGTGCCGCAGTAGGGACAATCCAGTTCGTAGGCTTCGGCCTGCGCGCAGGTCAGGCAGGCAAAGCCCATGTTCACGATCGCGGTCGGTAGCGTGGTCTGCGACGCGACGACGAACGTGTAGGTGCCCGCATCCAGGCACACGCCGAGATCCGTCACACTATTGCCCTGCGCGCTGCTGACGCAGGTGCCGGCCGCGCAGTCGTCCATCAGCATGACGGCGGTGGTGGTGGTGGTGGCGAACGCGATGCCGGTCGTTGCGGAGAACTGGAAATAGCCGGCCTGGGCGACGGTGACCTCAACCACGTGCAGGGTCCAACCCGTGTAGTCGACGCCGCAGAGGACCTCGCCCGGGACCCCGTCCAGGTAGTTGAAATATCCCTGCTGGCTGCAGGTCCAGCTCTGGAACGGCGTGCAGTCGAGGGCCGAAGCCGGGGCCGGCAGGACGATCGCCAGGGCCAGGACGGCCAACAGCGCGGAAATGGCGGTGGGGCGCATGGTGCCTCCGGGAACGCGGTGGTTCAGGGATCCAGGGGGTTGGACGACATCAGGACTATTTTACTACAGATTCAGGATTCCGGGTCACTATATTAACCGACGCTTGATCCCCTTCGGGAGGCTCCATCAGCCGGTAAAGTTCCGGAACTTGCCCCGGCGAGCGTCAGCGGTAAGCCGCTTTCAGCCCTCCCCATGTCGTGGACTGCTCCGAAACCGCATCGCAGGGCAGGGAACTGGGCTCCATGCGATAGGCGTAGATATAGGTGCCTTCCATGCCGCTGAGCAGCTCTCCGTAAAGAGCCATGACCTGCCCGGTGCCAGCCAGCGCTTCGGCGCCGGGCGGGTAGGTGCCGTCGAACATCGAAAGTTCCGGCCAGCACATCTCGGAGCAGCTCTCGAAATAAGGGGTGCCGGAAAGTTCGAGGAAGCGGCCGACAACCGTGGGCCCGGGCATGCATTCGGCGTGGGCGAAATTCTGCCGCTGCGGCCACCAGATGAAGGTCCGGTTGCCGGCGGCATCGACGGCCCAGATCCGGTAGATCGAATCGAACCAGGCATTGACCGGGGTGACCGTCAAGTCAAGGTGCGTCTCGCCGAGGGCCGGCCAGGGAAGCACATCCGTCACCTGGGCGACGGGTGTGCACAGGCCGATCATCTCGCATTCGACGATCCAGCCGACGAACTCGGCGGGGGGCGCCGCCGTCACGGTGAAGTCGATGGACAAGACCACATCGTCGCCGGCACAGGCGGCGGTCATCAGAACGGTGGTGCACGCCGGGGGCTCGGTCGGGGCCGGGGCGGCCCCGGCCAGGGCCAGACCGGCGAAGGCAGCCAGGATCAGGCGGGCAGCGCGGCGCATCATCAACAGCCTGCTTCGATTCAGGTGCGGATCCGGCGCGGAGATCGCGTTCATGATACCAGATTGTCGGCCGCGGATCCATGGTCCGAGTCTCGCGAGAACTTGCGCCGGCGCAAGTTGAGGAGGACAAGTCGCGGCAGGCGATGATCCAGCACGCAACATGATGCCGCCATCATCCCGCCGGCGGCTCCCCATCATAGGCCTCCGCGTGCACCCCCGCGACCGCCCGCCCCGACGGGTCGTCCCGCAACCGCAGGCTCGGGTCCCAGGCCAGGGCCGCTTCGGTCGAACAGGCCACCGATTTGCCGTACGGCACGGTCCGCAGCACCGACTCGGTGTTCCCGAAATGCTGCTCGAAGACCATGCGGTACAGGTACGCTTCCCTGGACAGCGGCGTGTGGATCGGGAACGTTGCCGCGCGCCCGGCGAAAACCTCGTCGCTGATCAGGTTCTCCGCGGTGGCCTTCAACGCGTCGATCCAGCCGTAGCCCACGCCGTCGGAAAACTGCTCCTTCTGCCGCCAGGCGATGCGCGACGGCAGCAGGTCGGCAAAACACTCGCGCAGCACGCGTTTCTCGATCACGCCGCCGCCGCACATCTTGTCGGCGGGCGCCATGCTCATCGCCACATCCAGGAACCACTTGTCCAGGAACGGCACGCGCGCCTCGACGCCCCAGGCGGCCAGCGCCTTGTTGGCGCGCAGACAGTCGTACAAGTGCAGGTTCTCCAGCTTGCGCAGCAGTTCGAGGTGGAATTCCCGCGCGTTGGGCGCCTTGTGGAAATAGAGGTAGCCGCCGAACACTTCATCGGCGCCTTCACCCGAAAGCACCATCTTGATGCCCATCGCCCTGATCCGGCGCGCCATCAGGTACATGGGTGTCGCGGCGCGGATGGTGGTCACGTCGTACGTTTCCAGGTGCCGGATCACGTCGGGCACGGCGTCGAGCCCCTCCTGGATCGTGTAGACCACCTCGTGGTGCACGGTGCCCAGGTGCGCGGCCACCTCGCGTGCGGCGGCGAGGTCGGGCGAATCGACCAGGCCCACCGCGAAACTGTGCAGACGCGGCCACCACGCAGGCGACCTTTCACCGTCCTCCACGCGCATCGCCGCGTGGCGCGCGGCCAGGGCCGCGATCACCGATGAATCAAGCCCGCCCGAGATAAGAACGCCGTACGGCACGTCGGACATCAGGTGGCTGCGCACCGCATCGTCGAGCGCGGCTTTCAGCGCGGCCTTGTCGGTGGTGCATCCGGCAACGCCCTCCCACGACTGCCAGTCGCGCCGCCACCACCGGCGCGGCGCCTCCTGGCCGCTCGACCACAGGTGGCCGGGCGGGAACACCGCCACCTCGTCGCACACCGGCTCCAGCGCCTTCATTTCCGAGGCCACGTGCAGCGTTCCGGCCGTATCCCGGCCGTAATAGAGCGGAATGATCCCCAGATGGTCGCGCGCGATCAGCCAGCGGTCGCGCGTCTGGTCGTACAGTACGAAGGCGAACATGCCGCGCAGACTGTCGAGGAAGTTCTCCCCCTGCTCGGAGTAGAGAGCAAGGATCACTTCGCAGTCCGAGCCCGACTGGAACGCGTAGCTGCCTTTCAGCTGTGCCTTCAGTTCCTGGTGGTTGTAGATCTCGCCGTTGACTGCCAGCACATGCGTGCCGGCCGCGTTCTTCAGCGGCTGCGCGCCGCCGACCGGGTCGACGATCGCCAGCCGCTCGTGGGCCAGGATGGCGTTCGGCGCGGTGTGGATGCCCGACCAGTCGGGTCCCCGGTGCCGCATCAGGCGCGACATCTCCAGGGCGCGGCTTCGCAGTGCGGCAGGATCGGTCTTGAGGTCGAGCAGGCAGAAGATCGAGCACATGTTCCTGGACGCTCCCGGGGGCTGTTGGGGCCAAGAGATGCGACGCCTTGGTATCACATTCGGCCGGTCGCGTATACGGCGTCCCGTCCACCGGCTCCGGCGACCGCCCCTCTCAATACCATACCAACCGGTTGGTATGCTCACCGCAACCAGAAAGGTCGCCATGCACGATACCATGCCGGAAGGCCCGCCCAGGAACGATTCGTCGCGCGCGTCGCCGCACACTGGCGACGACGACCTGGAACTGGCCCAGACGGACGCAAACCTGGCGACCGTGACCGCCCGCCTGGCGGCGACCGATCGGAACCATCGCGGATTCCCGCGCGCCGATTCCCTGCTGGACCGGGCGCGACCCATCCTGTCGGGCGACCGCTTTCCCCTGCAGTTCGCCGAGTTCTCGCTGCGGCGGGGACAGATTGCGCGGCGGCGCTGGGAATCGTTCGGGGAGACGCCGGACAGCTCCGACGCCGCGCACGCGCTCATCGGCGAGAGGCGATGATGCCGCTGATGGCCTCGATGCTGCTCAAGCGGTCTTCCACCGCGCCGAGCGCGTTCACGTTCGCGATCGAGGCTGCCCCAACAGCAGCACTCACCTGGCCGGCGGCCGCGGCGATCGATCCCTGCATCGCCTCGGAGGACGAACGGATCTGCGAACAGATCGAGGCGGCCATCATGTACATCGCGCGCTCGAGCCGATCGAAGCCCTGGATCATCGTCGCGCGCGTCTTGAACTGCTGCCCGATGCTCGCCATCTCGAAATCCTGGTCCGCGTGCAGCAACACTTCCGAGTACCTCGCCAGGCACAACTCCAGTCGAGCCAGCGCATCAGGGTCCATCTGAATCCGCGGCGAGCTCACCCATTCGGGCTCCAGTGGTCTGCTCTGGTAGTCATTGAAGTCGCTGTACGGGTTCGCCGGCGGAACGATGATCGGCGTTCCATCATCCAGTCGCAGGGTGACCGCTTCACAGGCGATCTTCGCCTCCGACAACATCTCCACCACGGATCGAAACTGCACTCGCTGGCCCGGCGGCGCCCACAGCGATGCAACCTGTCCCGCACGCTCGTACCACAGGCGCACCCGTTCCTGTGCGATCGTGGACGCTTCCACCGCTTCCCAGAAGGCATTGAAACGCCGCTCGGATAAGTGTCTCTCCATGAGCCCGACGGCAGCGTCGAGCGCCTCGATGGCGGCCATGCCGCTGGTGATCACCAACTCGCTTGCCTTGGCCGTCGCGTCGATTCTCCAGGCCAGCCAAACGCTCGAACTGGCTGCCACCACGATGTCGTCGTGGGTGACCGGTTGCTTGGATTCTCCGCGTTGACGCGAGCTCTCAAGAGTCCGCTTCAGCGCGTCCCCCTCGGTCCGCGACAGCGCCGCGGGCAGAATCCCGGCCGCCAGCACGGTCTTGGGCAAGCCGATCGCGACCAGCGAGACGTCCCGGTTGCGGATCGGGCGGAACATCGCCGCCACCATGGAGAGCGCGACCGCGATGGTGAGGACCTCGGGAATCAGCGTCGAGATGTGGGGAATCAGCAGTCTGGCCAGTGCGTAGAAAAGCACCAGCGCCACCACACATCGCAGGACGAACAACCGCGAACGCAGCCGGACGTGATCCAGGATCGAGCCCGCGGCCGGAAACCTCACATTGTCGAGTGGATCCATAGCCAGCGCGCCACCCGTGAACTTGCGCACAACGAAGTAGCCCACCAGCCCGACGACGAGATGAAACCACGAGGGCGTCTTGTTCCAGCCTTCCATGCCGGCGCGCAGCGCCGTCAATACGAAGAACGCCGCAGAGAAAATTACCAGCCCGAGCACCACGCCCCACACGATGGCCCAGGGCCGGAGATCGCGCTGGATCCGGGCGGCGTTCTGACGCAACCGGTGGGATTCGCCCGCAGCCTGCTCTTTCCACCGGCTCTCACGGCCGGCTCGTTGATCACGAACGGCCTGTTCGAGGCGCGCGCTGTTGAATACGTAATCACACGTGCCTTCTACCCTGAGCATGGATTCGCCTCGCAATCGGTCAAATGGTCACATGTGCCGGACAATCGCGGATGCGTCACCAGGGGATACGGAGACGACCGGGGCCGTGCCGCACGTCGAGCGCTGGAACCGAGGGCGGTCTGGAAAGGAGACGGCGAGAGTTCACTGCCCCCCACGGGCACCGGCCGTGTCCCCTGACGGTTCCCGCCGTCCCCCAAACTCCCCCTCACGAGCCAAGACGTCAGCCAAATGGTATATCGCTTTGCGTTAGGAAAGGGTTAGTTCCCCGAGCGGGGCACGCCGGGAGACTGGAGAGCCGGCGCAACTGCCATTCGTCGGGTTTCCGGATGACCGCTGCCCGATCCTGCTAAGAATCCACCAGCCCCAGGATTGCCGCCGGCACCGGAGCCTCGAACGCCATCAACCGACCATCGTGGGGATGAGGAAAGGAAAGGGTTCGCGCGTGCAGCGCCATCCGCGGGATGCGGTCGCCCTTCTTTCCGTACTTCGCGTCGCCGGCGACGGGATGTCCGGCATCGGCGAGATGGACGCGGATCTGGTTCTTCCGCCCGGTCAGCAGCGTGATGTCCAGCAGGCTGAAGCGGGGCGTTTCCTTGACGACCCGATAGAGCGTCTCGGACCACTTGCCCTTGTCCGCGTCGGGGGTGGAATAGACGAACTGGTCCGCATTCTCCGCCAGGTAGCCGGCGAACGTCCCGCTCTTCTCGGCGAGACTTCCGTGCACGACGGCGGTGTAGTGCTTCTCCACCTCTTTCCAGTTTCCCTTCAGTCGCTGCTGGACGGCCGCGCTCTTCGCGAAGACGAGCAGGCCCGAGGTTTCACGGTCGAGCCGGTGGACGGTGTAGGCGCGGATCCACGAACGGTTGCTTCCCTTGCGCAGATAGTTTGTGAGCAGACGTTCGGCGGTGACGTTCCTGTCGCCGTCGTAGCTGTTCGTCAGCAGGCCTGGCTCCTTGCAGACCACAAGGAGGTCCTGGTCCTCGTGCAGGATCTGCAGGCCCCTGATGGGGCGGCGCTGGGGCCCTGTTCGCGTGCGGTTCATGGGACGCATGGTATACGTCGGGGCGGCTGAGTTCAACCACTGCAGGTGTACCCGGTAGGAACGGTCCTTTGTCGGATCGAATCATGGGGAGGCACAGGCCATCAGCGCGCTCATCGCAGCGGAATTCGCCGCCATTCCTAGCGAACCACCACTTCCGCCACGGAATCGATCCCCAGGGAGTACGTGCTGTTTGCGGCGAACCCGGCACCCGCCAGCGATCGCAATCGGAGTTGCTGCAGGAACACCGTCAACTCCGCGCCGGGATCAAAGCGGGCCAGGTCGTCCGGGGTGACGAAATACTCTCCATCATTCGCCGTTGCCCCGCCGAGGGCGACGAATCCCTCGCGGCCGGTGCCGTACACCAGGAGCCAGGTGAACCCGGGCCCGGTACCCTCCCAGGTGACGGTGAAGCCGGTGGCCCGGCTGACTTCCGTTCCGGGGGCGACTGGCGACGTCAGCACCGGCGCCTCGTTCAGGTACTGCAGCGAAAGGTCCAATGCGGGAACCTCGGTGCCGCCGGGCACCTGCAACCGGTACGATGCACCGGCTTCGAATTCACGCCGTTGGCTCATCGCGATGAAGCCCGGGCCGGCAGGCGCCAGGGACAGGGCGCCGATCCTGACGTCGCCGCCGGCATCATGAAGCGGGACCATGAGGGCGGCGTCATTGAACTCGGCCAGAGCCAGGCTGGACCACGAGGGCTGCGACGCGCCGGCGCTCCATCTCGCCCGCATGTGCAGTTTCACGTAGGCCTGGACCTGCCCCACCAGTCCCGTGGTCGTGTCCACATGCACGGCGAATGTACCCAGCGCGCCCGGGCATCCGTTCAGGAAGAGTCCGAACGGGCTGCCGCTGTCCGGTACGGATGACCAGCGGTTGTCGCCGTCCAGCCGGCTCAGGCGCGCCGGCAGGTACATCAGATTCTCGGGATCATTGATGGGGTCGTACGCGGGCCGAATGGCAACGCCTGCCGGCAGCGACGCATCAAGGGCTGGCCCGGTGATGAGGTAGGCCGGCCCGAACTGGCGGCACCCGGCCGGTGGCGGCGGCACCTGTGCGGCTTCGCGGATGGAGAACCTGCCGGCGGCGCCGACTGCGCCCGGCGGCACCAGCAGCACGCACTGGGCGTCGAACCTGAGCTCGCCACCCTCGGCGCCGATCAGCGCAGAGGCAACGGAGCCGGAAGAATCCGGTTGGCCGGTCAGGTTATCGGAGCAGGCATTCAGCAGGAAAGCGACAGACAACACCAGGACGCCACGGATCACCGCGCCGAATCGATTCATTCCCGAAGACCATCCCTCTTGCCCCTGATTACCCGGAACATACGGGACGCGCGCGGTGCCTGTCAATTCGTTGCGGGTGCTCGGCGCTACAGGTTCAGACGCGGCGCAGATCCCGCCGGCGCGCCATCGTTTGGGATTATGCATAGGGTCAGGTTCTGCAGAGGCTCAAGCTCAGTTAACGCCGACGACCATCATCGTGACAAGGACGATGCCGATGCCGGCAGCGATGCTGGTCGTTAGCCCTGTGCCGCGCGACCGAGCCCACCCGCTAAGGGCGAGGCTGGCGAGGAGGGAGTAGAGCCCGAACAGGAAACTGAGGACGAGCAGCACACGCGCACCGCCTGACCCAGCCGCAGGCGCTGCGGAAGGTGCTTCCGGGTGCAAGCCCGCCACCAGTGCGGTCGAGGCTACGACCGTAACAATAAAAGCCACCGAGGAACTGACAGCAAAACCGATGGACAAAGAGGCTGTCTTCCCGTCAGCGCGCCGCGCCAGAAGCATACCGAGGAATGTTGCCGCGAACCCCCCCAGAAACGCGCTCAAACCGCCGAGTTGAGCGGCGAGGGCGGAAAGGTATGCTGGGGAGAGATCGTCCATGTTTCCAGCTTACACGAGAGAATAGAGAAAAACAAACCACCATTCTCCGCGCCGCACCCGCCAAATTCTCCCAGTCGTTGGGGTGGTCCTTCCGATCAGCGATGGCGCACACGATCGCCTGGCGCCTCAAGGGCTGGCGGCGTCCACCTCAACGTCACGAAGCACCCGACCGCGGAGTGGACGGCGCTGCAGGTCAGGCAGGTCGATTGACTTTCGGACCGGCCGTGAGGGATATTCAAGGCGTCTCAGTGGGTACCGCGGGCTTCGGACGGAGGATGGCGCTTTGAATCCAGCATTCCCGGATTGCATGATCTCAAGTCGCGGAAGTGCTCGCTGCCGATGAGTCGCGAAATGTGTTACCGCTGCTTCTGGCCGAAGGCGCACTGCTGGTGCGCCTCGATCGAGCCGATGCACACGAACACGCGCTTTGTGCTGCTCATGCACCCGAAGGAATGGAAGCAGGAGAAGGCCGCCACCGGCCGGCTGACGCATCTCTGCCTCGCGGAGAGCGAGGTGCATATGGCGCTGGAGTGCGACACACATCCCGCGGTGCAGGCGATCATGCGCGATCCGGAAAGTTTTCCCGTGCTGCTCTATCCGGGCGAGGGAGCGCACAATCTCTCGCGCGGTGCGCTCACGGCCGCCGATCTCGGCGGCCGGCGCCTGGTGGTCTTCGTGCTGGATTCGACCTGGGGCGGGGCGCGCAAGATGCTCAAGCTCTCGCCGAACCTGCAGCGCCTGCCGCGCGTCGTCTTCACGGCGTCGGCGCCAAGCCGCTACGTGATCAAGCGCCAGCCGCAGGAAGGATGCCTGTCGACGCTCGAGGCCGTACACGAGACGCTGCTCGCTCTCGAGCGCCATGGACTCGACCGCTACGAACGTCCCGACCAGCTCCTCGCGGTGTTCGACCGCATGCAGCAGTTCCACATCGAGTTCGCGCGCGACCCGGCGCGGGTCGATGGTCGCCACCACCGTGCGACGCCGCTGCCGCCGGATGCGGATGTCGCCAGGCGGTTCTCCGACCAGGCGCCGGCCGCGCCGTCCAGGCGGCGCCGCTACATCCGGGGGGTCGGGTAGCGCCGGACCTGTCCGTATATGCCTGTGGCCCCCAAATACTCCGTCGGCCTCGCGCCCATTGCGGTTGTCGTGCGGTGAGGGGAGCACACTTGAATGTCCAAGATCATCTTCTGCGGCAGAGGCGTCGGAGATTCCGGTGACGGCCGTTCGAAAGCCGCCGCGCTCGTGGTTGCGGGCGGATGGCTGTAATAATCGGACGCCGCCATCCTGTTTGTGTTAACCAGAATGAGCCAAGAGCGCGATTCCGAGACTCAGAGACAAATTCGCGGCGTTTCCCACACTCCGGGTACCTCTCTTGAAATCTCTCCGTTTTCGCGTCACAGCGAACGCCGAGAGATCGCACTCGCAACGGCCTGCCCCGCCAACACTTTAAAAAGACCCTCGTGCCATGACGGCCGAGGGCCTCTGTTAACTTCTCGCTCGTCGATTCCGGCGCGGAAAAGGATTGGCTCCCCTGACCGTCCCCTCCTCGAACCCCGCGGTCACGCCTTTTCGGTCCAGAGCCGACTCAACGGCACAGCCCAGAGTCCCTCTCCGAACGGAACGGTATCCTCCCCGTCGTACAGCACCACGCCGGTCGTGAAGCGCTCCCCGGCAGCGTCCCGCAATTTCTTCAAGCCCCGAAAGTCCTTCGCAACCACCGTCCCCGAGAGTTTGACTTCGACGCCGGCGATCCGGCGACCAGCGCGCTCAAGGACAGCGTCGACTTCGGCCCCCTCCTTGTCGCGGAAATGATGGAACTGGATCCGCTCCTGAGACCAGCCGGCCTGCCGCCTGAGTTCCTGGACCACCCAGGTCTCGAGCAGGTGGCCAAGCAGGGGCCGGTCTTCGCGAAGCGCCGCGGCTGAATGGTTCAGGACAGCGCAAGCCAAGCCCGTGTCTCCCACGTGAAGCTTCGGCGCCTTGACCAGGCGACTGAGCCGGTTGCTGTGCCAGGCGGGCAACCGATGGATCAGGAAGACTTGTTCAAGAAGCGTCACGTAGTCGCCGATCGTCGGTCTGCTCAGGCGGAACGAGCCGGCGAGTTCAGCGAGATTGAACAGCTGGGCCGTCTGGGCCGCGGCCAACGCCATGATCCGAGGCAGAGCCTCGATTCCCCGGATGCGCGCGAGGTCCTTGATATCCCGCTGGGCAATGGTCTCGACGTATTCGCGATACCAATCAGTTCGTCTGCGCTCGCTGGCGCGGGACAACGCAGCCGGGTAGCCTCCGGCGGCAACGATCGCCGCGATCTCGTCGCCGAGACGATCGGCGTGGTGCATCATGCCCACGCCGACGAAAAGATCGTCGATGAACCCCGACCGCCGGCCCAGGACCTCGCAGCGGGACAACGGATGCAGCCTGATGATCTCCATCCGTCCGGCAAGGGAGTCGGACACCCTGGGGATCATCAGGATGTTTGCCGAGCCGGTGAGGATGAAGCGCCCCGGCGTACGGTCGCGATCGACGGCGAGCTTGATCGTCGAGAAGAGTTCCGGGACCCGCTGGACCTCGTCCAGAATGACCCGATCCGGCAACCCGGCGATGAACCCGGCCGGATCGTCCTTTGCCGCCGAGCGGACGCCGACGTCATCGAAGCTGTAGTACGCGTATTCCTTCTGCTTGCCGACATGACGGGCCAGCGTGGTCTTCCCGCTCTGGCGGGGACCGTGGATCAGGACGACCGGGGTGTCGGCCAGGGCTTCCTCGACGCGGTCCTGAATGAACCTCGGGATGTAGGTCGGCTGGCTCACGTTCCTGCTCCGGATTGGAGAAGTGGCCAAATGAAAGGTTACTACCTGGCCAATTGTAGATTTGTTTGGCGTCCATTTGCAACTTTATCTTGCGGCCGATTGAAAGTTGTTCCAGAGTCAATCTCGTCCAAAATGCAGTGTTGCTGCACATCAGCCGCAACAAGCATTAACTAATTGTTAAACAACGAGTTATGTCTCGGCCGGATTCCCAGCCGGCCGATAGACCTCCCATCGACTTGCGCCGGCGCAAGTCCGCAAACAATCATCATATTTAGCAATCACTTATCCACAAGGCCCGGCCCCCAACAACCGATCCACCCCCCATGCTCAACCTTCTGATCGCCCTCCTGCGCGACCTCCTGCGCCCCCGCCGCGACCTGCTCCTGGAGAACCTGGCCCTGCGCCAGCAGATCCTGGTCCTGCAACGCACGAACCCGAAGCCGCCGTTCCGGGACCGCGACCGCGCGTTCTGGGTGCTGCTCTGCCACTGGTGGGCCGGATGGCGCCGACCGCTGCGCCTGGTCCAACCCGAGACGGTGATCAAGTGGCACCGCAAGACCTGGCGGATGTGGTGGCGATGGAAGAGCAAGCCGCTGCAGCAGCCAGGGCGGCCGCGCATCCCGTGGGAGGCCATCCTGCTGATCCGCCGGCTCTCGCACGAGAATCCGCTGTGGGGCGCGCCGCGCATCCACGGCGAGTTGCAGAAGCTCGGATACTTCCTGCACGAGTCCACCGTCGCTCGCTACATGCTCAAGCGGCGCGGGCGGCCGACGCAGAACTGGAAGACGTTCCTGCGGAACCACCTGCACGAGACGGCGGCGATCGATTTCCTCACCGTGCCGACGGTGACGTTCCGCACGCTGTACGTCTTCGTGGTGCTGTCGCTGGATCGGCGGCGCATCGTGCACATCAATGTCACGACGCATCCGACCGCCGAGTGGACGG
>JFJP01038045.1_pt1 | contig 20096 bp, 10 predicted proteins | sample 431651 | NCBI WGS metagenome assembly JFJP01 (sample SAMN02602958, study PRJNA72255) | Microbial mat metagenome, whole genome shotgun sequencing project. | biome: fresh water; feature: sink hole; material: water; isolation source: purple microbial (photo- and chemosynthetic) mats found in...
CTCAATCGGCGCAATAAAAATACCGCACATTTCAACAGTTGCCGGACTTATCAATAATTGTTTGTCGCCTTCGGCTGTATATTGCCAAGGACGAAATGCTTTGCGTGGAAGTACGAAAGTAAACCATTTGTTGTTTTCGTAAGTGCAAACGATGTTCATCATTGGTTCAACTCCTGCATCAATTTGGAAATGAGAATATAATTTTTGAAACGAGTCTTCAGCACTAATAATATCGTTCGATTCAATACAATAAACCATTCGCATATAGTTTTTCATTTGAAATAACTGCATTTTTTCAGTTGTTACCAACAAATCGGTATGCGTTTGTTTCAGCCGTTTATAATCATTTACCAGTGGTAAAAAATCTTTTGTTCCGGACTGAAAATGCATGTGGTCAGGGGCAGAAGCGCCACATTTTGGACCATTATAAAAAATAAGGTAATCGTCCATTGCTTTTGCCAGCTCCAGCATGTCAGCAAAATACGGAAGAATTTGTTGGTCGACATGCTCTTTCCTCGGAATGGTGAAATGTTCTGGGAATATTGGGAAAGGGTTTATCAAAATTTCGTAATCGCTAAAATCAACAGCCGTTTGCACCTCAGGACGATTGGCGCCACACAAAAAACATTTCCGTTCAGCAATGGTTTTCGCATCCACCTTTGCCCCCGACGACACAATACGGGCAGGATTAAACTGCACCTTTACCTCAAAGTCGCCAAACGAAAATGATTTGGTTCGTACGGTTTTGAGACCTTCGAAATTGGTGCGGGCTAATTCCCAATCTTCAATTTGGGAGTTGAAGAGCGCTTTTATTTCGGAATTTAATTTCATTTTTTTCTCGCCTTCAACTCTATTGTTCTTATTTTATCCTTATACAAATTATGTCCGTTCATTTTCACTACATCGAGCGAAGCATCGGAGTTTTCGTCCCAGCGACGGCACATATACACTGACTCATAAATGCGACCAATCTGGTATTCGCGGCTGATGCGGAGTCCTAGTGCATAATCTTCGCCATAACTGGTGTTTGGTACTTTTATTTCGCGCAAAACGGGTGTATAAAATGCACGTGGTGCCCCCAAACCATTGATGCGCAATGCATTGTTTCGTCCATTTTCGGGCGTCCATTCTTTGTGATCAATCAACCCAGGCGGAATGGTTTCCATGGCAAAATTCGTCATGGTATACGAACCAATTACCATAGCGCAGTTTTGTTCGTAGAAAGCGTCCACAATTTTTTGCAAGGTATTTTCGTTTTCGTAAATATCGTCGCTATCAAGCTGTATGGCAAATTTTCCGCACATTGGGGAGTCAACACCTGCATTCCAACAGCCACCAATACCCAAATCACTGCGTTCAGGAATAATATAAATTAATCGTGAGTCGGTTTTGGCAATTTCTTCGATAATTTCGGAGGTGCCATCGTTTGAAAAATTATCAACTACAATAAGGTTAAACGCAAAGTTTGCTTTTTGCGAAAGGACTGAACGAATGGCATCGTCGACCGTTTTTACGCGGTTACGAACAGGAATAATAACCGACGCTTCAACCGGAAAATTGCTTTCGTTGAACTCAATTTTTGTAAACTCTGGTTTTAAATAGGCATCAATCTTTTTGAGATGCGCGGTACAAGCAGCCTCCATTTCAATTTGTACAGCGCGGTTTTTCGGGTCAACATAATCAAATTGTTTTTCGCCACTTTTTCGCGTGTCGATTTCAACTTCGGCATATAAGTATTCGTTGATATGAAACAATTCTGCTTTCCGCGAAACTTTCAGTCGCAGGTCGTATAATCCCGCAAACTGATAATCTTCTTTCATCTTGTCCACAGCTTTGCGTAGTCGTTTTGAATTGTAAAACAACACCGAACCAAAGTTAAAATCGTCGCGGAGTGAGCCTTCCTGATAATCGATTACCGGATGATTTGAACGTATGCCATCAACTACCTGATAATAATCAGAATACACTAAGCCGGCTTCTGTATCGTCAGCAATTTTGCTGAAACGCTCCAAAGCATATTGTCCCATTTCGAGCGAAGTATCTTTGGTGTAAATAAGCGAGTATTCACTATCCGATTTTTCAGCAATTTTTCGAAGCGCTGCGGTACTTTGTAGCGTATCAATCACGATTAGTTCACAATTTGAAGTTGTTGTTGCATTTTTATCGTTCGAAAGTAGAAATAGTTGGTTAACAAGCTGGCTGCTTTTTAAACCCGAAATTGTTTCGTGTGCCTGTACATCATTTTTAAATGCTATAAAGCAATTTATTCGTTTCATTTTGATATGTGATTTTGTTAATTTGAATATTTAATAATTGAAATATATCCTATTTGAGAAACAATATAATAAATATATTTACTATATAAATTTAAATTTATAAATTACGTGCAAATATAAGGCAAAATAACTAAATATAAAAGATTAAATTCCTATTTTAAACAAATAATATTTAGTATATCTTTGGTGAAGTCAATAATTTTGTGTTATTTTGTGCAGTAAAAATACTAAAATAAATTTAAAGAAACATGCATCTAATTGCAGATAGTGGTTCAACAAAAACAAACTGGAGTCTGACAGATGGAAAATCTGTTCTGAAAGAAATTTATACAATGGGAATTAACCCATTTTACCAAAGCGAACTCGAAATTTCGGAAGAAATAGAGAAACAACTAAAACCCAAAATAACAGATTGGATCATTAAATCTATCACTTTTTATGGTGCCGGCTGTTCATTTCCAGAAAAAAAAGCTTTAGTAGCAAATGCTTTAGGTAAGTATTTCCCCGATACTGTCATCGAAATCCAGAATGATTTACTGGGTGCGGCACGGTCGCTTTTCGGAAGGAAGGATGGTATTGCCTGTATTCTTGGAACAGGTTCAAATTCATGCTATTACGATGGAAAGCAAATAGTTGAAAATGTTTCACCTCTCGGTTTTATGCTCGGCGACGAAGGTAGTGGAGCTGTACTGTCCAAAACCTTAGTTGCCGATTGCTTAAAAGGACAATTGCCAGAATACTTATCAAAAAAGTTCTTAAAACAAAACGACCTTACACCTGAGGTAATTATGGAGAATGTTTATAAAAAGCCCTTCCCAAATCGCTTTTTGGCAAAGTTTACTCCGTTTTTGTCAGAAAATATTGAAGAGCCTGCCATATATAATATAGTGTATCAGGGTTTCGATAGTTTTTTTAAACGAAATATACTTCAATACCCCGAAGGCAAACAGGTTGGTTTTATCGGATCAGTGGCTTATCATTTCAGGGAAATATTGGAAGAAGTTGCCAAAAATCAGGGTTTTTTAGTTTCAAAAATTGAACAAAACCCGATGTCGGGATTAGTTGCATATCACGTTGAATAATTCACTTTGTTTTTTGCAAAATTTATGGCACAATTCATCAAAATCACAGAACAAACTTCGCTTCATTCCGATTTAGATAAAAAGTCAGTTATTGAACTGCTTACTGAAATGAATGAAGAAGATCGCAAAGTTCCATTGGCTGTTGCGGAAGTGATACCTCAAATTGAGCAGTTGGTGGTGAAAATTGTGGAGCGAATGAAACGAGGTGGACGAATCTTTTACTTGGGTGCCGGCACAAGTGGACGACTTGGTGTACTCGATGCTTCGGAAATCCCACCTACATTTGGCATTCCTTCGCATTTTGTAAACGGACTGATTGCCGGTGGTGACACAGCGCTTCGTAACCCAGTGGAAAACGCCGAGGACAATATGGAACGTGGCTGGGAAGAATTACTGGAGAAAAATATAAATAACAATGATGTTGTTATCGGAACAGCAGCATCCGGCACAACACCTTATGTAATTGGTGCGCTCCGCAAAGCAAGAGCAAACGGCATACTCACTGCTTCGATAAGTTGCAATCCGAATTCGCCTGTTTCCGACGAAGCCGACGTAAAAATTGAAGTGATTGTTGGTCCTGAATTCGTAACCGGAAGCACGCGGCTTAAATCAGGAACGGCTCAAAAATTAGTTCTGAATATGATTACAACTATAACTATGATTCAACTGGGGCGGGTGAAAGGAAACAAAATGGTGAATATGCAACTTAGCAATGCCAAATTAGTAGATCGTGGTACCCGAATGATTATAGATGAACTTGGCTTGGATTACGAAAAGGCAAAAAACATATTACTTATTCATGGTTCCGTAAAAAAAGCGGTGGATGCTTACAGAGCGCAAGAAAAAATTTGAAATACTGACTAATCACAAAATTTGAGACCATGCAACCTCCTTTTAACCCTGCACAGTCCCGCTTACTTTCGCTCGATATTTTGCGAGGAATTACCATTGCTGGAATGATTTTGGTAAATAACCCCGGAAGCTGGAGCTTTGTATATGCTCCGCTTGGTCATGCACAATGGAACGGTCTCACTCCTACCGACTTAGTTTTTCCATTTTTTATGTTTATAATGGGCGTTTCCATGTTTTTGTCGTATAAAAAATTCAACTTTACATTTTCGTCAGATACCTTTCTGAAATTGCTTCGCAGGTCGATTTTGCTATTCCTGATTGGCGTTTTATTAGGCTGGCTATCACTTTCGATGCGGCAGTTTAACGCCCTACGTGGCGACGAGATTGAATTGGGACAACGCATTTGGCAATCGACAACGCATCTCGAAAACCTTCGTATTTTGGGCGTTTTGCAACGGTTGGCTTTGGTTTCGTTTGTCGGAACGATTATTATATTAACCATCCGTTCCAAAATTATTCCGTGGTTAGCTGCAATTATTCTGGCTGCATACTGGCTACTTATCGGGCTTACCAATAGTTCCGAAATGAGTGACCAAAGTATTATTGCTATTGTCGATAAAGCATTACTTGGAGCTACTCACATGTACAAAGACAGCATGACCAATGGAACAATGATTCCATTTGACCCCGAAGGACTTCTTAGTACTATCCCTTGTGTTGCACATGTGTTAATTGGTTTTTGGGCAGGAAAACTTATTTCCGATTCGAAGGAAAATTCGCAAAAAATTCAGTCGCTGTTCATTCTGGGTACTATCCTGCTTTTCAGTGGTTTTTTGTTAGATTACGGTTTTGGCATTAATAAAAAAATATGGAGTTCGAGTTTTGTGCTGGCTACTACTGGTTTAGCATCGCTTTTGCTCGGCTTATTAGTTTGGATAATTGATATAAAAGGGTACAAAAAATGGAGTGTCTTCTTCGAATCGTTTGGTGTAAATCCTATGTTTGTGTATGTTTTCGGAGCGCTACTTTCCATTCTTAGTGCTAATATCGGATTTACTATTCATGGCGAATGGATTTCATTAAAAGGTTATTTGTTTAAAAATATTTTACAGCCCGCTTTGGGCGATTATCTGGCTTCGCTTGTGTTTGCACTAATTTTTGTATCCATCTGCTGGTTAGTGGGACATATTCTTTACAAGAAAAAAATTTATATCAAATTGTAGGTAGAAAAAGCTTAGAAATGTTCTGTTTTCTTACTCAAATAAATTTTCACCATATTATTCTAAAAAATGAGAAAGACTTTTTTTCTTTTAGTTTACCTGCTGTTAATTTTCAATCTGTCGGCTCAAAAGGTAAAAACCGGTATCGAAGTTTTGAAATCACAAAATTTCAAATTGCTCGAAGGCAAACGCATTGGTTTGATAACTAATCCAACAGGCGTGGATAATGCCTTAAAATCAACTATCGACATACTATTCGAAGCATCGAATGTAAAATTAGTCGCACTTTTTGGACCCGAACATGGCGTACGTGGAAATGTGCATGCAGGCGATAAAGTGGATAATAACAGCGATGCCAAAACCGGCCTTCCGGTGTTTTCGCTTTATGGCGCTACACGCAAACCAACAGCCGAAATGCTAAAAGGAATTGAAGTGCTCGTCTATGATATTCAGGACAATGGCTGTCGGTCGTTTACGTACATTAGCACTATGGGCTTGGCTATGGAAGCTGCTGCCGAAAACAATATTGAATTCGTAGTGCTCGACCGTCCCAATCCGCTTGGTGGAAAAAAGATAGAAGGCAATATTACCGAAGACAAGTTTATTTCTTTTGTCAGTCAGTTTAAAATACCTTATGTTTATGGTCAAACCTGTGCTGAACTGGCTACAATGCTAAATGCGGAAAAAATGTTCGCTAAACAAGTGAAACTTACGGTTGTAAAAATGAAAGGCTGGAAGCGAAACATGAATTGGGAAGATACTGGTTTGGAATGGGTAGTTGCTTCGCCACATATTCCACATAAGCACTCTAGTTACCACTATCCTGCAACAGGAATTTTGGGCGAACTAGGCTATGTTTCGATAGGCGTAGGATACACATTGCCATTCGAAATTGTAGGGGCACCGTGGATAAATGCAGAAAAGCTAACCGACAATCTCAACAATCTGAAACTGCCGGGTGTTATATTCCGACCGATACACTTCAAACCTTTTTACGCAACGTTTAAAGATGAATTTTGTCAGGGCACACAAATACATATTATTGATTACAAGAAGGTTGTTTTGTCCGAAATACAATTTTATATCATGCAGGAATTATACAAATTATATCCCGAAAAGGCTATTTTTGCCAATGCCGACCCAAAGCGATTTTCGATGTTCGACAAAGTATGTGGTAGTGATTTTATTCGCTTAAAATTGACTGAAAAATATCAGTTCGACGATATAAAAACCTTTTACCGAAAGGACATTGAAAGTTTTCGAAAATTAGCATCAAAGTATTATTTTTACAAATAAAAATACTTATAATTAGTAACTTATTACAATGAATGAATTTCTTAAGGAGATAAAAAAATATATTTCCGATAAAAATATTTACCTCGATCCGCTCCGGCGATTAGCCTGGGGAACTGATGCAGGATTTTATCGACTTGTACCGCAAATCGTTATTCAATCAGAAAATGAGGTAGATATAGCCTGTATTGTCAATTCAGCTTCGAAGTACAATATGCCAGTAACTTTCAGAGCAGCAGGTACGAGTTTAAGCGGACAAGCTATAAGCGATTCCATTCTTGTTATTGCCGGAAAAAACTGGGAAAAATACACCATTGCGGATGATAATAAAACAATTCGGCTACAACCTGGCATTGTTGGTCAACGTGTAAATGAAATATTAAAACCTTTTGGTAAAAAATTCCCACCCGACCCCGCTTCGCTAAAATCGGCTATGGTGGGCGGAATTGTGCAGAACAATGCATCTGGCATGAGTTGTGGTACGCACGAGAATAGCTACAAAATGTTGGTTTCGGTACGGCTGATATTGGCCGATGGTACAATTCTGGACACAGGAGATGCTGAAAGCAAAGCCGATTTTTTGAAAAGTCATACTCATTTTATTGCCAAAATTTGTAGTTTACGCGATGCTGTAAAAAGCGACAAAGAATTAGCTGCCAAAATTCGCCGAAAATATGCTATTAAAAACGTTACAGGGCTTTCAATCAATGCTTTTATAGATTTCGACGATCCGTTTCAAATTATTACAAACCTGATAGTTGGCTCAGAGGGAACATTGGCTTTTCTGGCAGAAGCAACCATGAAAACGGTTGACGATTTACCCTGCAAAGCAAGCGCTATGCTTTATTTTCCAACCATGTATATGGCATGTGAGGCGGTTATTAAATTAAAAAATTCACCTGTTACGGCCGTTGAATTGTTCGACCGCTTAGCCATTCGGTCGGTGGAAGATAAGCCCAATGCCATTCCCGAGTTAAAGCAACTGCCTAAAGATGGAGCCGTTTTACTTATTAAAACTGATGCAGTTACTCCCGAAAAGCTGCGTCAGCATATGGACGAAATAAGCAGTGTTCTTACAGCTTTCGAAACGCTTTTTCCAACCCGTTTTACTGACAAAGAAGAGGAATACAGCGCTTACTGGACGATGCGTTCGGGTATTTTCCCTACTGTAGGCAGTACACGCGAAACGGGAACCACCTGCATTATCGAGGATGTAGCATTTCAGCTGAGCGACATACCCGAAGCTACCAAAGATATTCGCGAATTGCTTATAAAACATAATTATTCGGATGCGGTCATTTACGGACATGCGCTCGAAGGAAATTTCCATTTTATTTTGAATCAGCGCTTTGATAGCGAATCGGAATTGAAGCGTTACGAAATCCTGATGAACGAAGTGGTGGATTTGGTGGTAGATAAATACGATGGCTCGCTGAAAGCCGAACACGGAACAGGTCGAAATATGGCACCTTTTGTGTGTAAAGAATGGGGCGACGATGCTTTTCAGATTATGAAAGAGGTGAAACAGCTGTTCGACCCGCTAAACATATTTAACCCCGGAGTAATTTTTAACGATGATCCGAATTGTTATCTGAAAAATCTTAAAACCTTGCCCGAAACCAACCCGATTATCGACAAATGTATCGAATGTGGTTTTTGCGAAATTAATTGTGTCAGTTCAGGCTTAACACTTTCGGCACGTCAACGTATTGTTGTTCAGCGCGAAATAAAGCGACTTTCCATTACAAATGAAAATCCAGAATTTCAGGAATCGCTACAAAAGTCCTTCGTTTATGCCGGCGACCAAACTTGCGCGGGCGATGGACTTTGTGCTACATCTTGTCCGGTAGGGATTAACGTGGGTGAATATATCCATGTTATTCGACAAGAAAACATTAGTAAAATAGCGTTGAATATTGGAAATTTTGCTGCCAATAATTTTGGTACAATTAGTAAAGGGCTGAAAAGTGTACTTTTTATAGCCGATGCTACGCGTTCAGTGTTTGGTAATAAAGCAATGGGTGGAATTACAAAAAGCCTACGATTTATAAGCAGAAATACGATGCCGCTTTGGACATCCGAGCTTCCAAAACCTTCTCCATCAATTCCAAAAACGGCAAAAACGGATAATCCGTTGAAAGTGGTTTATTTCCCGAGTTGCTTGAACCAAATGATGGGCATTTCGCAAAACGACCCTGACAAAACGCCTTTGGTACATAAAATGGTTGAGTTTTTAAACAAAGCAGGTTATGAAGTAATTTTTCCCGAAAAAATGCAAGTACTTTGTTGTGGGACCATTTGGGAAAGCAAAGGTATGCCCGAGATTGCCGACCGAAAAGCAGATGAACTTTATAAACAATTATTGATAGCGTCAGAAAATGGGAAATACCCCGTATTGTGCGATCAAAGTCCGTGTTTGTACCGCATGCATCACACCATGCAGGGCTTGAAATTGTATGAACCGGTGGAGTTTATTCATGATTTTTTGCTCGAAAAACTCGACTTTTTACCAACAGACGAAGTGATAACAGTTTTTCCAACCTGCTCCACACGAAAAATGGAATTGGACAGTATGTTGGTAAGAATAGCCAAAATGTGTAGTACGAATGTGTTCGTGCCTCAAGAACTTGTATGTTGTGGTTTTGCAGGCGATAAAGGATTTACTATCCCCGAATTGAACGAACATGGGCTACGAAAACTCCGCCAGCAACTTGAAAAGGCAGGCGTAAAAGCAGGTTATAGCAATAGTCGAACCTGCGAAATTGGTTTAAACTCTCATGGTGGTGTGCCTTATATGTCTATAGTATATTTGGTTGATAAATGTACGCATCCGAAAGCAAACCCAGGTAGTTCAGATTAATCAATTTTGAATAAAAATAGAAATAAATAGACAAATATCTTGATGAAACTTTGTTTATATCGATAAATAATTTTAAATTTGCAGCCATTAGTAAAATAATTTATTATCTAGGCTTTAGTTAGTCAATTAATTAAATTATATTTAATTATATAACAAAATGGTAGATAGCCTAATTTTTGAAAAAATCAATCATTATAATATGAAAAAAATCGCACTTTTATTTATTGTCACATTATTGTTTTCGCAACTCACTTTCGGACAAAAAATTACAGTAAGCGGAACTATTACCTCTAAGGAAGATGGACTGCCCATAATAGGAGCATCGGTAGTCGAAAAAGGAACTTCTAACGGCACAATAACCAATTTCGATGGTGTTTATAGCCTTTCAGTATCAAATGGAGCTACTTTGGTGATAAGTTACGTAGGTATGGACAAGGTAGAACGCAAAGTTGGCACCGAAAAAGTGCTGAATATCATCATGTCATCTGGCGCAGTTGCCATGGACGAAGTGGTTGTAACTGCCATGGGCGTGAAGCAGGAAAAAAAGAAACTGAATTTTGCGGTGCAAACCATAGGGTCTGAGTCCTTAACCGATAGCAAATCGGCTAATTTTGTAAATTCACTACAAGGTAAAGTCTCAGGAGTAAGTGTAACAAATGCGGGAGGTTCTCCAAATTCAGGCACACAAATCGTTTTACGTGGAATTTCGTCGATTAATAGTTCGCAGAGTAACGAGCCATTATTTATTGTTGACGGAATGCCTATATCGGGTGGAGGTTCGAGTGCAGCTTTGATAAATCCAAACGATATTGAAAATGTAACCGTGCTTAAAGGTGCCGCTGCCGCTGCACTTTACGGACAAGAAGCTGCAAATGGAGTTATTATGGTCACTACCAAACAAGGTGCAGTTGGTAAAGTGTCAGCCGATATAAGTGCGGGTCTACAAGTTGATAATCCGGTACGATTACCACAAATACAACAACTTTTTGGGCCAGGTTCGTTAGGATTTTACAAACCTTTAACCGGCGGCGGTTGGGGTCCATTGTTAGGCGACGACGAAAAGAAATACAATAATATAGAAAATTACCTTCAGAACGGTATTTATCAAAAATATGATCTTAGAATTAGCGGTGGTACCGATAAGTTTCAATCAATGGCTTCGGCAAACTATTCAAGTAATAAAGGCATTGTACCTAATGATTATCTAACACGCTTTGGGATTAAACTTAAAGGCAATTACAATATAACTACCAATTTGACTGCAAATATGTCGGTCGACATTTTAAATTCAACATATCGAAGTGCAGGAGGGATTTCGTCGATCTATACCTGGCCAATTAATGACGACATAATGGATTATGAAAAAAATGGATGGCCACGTTTCAGGTATTTAAGCGAAACAGCCAAAGAAGATTCTCCTATAAGTCCTTTGTGGTCGCGTATGAAAGATAATGGTGTAAATCGTTCTTCACGTAATTTAATGCAAGGCAGTTTAACTTACAAACCCATTAAAAATCTGGATTTAACAGGCCGGTTGAGTTATGATCAAAGCAATTATACTTACGATGGTTATTCGGTTCCAAGATTCGACGATTCGGTAATATTGCCTAATGCTCCTTTGGAAAAAGATTTTGCAAATGCCACACTTTATGGAGTAGCTCTTACCAATTATTATAAAAATTATAATTCTGTACCATTTTTCAATGCCGAAAAAATTGGAAGTGTGGATAAAGATTTATTTGGTAATTATGCTTATAATAACAGCAACAGTAGTTTGCTAACAGCTTCTTTCATCGCTAATTATAAATATCAAGTAGCTAAGGACTTTAATCTTGAATTACTTGCAGGCTCTGAAATAAAAATGAGAGATGGATTATCTGCTTCAATGGATGGACGAAATTTTATTATTCCAGGCATTTACAGCATGTCCAATGTTGATGAAGTTGTTAAAGTACAAGATGCAACTCTTTCACATTCGAAACGCAGAAATGCAGGTGTTTTTGGCGAGTTTAAATTTGACTATAAAGGTTTGGCAAATTTAAGTGTTACTTCTCGCTGGGATTGGTCATCGACGATTGAACAAAAATACAATCCGTACTTTTATCCATCAGTTACAGGTGGTGTCATTTTTACTGAACTTTTTAAAATTCAAACCAATTACCTGACTTATGGAAAATTACGTGGCAACTGGGCACGTGTAGGTAAAGATGCTCCTCCGTTTTTATTCGACCGTAAATTTACACAATACCCGACTTTGCCCGATGGAGGTTACGGAACTGACCCATCCAAATCGGTAGCAAGTAACCTTTTACCTGAGATTTCGAACTCTTGGGAAGTTGGTTTTGATTTGCGTTTTTTCAACAATAAAACAAAACTGGACATAGCATATTATTCCACACAAGTAGACAATCAGATAGTTACAGTGCGTGTTTCACCGGCTTCGGGCTATATACTTCAGACGCGTAATGAAGGAAACATTAAGAATTATGGTGTGGAATGGACATTAGAACAACAATTACTAAAAAAGAAAAACTACAATTGGACTGCCAACCTGAACTTTGGATTGAACAGAGGAAAAGTAGTTAAATTACCTGACGATATAGTTGAAATTCAAGGAACTCAGTATGGCGATATATTTCCAACAGCGTATTTAAATGGCTCAACAACTGCTATTTCAGGCAAAGACTATTTAAGAACTCCTGAAGGAAAAGTGATTGTTGGCGAAGATGGAAAACCCAAAATTAATCCAACAAAAAGTGTCATTATTGGTAATCGTGAGCCCGATTTTCTACTTGGACTTTCCTCTACATTTAAATACAAAGATGCATCGTTAAGTTTCTTACTCGATGGACGAAAGGGTGGCGATTTAGTGAATGTGACTGGCAGAGGACTGTGGTCGGCAGGTCAGCACAAGAGTTTGGAATTTTATAGAGGTCGCCAAATAGTTTGGGACGGAGTTGTGGAACAAGCCGATGGCACATTTACGCAAAATAAAATGCCAATAGTATTGGATTATCGCACTATTTCCGAATCGTTTGCGGGTGTTAGTTCTAATTTTATTGAAGATGGATCATACCTTCGATTAAGCTATGTTACTTTATCGTATAATTTATCCAAACTTTTGAAAAAAACTAGCAGCATAAAAGGTTTAAGTTGTTCATTAACTGGTAGTAATTTGTTTTTAATAACAAAATATACAGGAGCCGACCCTCAAACCAATGCAAACACTTCGGCTGGAGGTACCGGCAGCATGGGAATTGATAACTACCCTGTTCCAAATACCAGCGGAATTAACTTTACACTCAATGCAAACTTCTAATTCTATTCAAAATAAACCAATGAAAACAGTAAAATTTTATACATTACTACTGATAGTTGCAGGAGCTATGTTTTTAACAGGCTGCGAAGAGTGGCTTGATGTAAATACAAGTCTGGATAACCCAACAACAGTGACAGTAGATCAGTCATTGCCTTTGGTGGTTTTTTACGCTTCACAAATTTGCTACGACCATGCCGAATATGGTATGTATCTATCTCAAGCATTAACAACAGGAGGACGCAGTCAGACTGGCGCTTATGCTTATAAAAGTGGTTGGGAAATGCTTTCGATGAACCGACACCCCCAATGGCGTCGTCATTATTATGATATTGGAGTAAATGTAAATGCATTAATTGCTGCTGCAGAAGAAATAGATTCGAAGAATTTTATTCTGATAGCACGCACCATTCGGCTCCATTCAACTTTGCTTACTACCGATGCATTTGGCGATATGCCTCACTCACAAGTATATAAATCAAATTCGCCATCCTACGACAAACAAGAAGATGTATATGCTTGGATGAATCAAGAAGTGAATGAATTAATAGCTTTGTACAACGATTCATCATGGGTTGAGAATGTAAATAATAAAACAATTACCGCTAAAATGGATCGAATTTTCAGTGGCGAATTGGGCAAGTGGCGTGCATTTACAAAAGCACTTAAAGCACGTATACTATTACGTAAACTGCCCAATTGGGACAACACTCCTGAAACTTGCGACCAAATAATTACAGCCGTAGATGCAGCATTAACTGACCCATCGTACCAAGATGCACTTTACAGATACGATGGTGGCTCAACCGAAAAAAACTGCCCATGGGGACCAGCCCAACCAAAATTAAATTTAGGTTGGGCACAAGGTCGCGAAAACTTATTAGCCGAATCAATACCATCTAAATTCTTGGTATACGCTCTTTTGGGTTCGTATCAAAATAACCGAACTTCAAGAGGTCTTGCACTTGACCCTCGAGCCGTTGAGCTTATGACACCTCGTATTGACGATAAGAGTTTGCAGATACTTCGAAATCTCGAAAACAATATTGGAATAGCGTCTTCGATGAAAGTTAACTACTATCCTGATCTTTATGCTGGTGCAGGTAAAAACCCATATTCGAAAAACAATGGATATATCATGCTCATGTCCGAGGAAGAACTTTTGTTTATGAAAGCCGAAGCGCAATATTGGAAGGGCGACAAACCATCAGCTTATGCTACTACAGTTATTGCGGTTAATAAAAACATGGACAGATTAGGTGTGAATAAAACTACTGCTCCATATAAAACGTATTACGACAAATTTTTTGAAATAAAACTGCCCGGTGATGCTCTATTTACCATTGGTGATTTAATGCAGCAAAAATATGTTGCCATGTATATGCAACCTGAATTATGGACAGATGTTCGTCGATATAACTACAGCAGCAAAAGTAACGGCATTGCTTACGATGGTGTATTTGTATACACTGTAAAAAACTGCCCCGATGGTGTCTCAAATGGTGTGGCTCTTTCAAATTATTTAGTTGAGTATTCCTTAACTCGTCCTTATAATTTATACGACGCTTATTGGAATACACCAGCTAATTTTGGTACCGAAGCAAAACTATCGCCTAATGCGTGGATAACCAGACTCAATTACGACCCTGAAACGGAAGATAAATACAACCGTAAAGAATTGGAACGACTTGGTGCTTATAAAAACCCAGATTGGTTACGTAAACGAATGATTTGGGCTGTAAAAAACAATTCGAAAGTAACAGCAGCTGATCAAACAGAGTGGAAGTAACAAAATTAGAAGTTAGAAGTTAGAAGTAAGAAGAAGTAACGATTTTTTTAAAGCAAATTATATGAGAAAATATATTTATAGTTCAATAATGATATTGACAACAGTATTTGCTGCTTGTAGCGATATAAACGACCCCATGGATGAAGTTGTTTTAATTGGAAATATGGCTCCACATGTATATTGGGAAGTTGGAAGCAGTACTGTAACCGCTGGAAGTAATGTGCCATTTACTGTACAGTATTATACCACTGGCAAAGAAGAAGTTGATAAGTTGGAAGTGTGGTATAATCTCACTGAAGACGAATCGAAAACAGTGAGCTGTTCGTGGACAACTTCATTTGTTTATAGTATTGCATCTACTAAATCAAGTCAGAAACGTATTTCGCAGAAAATAATTGAATTTCCACATCAAACTGCAAATTGGTCTGATTCGTTAAGTGCCTATTCGTTTAAAGCAACCTTCCCTACAAGTAATACACTTGCAGCCACAACATGGATTAAACCTACTACGTACGAAAACGATAAAATGTTGAAGTATTTTGGCCAAGCATTTATAACACAGTTCAAGGATAGCTTATTTAAATTGATGAAAGTAACTGATTTTCAGAAAATGTACTTAGGTTTAAACTTGGTTCCTAATTTTAAAATTTATATGGACTCAACCAAGAACGACCTTACTGGTGGTTACAACTATCACTTCCCAAAAGACACACAAGGAAATACTCCTGTGCCACAAGCCATTATTGATATTTATCAAAATATTCCATTTTCCGATTTAATTTTAAATAAATCGACCAATGCCTATGATGTTGAATACTCAAGATCGTACAAATTAAATGCTTTGATAAAATGCTTTGATAAAAAAGGAGTTGCTGGGCTTTCATTAAACAGCGATATCACATTAAACTAATCAGTTAATTTTAGAAAAATGAGAACGAAAAATATTTTAAAATTTAGTTTATCGATAATATTGGCTTCTACTCTTTTTAGTAGTTGTGCCGACTTATTGCCGGTAGTTGAGGATTTACCAAGTAAAGATGTGGCATTTGAGTATTCGGTAGCTGATGCAACTTATAAACTCGATTACTATGTAGGTGCTAATATCTCATTTGTAAGCACTTCGGCAGCTCAAGGCGAATGCACTTGGGATTTTGGAGATGGTACGATTAAAACAGGTAAAACAGCAACCCATAAATACTCGGTTGCAGGAACTTATTTTGTAAAACTTACGGTTGATGGTAGCGGATATTTAACTGAGAAAATTTTAATTAGTGATATAAAACCAATTATGTCGCTCAAACCTATTCCAGGTTTAATATGCGAAGTATTAAGCACTGCCATAGAAATAAATATGGAACTTCCCAATCCTGAAGCTCTAAACGAAGAATACAAATGGATTTTTCCGGATGGCACTTTAAATGAAGCAGGTGCTCCATTAACTTCATTTACTGGTAAAAACCCCGGCAAGCTAAAGTTTAGTCATGTAGGTTCACAAAAAGTAATTTTACAAGTTAAACTTGGGGGTAGAGTTTTAGAAGATGGAGCTATTAACGTTCCAGTTGCATACAATCAGGCTGTGCCAACATTATATTACGCCGTAAAAACTGGCAATATCATGGCGTTGAAATTAGCTTCAAATCCACCCGTTGGAATGAAAATCAACCCCTATGATTTAGGTGTAAAATCTGGTCAAAAACCATTAAACATACTTTTCAATGATACTTCGCTCTATATTTTGGATGCTGGACGACAATTTACTTATGTGAACGATGCAGATGGCAATCAGGGCGATGGACGCATTTCGGTAGTTTCGCGCAGTGGTAGTAAAGTTGAGACGATGCTAACTAATTCAGGACAAGCATTTAGCGATCCATTTTATGGATATATCGAAGGTACAAAATTGTTTTTTGCAGACCGTAATACTGGGATATGCGCCATAAATTTAACCGAGAGAAATCGCTCACTTGTACGTGCTGACTTCCCGTACTATGTTCAAAATGCAACTCTTGGGTATTATGGACAGGGTTTAAGCTTTGGTGCAATGAACGCTGGTTTCGGGAAAATTAACAGTGTTTGGTATTGGTGTAAAACTTTTAATGGTAATGGAATCTTCCGCTTTACTGATGCTGATATTTTAAAAGAACCAATCACTGGAAATGGAGTGTTACCTGCCTCGGGTGTAGTTCTCGAAGGCATGTCGCCAAAATCTTTTGTTTGGGATGCTAAAAATCAGGTGATTTATTTTACAGTATTCGATACAGGTTACGAAGGTTTATACCGTTGTACTATTACGCAGCTCGAAGCAATTAAAAACCGCGATCATCTGAATCCTTACAAATTAAAACTGGCAAACGGAAAAACCGTTACCCCAATTACCGAAGCGGGTAAAGGCGAAGGATCAGCAGGTGAATTTATCGGAATTTGTCAGTTGGCTCTTGATGAAAATACAGGTGCAGTTTATTTCGGACTACGCTCTGCAGATGCTACTGTAAAATCGGGATTAATGCGTTATAACCCAGCTACAGGTTTTATTGAGCATGTTATCGAAGGCGTTGAAGTGTATGGTGTAGCAGTAAATAAAACAAAATCGAAATTATTTTAGAACCCCTAACCCCTCCCGACAAATCGGGATAAATGGTGGGGAATAAGAAATTGCTGTATTTGATATTTTTAAAAATGGAAATAAAAAATTTATATAAACAGACTATCTTCAATTCCACTTTAGGAGTTAGGGGTTTGTTTTTGCTATTACTTTTTACCCAATTATTAGTTGCACAATCACCTAAGCGTGAAATGCGCGCTACGTGGCTTACAACGGTTTGGCGACTCGATTGGCCATCAGTTACTGTACCAGCTTCTACAGGATCAAACGATGTCGCACGTCAGGCAGCCATTCAGCAACAAAAAAATGATTTAATAAAAATTTTGGATGGTTTAAAAGCTGCCAAAATGAATACTGCCTTTATGCAAGTGCGTAGTATGTGCGATGCCATGTATCAATCGTCGTATGAGCCTTGGAGTCAATTTATTTCGAGTGAGCGTGGTGCAAATCCTGGTTACGATCCCTTGGCTTTTGCCATTGAAGAAGCACACAAACGTGGCATCGAATTGCATGCGTGGCTTAATCCATACCGTTATTCATCGTCGCAAACTACTCATGGCGAAACTGCGATGGATTATTATCACACTAAACCAGGTTGGCTTTTGGCTTACGATAGTTATGCAAAAATTCTGAATCCGGGCTTACCTGAAGTTGTTTTACAAATCAAAAAAGTGGTAGGCGAAATAGTAAACAATTACGATGTAGACGGAATTGTGTTCGATGATTATTTTTATGCGTATGGTGGCACTAACAGCACATTGGATGCTGCTACACAAGCACTTTACAAACCAGCAAATAAGAACCTTGGTGATTGGCGTCGCGAAAATGTAAATCGCATGATTGCTGCAGTTTATGATACCATTCAAAAAACAAAACCCTACGTAACTTTTGGTGTTTCGCCTTTTGGCACTTGGACTACCGATGCCACTGTGGCTGCACAGCGTGGTGTGCCACTTCCTACAGGTGTGGGGACAACCGGAAATATGTATGCCGAAATCTATTGCGACCCTGTTGCATGGCTCGAAGAAGGAACGGTAGATTATATTTCGCCACAACTTTACTGGACAACTTACAGCGCTTATCCGTACGGGAAATTAGCACCGTGGTGGTCGAATCTTTCGAATAGGTTTGGAAAACATTTCTATTCAAGTCATTCTATATCGGCATTAACAGCAGCTTCGCTGGCTCCTGCTGCTAAAGTTGTTAGTTTAGAAAATGAACAATTAGAAAACAGTGCTTTTTCTACCATTGAATTAACTGCTTTGAGTAAAAATACACTTTCGAAAAGCATGCGGGCGCCTGCGGCAACTAATTTCACAGGTTCGGAAGTGTTGCTCCAAATCGACTTTAACCGCACGAGCGACATTAACGATGCACCGGGCTCTGTGTTTTATGCTACCGACAAATTGGTAAATACTGCTGGCTTTCCTGCATATTTAGTTCAAAATAAATTTACCCAACAAAGTTTATGTCCTGCCATTGGGTGGAAAAAATCGGCTGACCAGTCGCTTGTTGAAAACCTCAATGTTTCGGGACAAAACTTGAGTTGGACATACACAGGTTCAAACGTGCTTTTTGCAATTTACGCAGTACCAAATGCAAACCGTAACAATGCTGGTGTATTTGCAAGTTCAAAATACTTGTTGAGTATGGCTTATAATAAGCAGTTTACATTGCCATCTACTGTAAATTCTTCCACCCATAAAATTGCCGTTTCGGTAGTTGACAGATACAAAAACGAATTTGCAGCGCGGGTTTTAGGCGAAAATTTAACATCGGCTATTGCCGCTAATCTTACTTTTCCAACAAATAATGCCCAAACGCTTATACCATGTTTGTTTAAGTGGGATGCTGTAAGTGGTGCCGATAGTTATGTATGGCAAGTGGCTCGTGATGCGCAATTTACCGATTTGGTATGCTCGCGCGAAACAGTTCAACCACAGTTCTTTTCGGGCTTACAAACCAATTTAAAAGACAATTCCAATTATTTCTGGCGTGTTCGTACTCGCAAAGCCAATGCAGTAGATGCTTGGTCGGCAGGGCAAAAATTTACTGCCGATAAATTTGGCATCGTTTCGCCAGCAAATAATGCAAGTGCCGTTTCGTTAACACCAACAATCACATGGGATAACGTTAGTGCATCAGCTTCTTACACTATCGAAATTGCATCTACTTCAGACTTTAGTGTAGCCAAGCAAGTTTTTAAACAGACTACAACCAATACTTCTGTTACTTTATCGGCTGGCGTATTGCTTTCGAGCACCAACTATTTTGTAAGGGTAAGTGTGTCGGATGGTATTGTGCAAGCTACATCAGAATCGATAGTCTTTACAACTCAAGAAACCTTTATTCCAATTCCACAACTTACAAAACCAATAACTGGTGCTACATTAAACGGAACAAGTATTGAGGTTTGTTGGGGGCAACAAGCATCAAACGGCTTCCGCATTGAACTCGCCAAAGATGCAGCTTTCCCTGCTCGTGGAACAACGCTTAAAACGGTTGATGCCAATACGTATTGTACAACATATGATGCTTTAACAGCCGCAACTTATTTTGTACGAGTGAAAGCTTTAACAAGTTCAAACTTAACCGAAGCTTCGAATGTTGCAAGTGTTGTTTTGTCTGGTCAAACAGCAGTTCCTGAAAATTACTTAGCTAATTTAAATTGCTTCATTAGTTCCAACAACAATCAAGCAACAAATTTGGTCATTTTATCAAATGAAACTTTTGATGCACAAGTGTCTTTAATCAGCCTGACAGGCAATTTGCTATTAAACAAAGAAATAAACATTGCGAATGGAAT
>JFJP01018639.1_pt1 | contig 20095 bp, 17 predicted proteins | sample 431651 | NCBI WGS metagenome assembly JFJP01 (sample SAMN02602958, study PRJNA72255) | Microbial mat metagenome, whole genome shotgun sequencing project. | biome: fresh water; feature: sink hole; material: water; isolation source: purple microbial (photo- and chemosynthetic) mats found in...
TCTGGTTCCGCGCCGTCTTCGAGAATGGCGACGTCATGACCTACGAGCCGCCAGCGGATGCCGATACGTTCTATTCGGCGGACTCCGCCGCTTCCTCCGTCGGGACGAACGAGGTCGCCGTAACGATCGGCACCCTGTCGGCAGACGGCAGCGTGACGGCTACTGCAGCCCGCGACTGGATGGCGGATCTCGTAACTCCGGGTACGGCAAGTGATATTCCGACCCCTGCCAACAACCAGGCCTATGCAACTCCCGATCCAGGCAATACCTACCTCTACTGGGTCAATAGTACCGACGGGCGCGTGGTCTCATGGTTCCTGGCTGATGACGGTACACGCAAGTCGATTGGCCAGTCAGGCTCTGATGCGCCAGGCGGCTGGGAAGTCGTTGGCACAGGCGACCTCAACAAAGACGGAATTGATGACATCATGTGGTTTAATCCGACCGATGGACGCATGGCCTACTGGATGATGGCAGCTGACGGTTATCGGATCTCCTCCGGAAGCATGGGTGCTACCGCTGCCGTCGGCTGGGAAGTAGTCGGAACCGGCGACGTCAATATTGATGGGGTAACTGACATCATGTGGTTCAATTCCAGCGATGGTCGCATGGTCTGGTGGCTGATGAGTGAAGACGGGACTCGCAATGCATCGGTCAACATGGGCGCGTCTGCCCCAGGCGGGTGGCAGGTGGTCGGCACTGCGGATGCCAACGTTGATGGAACACCGGACATCATGTGGTTCAATCCGAGCGACGGACGCATGGTCTGGTGGATGATGAGCACCAACGGAACTCGTTCCGCTGCGGTATCCATGGGCGCTACCGCCCCCGGGGGATGGCAGGTGGCTGGAACATCGGACGCTGATGGCGACAACGTTCCCGACATCATGTGGTTCAACGCGACAGACGGGCGCATGGTCTGGTGGCTGATGAACAACAACGGAACACGCCGTGAAGCAGTCAACATGGGTGCGTCGGCACCGGGCGGGTGGCAAGTGGTCGGCGTCTCAGACATCGACATCGACGGTTCGCCCGACATCATGTGGTTCAACACCAGCGACGGCCGCATGGCTTGGTGGAAAATGAACATCGACGGAACCCGCAACAGTGCCGCCAGCATGGGATCTTCGGCACCAGGAGGATGGACCGTGGAAGGCGTAGGATCAACGGGACCCCAGATCTGAAACTAGCCAACTAGGCGAGTCCCGGTAGTAGCAAACATCCGCAGTGACCATTCACTGCGGATGTTTTTTTTTGCTAATGACCGAATTATCACCTATTGTATTAAAAAAAGGAGGACGTCATGCCACTGATCGAGACCAGTTTTGAAGATGCCCAACACCACCGCAAATCGAATGCATTCAGCGGGTGGGGAAATTTCAGAGTTGTGGATTTCGCTGATCGGTCCGGACTCTTCGCGGGACAAAGGCTACAGGCGCAACCACTGTTTGAGCCAAAGATCATGCCATCGGTCAAGTTTGACCGCAAGGGTTCGTTTTTTGCCATGGGCTCATGTTTTGCCAGGGAAATAGAACGAGCCTTGAGCAAGCGTCATGTGCAGTTTCTAAGCGCAACCACGTCCTTCGATGATGAACCGATAAACCCACTATCCGGATCGGGGGCCCACGCATCAACATACATTACAAAGTATCATGCATTTTCGATCATGAATGCATTCCGGTGGGCTTTCAAAGATCCGGGCCCCTTTCCGGACGCTGGTTTTGTTGATATTAAGGATCAATCCTTTGTCGATCATAATTCCCACATCACCCTGTCGTTTCTTCCACTGGAAGAGGCAAAAGCAAGGCGGAAGAAGGTTGACGACTACGTTCGCAAGGCCATGCAGGCAGATGTCGTCCTGCTGACGCTTGGCCTATGCGAGCTGTGGTGGGATAACGAGATCTGTGCCTATCTCAATATTCCGCCAGACCCGAGAGCCGCACGCCGACATCCGGGACGTTTTACCTTCCGCATTCCGGAATTAGACGAGATTGTGGCCGCACTGGAAGAGATCTGGAGACTATTTGATACGCATGGCAAGGAGGGTGTTCAACTACTCTGCACGGTTTCCCCTGTCGCTCTGTCTGATACGTTTCGTGAAGAGGAGGACATCGTGGTTGCCAACTGCCTTTCCAAATCCCTGAATCGTGTCGCTGTCGAGTACTGGCGGAAAAAGCACGATAACGTCCATTATTTCCCGAGCTATGAAATGGCAATCTATAGCGATACAGCAAAGGCATGGAAGGAAGACCGCAGGCATCCTGATCCGGATCTTGTATCCTTGATTGTAAACACGTTTGAGAAGCACTTCATACTGGATGCATAAGCAGGGAACATCATCGTGATCAATTGTGGAATTATCGGATATGGGAAGATGGGGCGGATTCGCGAGGACTGCATCCAGCGAGCGCCAAATGCTCGCCTCACCCACATCCACGACCCTTTTGCATCCACCCCCTGCCCTACCGCTTGCGAATCATGGCAGGAGATTCTTGACGACCCACGCCTGGATGCTGTTTTTGTATGCACACCGAACGCGATGAACCGTCAACTAACCCTCGCCGCGTTGAATGCCGGCAAGCATGTATTCTGCGAGAAGCCGCCCTGTTTCACGGCGCCGGATCTGGACGCGGTGATCACCGCCGAGCGGCAATCAGGCAGGACGTTGATGTATGGCTTCAACCATCGGCACCATGCCAGCATCATGCACATGAAGCAGGTTATCTCGGAAGACCAGATGGGACGCATCCTCTGGATGCGCGGGCGTTACGGGAAGGAAGTGTCGCCCGTGTATTTTTCAGGATGGAGGGCTGACAAGGTGCAATCGGGTGGCGGGATCCTGCTGGATCAAGGAATTCATATGCTGGATCTGATGATGTATCTTGGCGGTAATTTTGACGATGTACAGGCCATGCTCTCGAATACGTTCTGGCAAATGGACGGCCTTGAGGATAACGTGTTTATCAATATGCGCAGCCGGGAATCAGGAATCAGTGCGTCGGTACATTCCACGATGACGCAGTGGGGCTTCATTTTTTCTCTTGAAGTCTGCCTCGAGGGGGGACTGCTCTGCCTGAACGGGCTAAAGACCACGTCGGGAGCCTATGGACAGGAGCAGTTGACGATCCGGCATTGCCGTCAACCGGATTCTGCCATGGAAACCATCCATTACCTCGAAGACCGATCCTGGCAATGCGAGACAGACCATTTCCTCGGCTGTATCGAGTCAGGCAGTCCCATCCGCATGGGGACCTCCACCGATGCCTTGCAGGTCATGACACTAATTGACCGCATCTACGCGCAATGGACTCATTGACGCTGTGGCACGCGGAGTGCTTGCGTATTCGCAGCTATGGAGGCTGCATGACGTCCAAGAAGGAAAAATACTATCAGCATTACAACGAGGAAATTAGCCGTTCGCTCGGCAATCTCGAGACAACCGGGCTCGACGGTTGCGAGATCCCTGACGAAACGGCATTCCTGCGTTGGGTTTCCCTGACCCGAGACGTCGAGGGCAACCGGCGGACCGTTTATTTTGTCGGGAATGGTGCCAGTTGCGCCATGGCCAGCCACATGGCTGCCGACACGTTGAAAAATGGTCGTCTAAGGGCGATGGCCTTTAACGATCCTCCCTTGTTGACCGCCGTCAGCAATGACATGGATTTCCGTGAATGTTTTGCGGAACCGATAAGACGCTTCGGATTGCCAGGGGACCTGCTGACGACGATCAGCAGTTCGGGCAATTCACAAAACATCATCAGGGCCATTGAGGTCGCACGGCAGGCAGGCATGAGCGTCGTCACATTGTCCGGCATGAATGAACAGAATCAATCACGGGCGTTGGGCGACGTCAATTTCTACGTACCTGCCCGGACGTATGGAATCATTGAATGCGCCCATCAGGTCCTCCTGCACTGCTGGCTGGACTTGTATATGGGCATCGAAGAGTGGGAGTCAGACTAATCATGGTCACGCAATCGACACCCGACACGAGAATTTTCCTGGATTCGCTGCACCCGAAGGACATCTACACCGAGGAATTACGGTTGGCCAAGGAGTTTGTCATGGGCCATCCTTGCAGCGGAGGACTGGAACCTTGCCCCATTTCCAACGAAAATCGGAATCACATCCTCTTCTCGAAATGGGGCCAGCAATACGCGTTTAGTCCAACGGACTGGAATTTAAGCCTGGCGTCAATGCCAGACCCGCAGACACTGCACAGCTACTTCCATGCATCTCCTTTAGCCCGTTTCAGGGCAACCCCGCATTTCCAGACCATGGCAACAGGGCTTCGTCAACCGCTCTGGTGCCGTTTACGCCAATGGCTGGAAAACCGGATTGAGACCTATATGCCAGGTAGAACGGTCTCGCTGGCCGACTGGGGTACAAAATTCACCGGATGGGCAGCTTACCTGGCGGAATCAGCGTCCATTCATCGTTTTTCGGTTTGCGATCCGCTGCCCCCGGTAAAACCGATGGACAAGGAGGATGGCTACGACGCCATCCTGCTTCAGGACGCCTTGCAACGCACCCCTCATCCGGCAGCCTTACTGGCCAGCACTTGGAAACGCCTGGAAAACGGTGGCATCCTGATCATCACCTGCCGCTCGGGCACTGGATTCGACATTCTTTCGCTGCGAGAGAACTCCGAGAGCATTTTTCCTTATGATCATATCTGCCTGCCATCCCCGAAGGGGCTTGAAGGCCTCCTGGCATCAAGCGGGTATGAAATCCTTGAGTGCAGCACGCCGGGTGTGCTTGACATGCAACTGATCAGGGAAGGACGTTTACCAGCGGATCAATTGTTCCAGCGATATTTGCGAGAAGCCCTGTCACCCGATGACGATGATCGGATCCAGGCATTTCTCGGGTCCATGAAACTCAGTTCCCATTTGCGCGTGATTGCACGAAAACCTTGAAATCCAACGTCTATGAAAAATATCGCCATGATACCGGCCCGCATGGGCAGTCAACGGCTAGCGAAAAAAAACCTGGCACAACTTGGCGGGATACCACTAATTTCGCGCGCCATCCGCAAAACCCGCGAGGCCAATGTCTTTGATGAGATCTGGGTGAATTCCGAGCATCCCGCATTTGGCGACATCGCCTGTGAGGAGGGTGTCCACTTCCACCAACGGCCCGAACACCTTGGCAACAACCACGCCACCAGTGAACAATTCGTAACCGAATTCCTCCACGCTCATAACTGTGACTTCCTGTTCCAGGTGCATAGCATCGCACCCCTGCTGGGACTGAAAGACATTCGCGGTTTTGCGCAGGAGATGCAGTCGGACCGCTGGGATTGCCTGCTCAGCACGGAACCGATACAAATCGAATGCGCCTATCAGGACATGCCGGTCAACTTCTCGTGGGAAGCGAAAACCAACTCACAGGACCTGCACCCCGTGCAGCGCATAAGCTGGTCGATCACAGCCTGGCGGCGATCCACGTTTCTTGAAGCGGCTGCCGCTGGACGCTGCGCCACCTATGCAGGGCGGGTTGGTTTCTTTCCTGTCAGCCAAATGGCAAGCCATGTCATCAAGACGGCAGATGACCTTCGTATTGCAGAAGCGCTGCTGCCTTTGCTGGAGGAGCGATCGTGAATCCGGACGCACTCCTGAGGCAGGCGCAATCCGCCGCAGCGGCGGCCGCAAAGCTGCTCTGTGACGCGTTTATGAACGATGCTGGAATCCGTAGCCGTGAAGGCAGGGACATCAAGACAGAAGCCGATCTACAGGCCGAAAGCCTGATCAAGGATGCGCTCGCCACCAGCGGCATTCCGATCATTGCTGAAGAGTCGGCTGACAAGAGTCCCGTGAGCGACGAGGGGCTCCGGTGGCTGGTTGATCCGCTGGACGGGACCATGAACTTCAGCCGGGGGTTTCCACAATGCGCGGTCAGCATTGGGCTCCTCGATGGTTTGAATCCCGTTCTAGGTGTGGTCTACGATCTTTGCCGAGGCGTCTGCTACCAGGGAATCGTCGGCAACCGGGCATGGAGCTGCTCTAACGGCTGCCCAACACTCACGCCACTGTCTGTGTCCTCAACCGGCGACTTGCAGCAGGCCATTCTGGCAAGCGGCTTTCCTGTCGGTCGGGCGTACGATCAGCAAACACTGCAACGGTTCATCCAGCAGGTCCAGTGCTTCAAGAAAATCCGCATGATCGGTTCCGCCGCCATGTCGCTCGCCATGGTTGCACGCGGAACGTTTGATGCGTATGCCGAGGAAGACATCATGCTCTGGGATGTCGCAGCGGGAATTGCGATTGTCCAAGCGGCTGGCGGGTACGCCCACATCGCACCGGGCCACCGTCGATTCAGCGTTCATGCAACAGCCACAAACGGACATCTGCCCTTCCCGGCGGAGCGCCACGCGACATAAGGAGTCATGATGAAGATATGGTCCAACACCAATACACTCGCCGGTTACATTGATGACATGGATACCGCCGCTACACCAGCCGAGGCCGAGATTGCACTCATCGGCGGCAAGGCAATCGACATCGAGCAGTTCCCGAGGCTCCGCGGAATTTTCAAATGCGGGATCGGTCGGGACAATGTTCCTGAAAACCAAGCGGACGAACGAAGGATACTGTGCGGCTTCCCCTCCCCTGCAACGGCGGAAACGATCTACGAGGAGACTGCATGTTTCAGTTGCCATCTGGTCCTGCGATGCCTATACACGGATATCGGCGATATGCAGAGCTGGACAAAAGCCAACCGCCCAGCCTTGAGCGAACGCGAGGTTCTGGTTATCGGAACGGGCAATATCGGCAAGCGCGTCGTGCAGAAACTACAGGGATTCGCGCACGTAACGGCGTTCGATTGCGCCATACATGACCCGCTCGCGCTTGAGCCACTTGTACGCAGGGCGGATTGCATTACCCTGCATATCCCACTGACATCCACGAATAAAGGCTGGTTCGGTGCCGAGAAGCTGGGGTGGATGCGTGATGGCACCGCCCTCGTGAATACAGCCAGAGCGGCGATTGTGCCGGAAATGGCACTTTACGAGGAATTAGACCATGGTCGGATTCGTGCCGCTTTCGACGTCTTCTGGCAAGAGCCGTATCACGGCAAGTTAATGGAACTGCCATCTGATCGGTTTCTAGCCACACCCCACATAGCCAGTACGAATTCGCAATTCCTGTCCATGCTGGCCGATGATTTCAGGATGTTTCTCGACGCATTCGCCTAATTTAACTATCTTCCGATGCCTATATAATGCCTTCACAAGCCAAAAACCAGACGTTGATCCTGACCAGCGGGAATGATGGCCAGATGATCGCGGCCGTACGGCTGATGCAGCAACTGCGGGATTCCACCCGCGGAAATTATAAAGGTGAATTCCTGATTGTCTCTGATGCCTTGAGCGAGGAAAGCAGGAAGCTGCTGGCCGATTTCGGCATTGCATTCCTGGTGCTGTCGCCAGACGAGCTGGAGCCGGGGAAATCACAACTATCATCCGACAAGCATCCATTCGGGAAAGTCGGCAAGCCGTTCATTATCCGGGCTGCACTACGCCGGCAAGCCGTTGATAAAACGAGCAGGACGGTGATGTACCTTGACCCCGATGTCATGGTACAACGCCCCATCCAGCCGGTCCTCGACCGGGTGGCCCCTGATCGCCTGCTCATTTTCGCGGAACCCCTCGGGATGCACAACAATCCCTGGTGTGCCTCGCAACTTGCGCGCCACACCACGGCAATGAATCGCAACACCAACGATCTGGAACCAATCAAGGAAGAAGTCAACACCGGTATCATGATTGGACCAGCAAAGGTCATTGTCGCCTTGCTCGATACCTGGTGTGCGTTCATGATGCAGGCGGAGATGCGCCAGTTCTCCCGCTCGGATGCAAACCGAGACAATGCCTGGCATGACCAGGACTATTTTCGCTGCTTCCTGCGGACAGCGCCTCGCCAGCAGGTCCGGATCGCATCCGATTCCGACGTCGTCCATCTATGCGCTGACGGTTGGCGACACTACCGGTTCATTCCGTGGATGTTCAGTCTCTACCATCGGACAAGCTGGCGACGCCCAACACTCGTTCACCTGGCAGGCGCAACCCATCAGCAGTACGAGTCACTGAGCCGATACTATGATCCGGCATATGCCACGCTTGAATTTGCCCAATTTAGGGCCATCCGAACCGTACCGCCATGTATCGCCGTTTTCGGGACGGGGCAAGGTGCGGATGCTGCCATGCCCGCGCTGACTCGACACGCACGGATAGACGCATTCATTGACAACAATCCCGAGAAGTGGAAACAACGACACCATGGACGACCGATACTATCTCCGTCTGAGGCGGCTGGAAAAGACTTTGATTATATCGTTACCGCGAGTATCGCGCACCAAGCCATGCACAAACAATTGCATGCGTTAGGAGTTCCCAAAAACCGGATTCTTTCAATTCAGGAACCCCTCCTGAGTGCGTTTCGCACGAAACGGACGCAAAGGCGCAATCGACTACTGATCCTATCAGGAGTCTTTACAGTCGGGCTCTTGCTTGGCATGATCCTGCAATATTTGCGAGAGTAGCAGGAAATGGAGGAATTCAAAAATGAAACCACTTGACATTGAACTGACGGACTTTCCATGGAACCGTTATTTTGCCGACAATGAACCGTATCCATGGTCCCGCTTTTTTCCCGCCGGGGAAAAGCCGGATGCCGTTGAACGATGGATGAAAACCCAGTCTCATTTCTTCGACTATATCGAGCCGGCGGCCCCGTCCGAAGGAACGACGCGTCGGTTTATGCCAGGGTACCAGACACGACTGAGGACGCTGGCCAACAAACATCAAGACAGGCGCTGCTTCATCATAGGCAACGGTCCCAGCTTGCGAGAGATGGACTTAACTCCCCTGAAAGATGAAATCACAATTGGTTCCAACGGTATCTACAATCTATTTCAGGAATGGGGATTCCATGTCAATTACTACACCATGGAAGACACGGTTCAGGTTGAAGACCGTCGGTCAGAGCTATCAACGGTAAACGGTCCCGTGCGTATTTTCGGCCTCGACAATGCCTATTGCGTGAACGAACGCGAGGACACGCTCTTTGCCAATCTCATGCGCTATAGCCATCCATTCGATAAATCCTGGTGGAAGGATTACTACCCCGGATTTTCGATTGATTTCGCCAGTGTAGTCTATCTGGGATCAACCGTCACCTACATGAACCTGCAACTGGCGTTCTACCTGGGCTGCAACCCCGTCTATCTCATCGGGATCGATCACCAATATGGCGACCTGGGGAAACTTTTTCCTCCAGGAAAAATCGAAATCACACCGGATGTGCTCCAGATCCTGGAGAAAACGCATTTCAAGACCAATTACCATAAACTCGGTGGCCATATCGGCGTACCTTACGTCAAGGAACAGGAGAAAGCGTACCAGAAAGCGAGAGACACCTTTACCGAACACGGCAGGTCGGTTCTCAATGCGGGGATCAACAGCAACCTGCATGTGTTTGAAAAAATTGACTTCAGGAGTCTCATTTGAGCCATATCCTGCATATCTCCTATACCACGAGATGGGGGGCTGGCAAAGCACTGGCACGCCATCATGCCGCACTGCTGAAGGCTGGCGAGGACTCGGATATCCTGATTGCAGATCGCAGCGTCCCCGCATCGGAGCACATTCACCAACTGCAAGCCCTACAAGACGCTTACGACAGCGCGATGCCCCCGTGCACAGCAAACACCGCAGAATACGCATTCGATCACCTGCTGGCGCAGCCGTGGCGTGGTTGTCGCGGTTCATTCGAGATCCGCAAACACCCTTTGTTCAAGACGGCGGATGTAATTGAACTGCGTCAGATGCATGCTGGGCGGCAGCCCGGATTCTTCAACTTACGCGCACTGCCGGCAATGAGTCAGGAAAAGCCGGTCATCTGGCGGCTTTCCGATCCATGGGCGTTCACGGGCTTCTGCTGCTACCCATTTGATTGCACTGGCTGGCAACAGGACTGCCGGAACTGCCCACTTGTCTCGACGCCGGAACGAACGGAAGCCCGCGTCCCTGCGGGTAACCAGGCCCCGATGCGTAACCAAAGGCTAAAGCGACAGACTTACAGACAGTCGAACATTCATGTCGTCAGTCCCTCGCTCTGGTTGCTCAACGCCGCACGAACCAGTGTACTGGCGACAGCGGCAGTTTCGTTTACCCATATTCCTGTCGGTGTTGATACGGCGACCTTTTCTGACCGGAAACGCAGCGGGATGCGAACCCGACTGGGGATTTCCGACGATGAAGTCGTCGTGGTCGCCAATGCGCCCGATCTCAAGAATTATCGTAAAGGCGGCGATCTTCTTGTGCGAATCCTGAAACAGGCCGCCGGATCCGATCTATCCCTACTGATCATCGGGCAAAGCGCACCTGACTTTCCATCTGGCGCCTTCCGGTCGATCCACGCCACGGGGTACATCGACGATGACGACCTGTTAGCCGCCAGCTATGCAGCAGGCGATGTATTCGCGTTCCCATCTAGGCAGGACAACTCGGCACAAGTGCTCCTCGAAGCCGCCGCGTGTGGTCTACCAGTCGTTTGTTTTGATGTCGGAGGCAATGCGGAATACATCCGCCACAACGAATCCGGTTTTGCGATCACCCCATTTGACTGCGGGTGTTTTGCCGATCAAATCGTCGGATTGGCAACTAACCATCATCAGCGCCGGGCATTTGGCGAGGCATCGAGATCCGTTGCCGAACGGTTCAGCCAGACCATTCAGACCGCGCGGTTCCAGCAGCTCTATAACGATTTATCGTGAATTTCGCGGAGAGTAACATGAACACTGACAGACGTCCAGAAATCCTGATTGTAACGGATTGGCCGATCAATAAAGCCCACGGCACGGGAAGCTGCCTCGTCCACATATTTGCAGACTATCCGCAGCATCTGCTTTCCAATTGTTTCCTCAAGCAATGCCAGCGCGGTGAACTTGCGTTCAAGAACGCCTATGCCTGCGAGATCATCGGGGGCGCAATAGGATTGCCACTGGACACACACCGTCCGGATATCGTCTATTCGCTGGTCTCCACCCTGGAGGGATTCAGGCTGCTCGAGGCACTAATCGGTATGCTGCCCGCGAACACCCCCATCGTTCAGCACTCCGTCGATCTTTACCCAGCCAGCGGACCCAAGGCCGATACGTTCTGGCAGGTGCTTACCTCGCTCAAACCATCCATATCGGCATTCTGGGCATTGACTGAATCAATCGCCCACACGCTGTCACAGCGCCTAGGAAAGGATGTCGCCCAGCAACCCATTTTCACAGGTGCCACTGCGGACGCGATCGCCCACCGCTATACAGTGCATGCCAAATGCGGGGTTATTTCCGGCAACTTCTGGACAACCAACCTTGCAGAAACGGTTGCAACACTCTGGACACGGGCCATGGCACAGGATTCGTCACTTCCGCCTCTGCATTGGTATTGCCACGCGAACGGGCTGGACCGACTGGGAGATTTCCGGCGGTTTATCGGATCCTCGATCATCTACGCAGGCTTTATCGAATCGTATGAGGCTCTAATCCGCAGAATGTCCGCATATGACTTCGCCCTGCTTCCGTTTTTCAATGGTGATGCGGGGATTGAACAGGGACGACAGCTCATCTCGACGGATTATGCCCGTTACTCGCTGCCATCACGTATCGCGGATTATTGCTCGGCCGGGTTGCCGATCTTTGCCATCGCACCAAACCGCGTGGAGACCTCGCAATTTATCCGTCGGCACGGGATTGGCAGCACCGCCGCAACCGGTGATGGAGACAGTCTTGACGATCAGCTATACCGCTTCAGAACGGAGACAAACGCGTTAGATGAATTTTCGAAAGCAGCGGCTGATCTCGCCTTCGAATTCGCACCGAAATCTCGCCAACAAACCCTGATCAACGCATTCAACCGTTTGATTGATGCTCAAGGATGCCAGAGAACGACATGAACAATGATAACCGTCCGAGAATTCTTTTCATATCAGACTCTAGCCTATCCGCTGCACATGGGACCGGGACTTGCATAAGCCGTAACTTTGCGACCTATCCTGCCAGTCATCTCTTCAATCTTTTCGTCAACAAACGGGGAGAACCGATTTTCACCTCCTGCTACGCCTCCGTGGCGGAGGAATGCATACAGAACCATGACCACGTCACACAATGGCTTGCTGGTGTCAAGCCGGATCTCATCTATTCCGTCTGCTGTGGCTTGCGAGCCATGACCCTCATCAAACGGCTGACCTTGCCAGGTGCCAGCCTGCATGGAATCCCATTGTTCCAGCATTTTGTCGATCTGATTCCTGGAGGTGATTGGGACTTATACGCCAGGAAGCTCGCCGAGCTGTCACCCGTATTCACAGAGATCTGGACGATCACCCCATACGGCAAGACAAGACTTGAACCGATTTTGAAACGTCCAGTACGTACGTTCCCGTTCTTCTCGGCCCTTGATGAAGCCTTCCGCATCAAACTAATCCCCCACGGTCAACGCGCAAGGGATCCGCGTGTGGTCATGCTCGGCAATGCCTGGAACCTGAAAGCCTTTCACGCACTATCCGAGACGTGGGCCCGCTTGCTGGAAACCACCCCGGACATAGGTCCGATCGAGTGGCACACGCATCCGGAAGGCGAAGAGCGGGTCAGGAATGCCGGGATACCGGTTGATCCTGGAATCGTCTGCAAAGGGTGGCTATCTCCGGACCAGATCCCCGGTTGCCTTCAACATGCCACCTGCGGGATCATTCCGTTTAATACGCGTGAGGATGCCTTTGCCGAAGGCTCCTGGGAATATGACTACGTTCACGGATCACTTCCCTCGCGACTCGTCGAATACTGTGCTGCCGGCACGCCTGTCATCCTGGCAGGGACCGATAATACCGATACCGGACGTTACATTTGCAGTCATGATATTGGCATCGTGGCCGATCCGTCGGATCAGGCGGCATTCATCCCGTGCATACGGCAATTCTTATCGTCGGCGGCTTCGCTCACACGACACGCGGCTGCTGCACGCCAACACGCCGAGACGTGCATGCGGCAAGACCGGTATCTAGCCGAGCTGCTTACGGAATTGCAGACGCGTCAACGCCCATGCGGTCCTGGAACGTCTTTGTAATCTGCAGAATGGTTTCACTCAGCGATAGTCGAATATCCCATTGCGGATAGTGTGCGCGCATCTTGGAAAGATCAGATATATAACAGATATGATCCCCGGCGCGATTCTCATCCAGATAGGTGGACTTCTGCTTCCTGCCCGTGCATGATTCGACCAGTGAAAACGCTTCAAGGATCGAACAGGAGTTCGTCCGCCCCCCACCGATGTTGTACACCTCGGCCACTCTTGGTTCACAAACAAAGGCCTCGATAAAACGGGCGACATCGAACGCATGGATATTATCCCGCACCTGCTTGCCCTTGTACCCGTAGACCGTGTATTGACGTGCATCCAGGTTGCATTTGACAAGATAGGAAAGAAATCCATGAAGTTCCACCCCCGCATGATGCGGACCTGTCAGGCAACCGCCACGCAGGCAGCAAGTCGGCATGTTAAAGTAGCGACCGTACTCCTGCACCATGACATCGCCAGCCACTTTCGACGCTCCAAAAATCGAATGTTTCGACTGATCAATCGAAAAGGTTTCCGGAATTCCGGACTGGTATCGCAGATCCGCATAGTCCCAACGGGTCTCCAACTCGACCAGCTCGATCGCATTCGGGCGATCACCATAGACCTTGTTTGTTGACATGTATACGAATGGTGATTCAGGGCAGAACCGGCGTGAAGCCTCGAGCAGGTTGAGGGTTCCAACAGCATTGGTTTCGAAATCATCGAAGGGAATGGCTGCCGCTCGATCATGCGAGGGTTGCGCGGCGGCATGCACAACGGCCGCAGGACGAAGCTGGTCCACTAACGCGAGAATCCCCTCGCGATTACGGATATCCAGCTCATGATGCACGAACACTGGGCCCAGTGCCCGTATCAGCCGGTCCCGGTTCGAACGGGTATCTCCAGCAGGTCCGAAGAAGACAGCCCGCTGATTGTTATCAATACCATGCACCATCCAGCCCAGCGATGCAAAATGCTCACAGACCGTTGATCCGATCAATCCGGAGGATCCGGTTACCAGTAGTTTCTTCATTAGCCTCCAAGGTATCCTGTGCCAACCTTTACGTCTGCGTTAACGTGATTTGAAACAAATACTTAAGGACCAGTGTTTGGGTGCAAGAATATCGGCACCGGCCTTGATCTGGTTATATAGGCTGGCACTCGGCTCAATCACCCGGTAGTGGAACTTCTGCCTGTCCAGGGCATTCAGGATATCCCCGAGTGAATTGACACTACCCCGATCGTAATGATACTCGATAAAACCCGCACGCACATTTGCAAGCAGATCGCCCGCTGAGGCTATGGCAGCAGCCTCCGCCCCCTCGATATCCAGTTTCAGGAAATCAACCGGATGCTGGAGGTAGGCACCCAGCGGCATGCATTTGACAGGAACACGGCGAGCGGAGTCCTCATGCAATCGATTCGTGATTCCCGACCCCATCGGATTCTGCTCAAGCAGATTGAAGTTCAGAATCTCCTCCTCGCCCCCCAGCGCATATGGCAGCAACTCGACATTTGCCCAAAGATTACGATCGATATTGCGACGACATACCTGAAAATGACCAGGGTGCGGCTCGAAAGCCGTAATGACCGCGCTCGGGTAGTGGTATTTAAAACCGGCTATTGCCATCCCTATATTGGCTCCACCATCCAGGATACGAGGATCATCTCCCGCGTATTCAAAATAGTAATGCTGTTCGATGGCGATTTCCCGATACTGAGTAAGGGTATCCTGCGCACGCAAGATCTCAAGCGTCGAGTTAAAGACAGCGACAGGATTCTGCGGCTTGGTGCCTGCGATCAGCATACGCTCAAGCTGCGCATACTGACGGACATAATCGAGCCCGGATTCCCGATCCTTTACAACGCGTTTATTCAACAAACATGATGCCGCAGACAGTCGGCGCAACGAGTCGCGCATGCTGGATTCCACCGCAACGGGATCATCGCCATGCCGCGTCTCGCGCATGATCAGTTCGCAGGCAATCCGGGGGAACTGCTCCACACCCAGAAACTCAAGCAATCGCATATACCCATTAGAAACCGATTCACTCTCATCATACGCCCGATCAACATCCGCAATTGCACCATCCCAATCCCCCGTACGACACTTCAGTTCTGCCAACTCGAGGCGAAATACCGGCGACAGCCGATCAATGGCATCGTCCTGTTTGTAAAATGAAATGGCAAACGAATAGTCCTTTCGAGTACGCAGCAAATGTCCAATTTCGGCATAACCGTCTCTTAACGACAGGTCATCCGCGTATGCTTTCCGAACGGCACTAGCAGCATCTTCGTATCGACCTGCAGCGGCCAGCGCCTGGGCGTAATGGAGACGCCAGACGGGCGACATACGGCTGGAGTCAGAATCCCGGATCATCCATGTCAGCAACGACGGGTAATCTTGCTTCCCCCAGAAACGTCGCCAGGCAACGCGGGCGTAGCCATCCTTCGCTTCAGGCTGGGCCTCGTAAACGGCGGCAACCCATTTGACAGCGGTCTCATAATCCCCCAGCCCGGCACGACATTCAGCATGACGCAACCGCATCACCCAACCCTGACGACCGGCATCCGAATCAGCCGCAAAAAGTCGTTCTGCAGCACTTAAGTCACCGCCAGTAGCCATTGTAAAGAAACCAAGCCGGGAAAGTCCGTCCATCAGTCGCGAATCATGATCATATCGGCGTCCAATATCCTCGGCAAGCACCTCAATAACAGCAGGCGTCACCACACGTTGTTCGAAGGCAATCCGCAAAGCCTGTACCCATTCCGTGTTGACCGGATTTGGTTCCAGCAGCAAATGCATGATTGCATCCATCATAAATTCCTTTTAAATTCCTTAAGTTAAGCACTGCCGCAATATCAGATAGCAGGACGTGTGCCAAGCATTTAACATTGACCATGATCAATCGCAAGGAATACGATTACCCGTATGGACAATAGCATCACTTTCACGTAGAGTACATTCCGATTACGCACCGGACAGGATGAGGAACCCATGGACGAATTAATATCCGTTATCATCACAACGCGCAACGGAATGCCGCACCTTGAGAAGGCTGTCGACTCCGTGCTTGCGCAGACTTACCCTCATTATGAACTGATTATTGTGGATGACGCCTCGTCGGATAATTCTCAACCTTATTTGGCTGCATTAAGATTGCGACCATCAAAACCGATCCAGATCATCCAACTGGACGAAGCTGGCGGGCAAGCCAACGCGATTAACCTCGGGCTGGCCGCATCCAGAGGGCAGATTGTCTCTTTGCTTCACAGCGATGACGAGTGGATGCCTGGCAAACTCGAAGCGGTCGCTGCTGCGTTCCGCGATATGCCCAACATTTCAGCCCACCATCATCACATGTATGTCATGCAGCAAAATCAAGTCAGGCAAAGGACATATTGTTCCATGCTGAAGATCGGTGACATCTATAATATGGCGTCGCCTGTAGAGTTACCTCAAGAAGTTGACGCTCCTGGATCCGCGCTTAGCTTCTCGCGCACGGCGCTGGAACTGATGGGTCCAATTCCTCAAGACCTCAGCCGCTGCGCTGAGGCCTACGTGCTTCGTGCTGTTTTGCGGTATGGACGACTCTCGGCTACCGATGATATTCTAGGAATATATAGCGAACCTGACTACGGGGCGCCCTGGCTGAACGAATTTAAAATCACGGATCCATATGTCCAGAACCTGACAACAAATCACGTGCACGATTTCTGCCGGGCACGAACATTTCAATCAAACGTTCAGCCGATCGTCTTGAATACAAAGCATGAACATTCAGATGCCATATCAACGCTTCGACTAACGAAGGGTGAGCATGTGCTTATTATTCGATCTGTCGCGTCAACCATTCTTGTGCCATTCATCGAAAGACTTGCAGAACAAGGCGTCAATGTCCATCTGCTTGCTCCGCCCAGCGTTTCAAGTTTTGGTGATTCGAAAAATGTCCATGTATATGAAATACCGGAAGGCACAGTCGAGCCTGACTCAATACCGGCGGCTTTTGCTTGTAAACTGCGTGGACTAAAGCTGGCATATGCAATTGTGCTGTATGCGATGCCAATGCACCGGTACGATAATATTCATGACGCCATAAACAGTCTCCAATTGGATTGCCCTACCATCGGCATCACGAATACGGGGGCCGTGCACCCGGTCAGGCTGGTTCAGAAGCCATTTGATACACTCGGCAACACGGAGGCTATCGCCAGATTGAAAAACACGCACAGCGGGCAACGCGCGTTTATCATCGGGAATGGCCCTAGTCTTTGTGTGGACGATTTGAATCGTCTAGAACATGAAATCACCTTTGCAGCCAATAAGATTTATCTGGTTTATAATCAAACATCCTGGCGCCCCTCCTATTATATGGTTGAAGACACACTCGTCGCGCAGCAAAACCATGCGGCTATCGAGGCGATTACAGACTCCACTAAATTATTTCCCTACCGCTTGACGGAATGGCTTCATGCGCCATTTTCCAACTCGGTTTATTTTCCGTTCTTCTGGCCTGATTTGACACGGAGTCCAACAAAATTCAGCTTTAACGCGATGCACATGCTATATTGGGGATCAACCATTGTGTACACCATGCTGCAAATGGCGTGCTATATGGGTATACGTGAGTTGTATCTGATCGGTGTCGATTTCAGTTTCATCGAACCGCGAATGAAAGATACCAATGACGACAAAATGCTCATTTCGGAGGGGGAGCGCAATCATTTTCATCCAGACTATCGTAAACCTGGCGAAAAATGGTACGTACCGAACCTAGATGTTCAGGCAGCCTCATTCACAGTGGCGCGACAAACGATAGAGAGTTCGGGGGGGAGCGTTTTTAATGCAACGCGCGGGGGTAAACTTGAGGTGTTTGAGAGAGTTGATTTCGACAAGTTGTTTTAATTTCTGATCCCAACCGGAGGTAATAGGATGGCCGAATTAGGAATAGTTATCTGTAATTTCAACAAAAGCACATATCTTCGATCGTGCCTGGAATCGCTCCTGGCGTCTGATTTCAATAATATGACGTATGAGGTCGTAGTGGTTGATAATGCGTCCAGTGATGGTAGCCCTGAAATGGTGCGGCAGCACTATCCGCAGGTGACGCTATTTGAGAACGCAACAAATCTTGGTGGTGCCGGGGGATTTGATCGTGGCATTCGTTATTGCATCGAGAAGAGATTCCCTTATGTCGCGCTCCTGGACAACGACGTAACACTGGAAGAGAACACGATTATTAATCTGGTTGAACATATCCGAAAGAATCCTCAGGTCGGGGTTGCCGGCTCTAAAATATGTACGATGGATGATCCGTCCGTCCTGCAGGAGCTGGGATCCTTTATTGATTGGGAAAACAAGTTTAATGTCTTTACGCCATTAAAGGGCTATCGCGACAGCAGTAACTTGCCAGATGTCGTCAATTGCGATTATGTCCCGGCGTGCTGCTTTGTTACCACCGCAGAGGTGCTTGCTCGTGTGGGTAGCTTCAATACCGATCACTTTATCTACTGGGACGACATGGATTGGTGTACGCGGGTTAAGCGCGCTGGATATGAGATTCATGCTGTCAATGCATCGCGTGTATATCACAAAATGGGGGCATCTACGCACCCGACCACGTTTGGATCCTATTATTTCGAGCGCAATCGGGTTCTCTTCTTCCTGACTTATCTAACGGACGACAAACTGGATAACTATTTGGATTCCGTCAGCCGGTGGTTGCTATCATCAACCTTCTTCTCAAACCTGAAGAAATCCTACGCGACGGCTATTTCCTTCATGATGGGTCTGGATGATTTGTTGATGAACAACCTAGGGGCGCGCCCCGAAAGTGTGCTAGTTCGTGAACCGGCGACGCCCTTTTATGTTGCTTTTGACATGCAGAAGAAAGACCGTGTTGCTTTGCGCCTATATCCTGATATGGCAATAAACCGGCGGATCTATCAGGAACTGAGTCGATATTTTGAAACGCCGATTGACTTGGTAACCAGTGAAGACGATGCAGGCATGATGCATGGAAACTTCCCTGAAAACAACATCATACCCGAGGGAGCATTTGATGCGGGCGCGTATGATCATGTGTTTTATGCCTTGGGGCATTTGTTGGATTACACATCCGCTATGCCAAAACTGGGAAATGGCTTCTTTGTGGATTGTTATATCAATATATCGAGGGCGGACGCCATCGAGACGCTGTTGGCTTCGTATCAGATCTATACAGATATCTACATGAATATATACAAGCCCGTACTGGCGCGTCGATTCAGGCAAATCAGGGCAAGGCTGGCGTAAGTGTTGTGCCGCGCCACACGATGGCAGTAAACTCGGGTTCATGGGACTCGGGAGCAGACACAGGAAAGGTTACGACTTCATTTTTGCACGGGCCTCGGGTGGCGGGCTTGCCTTAATATCCATAGCAGCAGCACGGGGATAGCCACGATACCGGCGAGGACGGCACCGCATGCGGCAAGTGCTGCATATATTCGATATTGCAGGGTTTTTCCAAGAATGCTCAAGGAGGTACGCTCGCTGAGCTCTCCACGCACATTGCACATGACCCGTTTCAGGGTGTTTAGCGTCAGGGAGTAGAGCATGACGTTGTTGAAACCGGAGCCGGTCAGGTTGGTGACGGGGATCACGACAGCGTCGTACCTGTTGACTCCCAGTTGCGGCACGCGGAGGTGCCAGTGGAAGCCGGCACGGTGCGGATAAACATGGACATCATCAATCCCGGACATGGCACGCGCCTGGGCGGCACCGTGCTCGTGCGTGAGCAGATGAATCCGGCTGCCGGGAGGAAAGGCAGCCAGGATGTGTAACAGGTTTGTATCAAGCTGCTGGTAACTGACAGAACGGATGATAAGGATGTTTTGCATAGCCCTCACGGCAAGGGGTTAACGGTAGAAGGTGAAGGCTACATCAAAGGGAATGCGCAGGGTGCGCGCGATCTTGTGGTCGACTGGGGCGCGTTTGTTTTTGATGGC
>JFJP01005460.1_pt1 | contig 20084 bp, 16 predicted proteins | sample 431651 | NCBI WGS metagenome assembly JFJP01 (sample SAMN02602958, study PRJNA72255) | Microbial mat metagenome, whole genome shotgun sequencing project. | biome: fresh water; feature: sink hole; material: water; isolation source: purple microbial (photo- and chemosynthetic) mats found in...
CGCTTCAAGGGCATGTTTGCCTTTGCCATCTGGGACCAGCGCAGCGGCCAGTTTTTTCTGGCGCGCGACCGCTTTGGCATCAAGCCGCTGTACCTCAACCAAGACTGCCACCGGCTGCGCTTTGCATCGAGCCTGCCGGCGTTGCTGGCCGGTGGCGGTGTTGACACCACGCTTGATGCGGTGGCACTGCACCACCACTTCACCCTGCACACCGTGGTGCCGGCACCGCGCACGCTGCTCAAGGGCGTGCGCAAGCTGCCCCCCGCCACCACGATGATGATCGACCCCGATGGCAGCATCAGCCAGCAAATTTATTGGACGCTCGATGCCACGCGGCCGGAAACCGCGCTTTCCGAGGCGCAGTGGCTGGCCGCCACGCGTGACGCGCTGGACCAAAGCGTGCAACGCCGGCTGCTGGCCGCCGATGTGCCGGTGGGCGTGCTGCTGTCAGGCGGACTTGATTCAAGCCTGCTGGTGGGGCTGCTGGCCGAGCATGTAAATGATTTGCGCACCTTTTCCATCGGCTTTGAAGACATGGGTGGCGGCACTGAAAAAGCCGACGAATTTGAATTTTCTGACCAGGTGGCCGCGCACTTCAAAACCCGCCATCATCAGTACCACATCCCCAACAGCGAGGTGCTGTCGCGTCTGCCCGAGGCGGTGGCGCAGATGACCGAGCCGATGGCCAGCTACGACGTGATTGCGTTTTACCTGCTGGGCGAGCGGGTCTCCAAAGATGTCAAGGTGGTGATGAGCGGCCAGGGTGCCGACGAGGTGTTTGGCGGCTATTTCTGGTACCCGCAGATGGATGCCGCCCAAGGCACGCCGCTGCAACGCTTTGGCCAGCACTACTTTGACCGCGAGCACACCGAATATCTGCAGATGATCGCGCCAGCGTTTCATGTGGGCGATGTCACCTCAGAACTGGTGGCCGCCGAACTGTCCAAGCCGCAGGCCGATGAGTTTCTGGACCAGGTATGGCGCTTTGATGCCACCACGCTGCTGGTCGATGACCCGGTCAAGCGGGTGGACAACATGCCCATGGCCTGGGGGCTGGAGGTGCGCACGCCGTTCCTGGACCACGAACTGGTGGAGCTGGCCGCCAAGATGCCGCCTGCGCTCAAACTCAAGGAAGGCGGCAAATACCCGCTGAAAGCCATTGCCCGCGGATTGATCCCTGACTCGGTGATCGACCGACCCAAGGGCTACTTTCCGGTGCCGGCGCTGCGCTACGTGCGCGGGGCGTTTCTGGACAAGATGCGCGAGCTGTTGATGTCAGAGGCCTGCCTGAAGCGTGGCCTGTACCAGCGCGACTATGTTGAAAAACTGCTGGCCGAGCCCGAAGGCCCCGATGCTTTCACCCGCATCAACGGCAGCAAGCTGTGGCACCTGGCGCTGCTTGAATGGTGGCTGCAGGTGCATGTGGACACGGCGGCCTGACCGCGCGGCATTGAAACCCTAAACCTGGTGCAGACGGCGCGCGCTGTCTTGCAGCAGCGTATGGGCCAGTTTTTCGGGTGCCAGATTAATCAGCAATTCCAGCCGCTGATGCAACGCATGCAGCGTGTGACGAAAGGCCTCGCGCTTGTGCGCGTCGTCAGCATCGAGCGCCGCCGGGTCTGCCAAGCCCCAGTGCGCGGTGGCCGCATGTCCCGGCCACACCGGGCAGACTTCATTGTTCACGCTGTCACACAAGGTGATGATCAGGTCCATGTGCGGTGCATCCACCGCACCAAATTCGTCCCACGCTTTGCTGTGCAAACCATCAGTGGATATGCCGGCGTTTTGCAACACCTGCAGTGCCAACGGGTTGGGCTGCTCGTCGCGCGGGCAGCAGCCGGCTGACCAGGCCTTGAAGCGGCCTTTGCCAATGTGGTTCAACAACGCTTGTGCCATCAGGCTACGCCCGGTGTTGTGGTTGCACAAAAACAGCACATGCAGGACTGTGTCAGTCATTCTTGTTTCCTCGGGTCTCATGAAAGCGATCAGCACAATGGGGCTGTGGATGGTAATACAGCCCCTCGGCCAGCATGTCGCTGCAGGCGACTATTTGTGCTGCTTCCGACGGTGGGAGGGTCACCGTCATCGCCGATTTGAAACTATAGTTTTCATAGCTTCAAGCGCTCACTGCATTTGTGCTGGAGACCGATTTCTTATAAATTACAAGGCCAGCTTCAAACGCCCGATGCCTTCCTCGATTTTGGCCACATCGGCGGTGGCGAACGACAAACGCAGCGTGGCCAGGTCGGGGTCGTGGGCATAGAACGGCGCACCGGGCACAAACGCCACCAGCTGATCGATGGCGCGCTTGGCAAACTCGGCCGCGTTGGCGCTGCGGCCGTTGACACCGGTCAGGCGGGCCCAGAAAAACATGCCGCCTTGCGGCGCGTTGAATGCGATGGCCTCGCCCAACTCACGCGTCAGCGCCTGCGCCATGACGCGCGCGCGCTCGGCGTAGGTCGTGCGCACCACCGCCAGCGTGGCATTCAGGCGGTTTTGCGTCAGGTAGTGGGCACAAATGGCCTGCGTCAGGTTGCTGGTGTGGGCATCGCTGAACTGCTTGCACATGGTGGCTTTGGCCAGCAGCTCGGCCGGCGCAATCAGCCAGCCCACCCGCAAACCGGGGCTCAGAATCTTGCTGAACGAGCCGCAATGCGCCAGCCAGTCGCGGCTGCCTGGCACGCCAGCGCTCAGGGCCAGCAGGCTTGGTGGCGGTGCGCCGTCAAAATACAGCTCGCCATACGGGTCGTCTTCGACAATCAGCGTTTGCGTGCGCACCGCAATTTCGAGGATGCGCTGGCGCCGTGCCAGGCTCAAGGTGGCCCCGCTGGGGTTGCCAAAGGTGGGAATCAGGTACACCAGCTTTGGCTTGTGTTCGTCTATCAGAGCCTCTAGCCGGTCCACATCAACCCCATCGGCATCAATTGGCGCGCCAATGATGTGCGCGCCATACAACCGAAAGCACTGGATGGTCGCCAAAAAGGTGGGCGCTTCCACAATAATCTTGTCGCCCGGTGAGATCATCGTCTTGCCGATCAAATCCAGCGCCTGCTGGCTGCCGGTGGTGACGATCAGGCCGTCCGGCGTCACCGTGCTGCCCTTGCCCGCCATAAAAGTGGCAATGCCCTCGCGCAGTGGCGCGTAGCCTTCGGTCGCACCATATTGCAGCACCGGGCCAGGGTTTCCAGCCAGAACTGCCTGCGCGGCCGCGGCAATGCCTGGCGCATCAAACAGCGCCGGATCCGGAAAACCGCCGGCAAAGCTGATGATGCCGGGCTTGCCAAGCAATTTGAAGAGTTCGCGGATGGCGGAGGTTTCAACGTGTTGAAGGCGATCGGCAAATTGCATGATGTCAGGCTCGAAATTGATAGCAGAATATAAATTGATGTTTAACCGCAACCAGCTCACAAAATATGAAAATAGCAGGGGCCAGTTAGGGTAAATTGTCACTGATTGCCAACTGGACAAAAACAGGAAAAACAATGCAAGGTCTGGACGCTTTTTTTGCCACAGTCAAACTGCCTTCCATCTCGCAGGTGACGCAGGCGCTGATCAACACCTTAAACGACGACAACGCCGACATCGACGCGGTGGCACAGCTCATTGCGCAAGACCCGGCGCTGGTTGCCAAGCTGCTGCGCCTGGCCAACAGTGCCCAGTTTGGGCTGCCGCGCGGCGTGGGCAGCGTCGATGATGCCATCCAGATGGTGGGCATGAGCCGGGTGCGCAGCCTGTGCCTGGGAGCCAGCCTGAGCGGCTCGTTCACACCGATACCGGGCCTGAATCAGCAGGAATTCTGGTCCAGTAGCATGGCCTGCGCCGGTTATGCGCAGTGGCTGGCCAGCAGCCTGGACATGGATGCGCAGCAGGCCTGGCTGACCGGCATGATGCTGCGCCTGGGCGAACTGCTGCTGGGCCAGGCCAACCCGCAGGCCTTGCTTGAAATCGAAAAACTGCCGCACAGCCCCGGCAGCCGCTGGGACCGCCAGCGCCGCCTGGTGGGCTTTGCCGAGGGGCAGATCACCGCCGAACTGGCGCGCCGCTGGAATTTTCCGATGCAGATCGCGCAGGCGCTGGAACGCTCCTACGACCCGCTGGTGGAACAGGCTTTTTCACGGCTCGGCGCGGTGATCCACCTGGCTGGGCTGCTGGCTGACATGCCAGGGGCCGATGCGCTGGCGGTGGATGCCCTGCCGCACGACGTGATCAGTGCCGTGGCGCTGGATGTGCGCTGGATGAAAGCCACTTTTCCGGCAGCCGACGCGTTCATCCAGCTGGACTGAGCCATGAAAGCGGCTGACGTTCAGGCTTTTTTTGCCACGCTGGCGGCAGCCAACCCGCAGCCCCAAACCGAACTTGAATTTGCCAGTGTGTTTGAGCTGTTGACCGCCGTTCTGCTGTCAGCCCAGGCCACCGACGTCAGCGTCAACAAGGCCACGCGCGGGCTGTTTCTGGTTGCCAACACGCCACAGAAAATGCTGGCCCTGGGACTGGAGGGGCTGGAAGCCCACATCAAGACGATTGGCCTGTACCACAGCAAGGCGCGCCATCTGCTGCAAACCTGCCAGATGCTGGTGGAACAACACGCCGGTCAGGTGCCGCGCAGTCGTGAGGCGCTTGAGGCGCTCCCCGGTGTGGGCCGCAAAACTGCCAACGTGGTGCTCAACGTGGCGTTTGGTGAGCCCACCATCGCCGTCGATACGCACATTTTTCGCCTGAGTAACCGCACCGGACTGGCCCCTGGCAAAACCCCGCTGGCAGTGGAGCAACAATTGCTCAAGCGCGTCCCCAAGATCTGGCTCGCCCATGCCCACCATTGGCTGATCCTGCATGGCCGTTACGTCTGCCAGGCGCGCACGCCACGCTGCTGGGAATGCGCCGTGGCCCGCCATTGCGACTTCAAATCCAAAACCCCCAACCCCAGAGCTTCCTCATGACAACCGCCCTGCACACCGACATCAACGCCTTGCTGAAAACCGTGGACTGGCCGGTGATGCCAGAGGTTGGACAGGCTTTGATTCGCACCTTTGACGACGAAGATGCCGACATCCAGACGGTGTGCCGCATCATTGCCAAAGACCCGGCCCTCACCGCCACGCTATTGCGCATGGCCAACAGCGCCATGTTTGGCCTGTCGGGCAAGGTCGATACGCTCGAGCGTGCGGTCAACGTGGTGGGCATGACGCTGATCCGGGCGCGCGCCCTGTCGGTGTGCCTGTCGCGGGTGGCGCAAATCCCGCCGTGCATCGACCGGCTGGGGTTCTGGCGCTATTGCATGCTCTGCGCTGGCTTGGCCCAATGGCTGGCCGCCAAATGCAAGGTCGATCCGCAAGAAGCCTGGCTGGCCGGCATGATGCTGCCGCTGGGCGGCCTGAGCCTGTGTCAGGCCAGCCCACCGCTGCAAGCCCGGCTGCTGGACCAACCGGTAGAACCTGGTGAGCGCTGGCTACGGCAACGGCAATGGGTTGGCTTCGATGAAGGACAGGTGGTGGCAGAACTGGCGTATCACTGGGATTTTCCCGAGGTGCTGGTGGAAGGCCTGCGCCATGCCGCGCAACCACTGTTGAGCCGGCACAACTCCAGGCTGGCCGCAGTGCTGCACCTGGCAGCGCGTCTGGCCGACAGTGGTGAAGTCAACCCGGCCAGCCTGGATGCCTTGCCGCTGCTGGTGCTGCTGTTGCTCAAGCTCGATGCAGCGTCGCTGGCCGTCAATGCACCCACCGCCGAAGCGCTGTCCGACATCACCATGTTCCAGCAATGACGATAAAACTCAATAACAATAGCTGCTAGCCTATGCCAAATAAGCGCTAGCAGGCTAAAACATCATTTTTTTTCAAACGGACTGCCGAAGCTGCATGACACGGCTGAGCAAGGCATTGCAGCCGCGCCAGACTGGCTGTCAATCGCTGCCAGTGCGGCTTTCACCCAAGCATATTGAATGCGCTCCTGCTCCAGCCGCTGGCCCTGCAAATCGTTGTACAGCGCCAGTTCCGGTGTGGTCAGCCGGGTCAGGCTGCGCCGGGTGGGCTGGGGCTCGGTGACCCACTGGCTTTGGTGCGCCAGCAAGGTGCTGCGGTCCATCAACAGAGACTGGGCGTGCGGCAGTTGCGCGCGCAGCTGGTCCAGAATGGCAAAGCCGTGGGTATCGATGTCGCCCCAGTAAAACACGGTGCAACGCTGCAGCCAGGGCGCGCCGGCCAGCGCCTCAAAGCCGTAGCCCGCGCCAAAAATCACCACGCTGCCGGGCATGGGCGGAAAAGCCAGAAAGTTGACTTCGTTTTCGGTGATAAACACCCGGTGCCCCCGCCATTCAAGCTGCGCGAAGTCCGCCTGTGTCAGGGTGATGTCCTGGTCTGCGCCCAGGCACGGCAGCGCCAGTGCCGCATCCAGCACGCGCAGGCGGATGCGCAGCGGCTTGTCCCGAAAACCGTAGCGGCGGCAAAACTGGTTGATGCCGGTCGCAGAGGCTTCTACGGCCCCGGGCGGCAACACCAAGTCCAGCAACTCGGTCAGCGCGCTGCGCTGGGATTCGATAAATTTGCTGTCGATGCCGTGCAGGTCCACCTGGCGCAGGTAAATGCCGGGGCGCGGGTGGCTTTGCAGCCAGGCCAGCACATGCAGCAAGCGCAGCCAGTCGTCTGCCAGCGCCAACGCAACCAAAGGGCGCTTGGCCAGCCAGGGCTGCAGGCACGCAAACATTGCTTCGTCAAAGGCTTGCGTGGCTTGCAGCACGTCTTCAAAGCGCCGGCTTTCCTTGCGTTTGCCAATCAGCGCCAGCGCGTCGTGCGGTGTGTCGAGCCAGATCGCCTCGGGCAGCGTGCAGGTCCCCAGCAACCGATGGTCAAATTCGCGCCAGACGATGCGCACGTGCGCAATCCCGCGCAAAGCGTCAAGCCACACACGCACCGCCTCAAACCGCTCGCCGAGTTCGCCTGACGTCGGGCCAAGCAGCCGCAGGCGACGTGGCTGCCATTCGACCGCTGGCAGCAACGCACGCAACAGCACGCCCTGGTCCCACAGCTTTTGCGTCTGTGCGCGCAGATCGGCGGCGCAGGTCCAGGTCATGGGCTGCTTTCCACCGGCATGCCCACAGCCTTGCCCGCTACAGTTGTGAGCGCGCGCGATTGCGGCGCCAGCGCGGGCCGGGCCTGGCGTTCCTTTTCTGCCTGGTATTCCTCGATGCTCAGGTTACGCAGTTTCGAGTCGCGCCCCTCGTCGTTGTGGACAAAGCCGACGCTCGCCACAAACGGCTCGATGATGTGAATCTTTTGCAGCGGTGTGACGATCAGCAGCTGCAAATTAAGCTGGGCAAACAGTTGCAGCCCGTACTGCGCCGACTCGTCAGAGCCCCGGCCAAAGGCCTCGTCGATGACGACAAAGCGAAATGCCTTGGAGCGCAGCTCGCCCCACACCAGGCCAAATTGATACGCCAGGCTGGCCGCCAGGATGGTGTAGGCCAGTTTTTCCTTTTGCCCGCCAGATTTACCGCCCGAGTCCGAGTAGTGTTCATGCTCGCGCCCGTCTTCGCGCCAGCGCTCGCTGGCGGCAAAGACAAACCAGTTGCGCACATCGGTCACCCGGGCAGCCCAGCGGCGGTCTTGCTCGGTTTGGCCTTCGCGCCCGCGCAGGCGCTCGATGATGGCCTTGACCTGCAAAAACTTGGCCTCGGAATACTGCCCGTCATCGCTGGCAGCGCTGCCTGAGATGGCACCGTCCAGGCAGTGGCGCAGGTCGCTTTGAAAGTCGCGCACCTCGGCGTCCGGCGTGACCTGAGCCTGCAACTCGATAAAACGCCCGGGGTTGTAGTCAATCTGGGTGAGCGACTGGTTGATCAGCGCCAGGCGCTCCTTGATGGTTTCGCGTTCTTTGGCCAGCTGCGCGCTGAACTGCGCCACCTGGTTGATGGTGTTCTGGTTGAGCAACTCTTTGAACCGGATCTCAAAGCGCGGCAGGTCGTCGATTGTGAGCTGCTTGAGCAGAGCGCGAAATTCACCGGCAGCCGCCACGCTGGCATCGGCCTCTTGCGTGGCCAGCGGAAAGCGGTGGCGAAAACTGCGCATGGCATCGACGATTTTTTCCACCAGGGCGTTCGCCTTGCGCACCTCAGAATCTATCAACTTTTGTAGCGCTTCGCGCATGTCCTGCTGGCGGTTGTCGCAACTTTCCAGGGTCAAAGACTGGCCGCCCAAAATTTGGCTGCGCCAGTGGTCGAGCCGCTGCTCCTGACTACGGCCCTCGGCCTCGGGAAGTGTGCGCGCGCCCAGCAAGGCCTGCGTCTGGGTTTGCAACGTGGTGATGTCGCTGACTTTTTGCTCGGTTTTGGCGCGCTTGTCGCGCTGCTCGCGGCTTAAACGCTCAGTTTGCAGTTGCGTTTCTTCCAGCTGCTGCAACTGAGTGGTCAGGGTTTGCAGCAGGTCGCTGGCGGATTCGATCTGGCGACGCTCGCTGTCCAGCGCGGCGGCCTCTGCGGCGGGCGTGGCCCAGTCCAGCTCGCGGTAGTCACGGTATTCCACCAGTTTGGCCAGCAGGGTCAGGCGGTTTTGGCACTGTGCCAACTGCTGCTGGCCCTGCGCGATCTGGCTGCCCAGTTGCGCCAATTGGGCTTCAAGCACCTTGCGTTTGGCATCGAGTGCGGCCAGCTTGGCGGCATTGCTCCAGCCCAGCACGTAGCGGCTGCGGTCGTCCAGCCGGTGGCGATCGTCTTTTTCGTGACGCTCGCCGCCGGATTTGATTTGCCCGGCGCGGCTGATGGCGCGCAGCTCGCGGCGAAATTGCTCCTGCGTGACGCAGCAGGCCACGTCAAAGCGCTGCGCCAGCTCGCGGTCCAGCCAGGCGTAAAACGGCGAGTCGGGCTTGACGATGAGCTTGCGCACCAGTGCGTCGGCGTGCAGGCTGGGAGCTTGCGCGCGCACGTCGAGGCGCACCCTGAAATACACCAGGCGGCCTTTCAGATGTGTCTGGTCCACCCATTGCGCCACCTGCGCGTACAGGCCGTCAGGCACCAGCAGCGAGAGGGCAAAATTGTGCAGCAGGCGCTCAATGGCGCCTTCCCAGTCGCGCTGGTCGTCGCGCACCTCGATCAGCTCGCCGGCAAAGGGCATGCTGTCTTCATCCAGGTCCAGCGCCTGGCACAGCTCGGTTCGCAAGCGAATAGCCTGCGCGTCGATGTTGTTGCGCCGCGCCTTCAGGCTGCTGATCTCGTCGCTGAGCAGGGCGTGCGCGCGCCGGCCTTGGCTCAGTTCAACGCTGCGCTCGGTCAGGGTGTTTTGCACCTCATCGGCGCGCGCGGTCTCGGTGGCCATCATCTGCGTACAGGTTTGCTGCTGCGCCACCAGGTCTTCGGTGCTGGCCACTTGCAGCAGGTTCAAGGCGCGGCGCAACTCGTCGTAACGCGCGGCACTGATGCGCCGGCGGCTCACCTCCTGCTGGCGCTGATGGATGTCGCGCGCCAGCTGGGCCAGCCGGTCGCCGCCCTGGGTGGCCAGCGCCTGGCGCAGGTCACGTTCCTGCAGCCGTTGCTGCTCGCGCAGGTCTTCAAGCTTGGCGACCTTGGCGTGATCGCGCGCCAGGTCTTCGTTCAGATGCGCCAGGCGCTGCGCGATCAGATCGAGCTTGATCTGACTGAAATAGGCCCGCAAGCCATCGCGGCAGGCGCGCAGTTCGTCGGCATCCGCCAGCAAAGCAGCGTGCTGGTCGCAGTCGGCCACCAGCGGTGTCAGCAGCGCCACCTGCTGCTTGGCCTTGAGCACGGCAAAGTGCGCGCGGTTCAGATCGTCAAAGTGGGCAATCAAGGCCGCCACGCGCGGGGCCACGTCAAAGGGCTCCAACATGTGCTGGCGCACAAAATCGGTCAGGTTACCCACCGACTTCATCGACACGGTTTGCAAAAACAACTCCAGTGCCTGCTCGCTCAAACCGCCCAACAGGCGACGCGACAACGCGCTGTAGGGCGGAAAGCTGTCAAACAGCGCCACACCGGCTTTACGCAGGCGCTTCTTTAACGGCTCGATGCTGCTGCCAAAGTGGCCAAAGTCTTCGGCAATACCCAGCGCGGACTCCGAAACCGCATAAAAGCGCTCGGGCTGGCCGGTGGGCTCGCGGCACCAGAACACCTGCGCCAGTGTCACCGTCTTGTCAAAGCCGGCGTTATGGAACACACCCAGAATGACCGAGAAACTGCGCGTGTCGCGCAGCGCCACCGGACGCGCGTTGCCGCTGACCTCGTGCCGCTCGGACTTGTAATAGCCCAACACATACGAGCGCAGCGTGCGCTCTTTGGCGTCGGCGCCAGCGGCCTTGTTGTAGGCAATTCTCTGGGCGGGCACCAGCAGCGTGGTCACCGCATCGACCAGCGTGGACTTGCCCGAGCCGATGTCGCCGGTGAGCAACGCGTTTTTGCCGTCAGGTTTGAAGGTCCAGACACGCTTGTCAAAGGTGCCCCAGTTGAACACCTCCAGGCGCATCAACCTGAAACCGGCCAGCGCACCTGGCGCGGCAAAGTCCAGCTCGGCGGTGCTGGCAACCGCATCCTTGTCACTCATCTTGCGCCTCACTTTGCGCCAGGTGCGCCTGATAGGCCGCCAGCCGCGCGTCCAGGTCGGCCAGCCACTGGGCATCGACAAAGGCTTTGAGGATGCGTTGCACTTCGAAGTCTGGCGCGGCGTTGCGACCGCTGGCCACTTTGAGCTTGCGCACAAAACCCAGCTCCACCAGCTTGCCCAGTTGCGCCTGCACCTGGTCCACCAGCCTTGCCTCATTGCTGTTGGCGGGTGAAAACACCCGCACCAGTTCCACCACCGCGTCCAGCGACAGCACCAGGCGGGTGTCGGCACCGCTGGCATCAAACTCGACCAGCTTTTTGCGCAGCAGCGCCAGCAGCAGGCTGAGCTGAAAGCTCAATGGGCGCCGGGCCACCAGACGCAGCGGCCGGGGCGCAGAAGCATCCTCGGGCTCGGGGCGGGCTTTGAGGAAGGCGTAGCCCTCGGACTCATCGAGCAACAAATCCAGATTCAGCACCGCCACATAGTCGCGCACGCGCGCCTGCAGCTCGATCAGCGCCGCCCACAAGACCGGATCATCATCGCGGTAGAGCACGCTTTTGAGCAGCGGAAGCACCACGCTGGTGAGGTCTGGTGTTGCTGACGTTACATCACTTTTAATAGCTTCCTGCACAGAAGGGACAACGGACAGAGGCTGATTTGGCTCAAATTCTTTCACCTCGTCAAGCAAATCAGCAGATGCCGCCTTGGCCTGGCCCTGCGCCGCAGCGTCGCTCTGGCCAAACAAGTCGTCATCCGACAGCAGTGCGTTGGTTGGCATGCTCATTCCCTGAGAAAAATAACGCGTGGCAAACGGGCCTGGCGCACGCCGTGGGCATTCGACCATTGCACGGCTTCAAGCACGCTGTCGTCCACCACGGCTTGCGCGGATTCGCTGGCCAGTTGCAAATACGCCACCAGCTCGCCCAGGCCCTGTTGCAGCGGGTGCGTCTGGAGCACCTCGCCAAGCGTGACTTGCGCGCGCTGCTGCAACAGCTGACGCACCTGACCGGCCAGCTGCGCCTTGTCCACGCGCACCTGGTCGAACAGCGCGGCGGTGTCAAGGTCGCCGTCGCCCGCCAGCAGCGTGAGCTTGTCGAGCACCAGCTTGGCAGGCGGGCGGTACAGCGGGCGTTCCATTGGCAGGCTGACGCTGGGGCTGAGTTCGTCAATGGCCATGACATCACCCACCGGCGGCTGCGCGCGCAGCGCCAGCGCGCGCGCCTCAATGCTGCGTACCAGGTCCATGATGCGGCGGTTTTCCAGCCACGCCTGGTCGTCCAGAAATCGACGCAGCTGCTGCGACAGCAAGGCCACCGTGGCCTGCGCGTGCTCACCGGCATCGAGCCAGTCGTAATGCACGCGCTTCAGGCGTGGATCGGGGTGCAGCTCGGCCACCGGCGGCAAGGCCATGACCTGCTGCAGCAAGTCGGTGAGTTCTTGCTGACGCTGCTGCGACATCAGAAAATCCCAAAACGCCCGAAAACTCTTGCCCTGGTCAGATTCGGCAATGGCATCACGCTCACCCAGAATGGCTTGCAGCAGCGTGCCTTTGGCCCCCTGCCACAGCGCAATGCGCTCGCGCACGCTGCGGTCGAGTGCGCGAAAGTTGTGCTCCACCTCGCGAAAGTCGGTTAGCAGCTCGCGTGCCAGCGCGCTGAAGTGCATGAAGCGCTCGCGCAGCGCAGTGTCGTCGAGCAGCGGCATGTCACCGGCCAGCACGCGGGCGATCTCGTCATCGATCGCCTCGCGGCGCTTGTGCAGTTCGGCCACGCGCAGCTGCGGGTCGGTCTCGCTGCCCTGGCGCATTTGCTGCAGCAGATCAAACAGCGTCAGCAGGCGTGACTCGGTGCCGACAAAGGCCCGCTCCGTCAGGCCCGCGAGCCAGCTCAAGGCGCGCTCGGTGGCCGGCGTCAGGTCAAAGTGAACTTCGTCGCTTGCGGGCGGATAAAACTTGCGCAGCCAGCCGCGCTCAGGGGCCGCCCAGTCGTTGAGGTAGTCGGATGCGCCCTTGGGAAACACCTGCTCGCCGAGCTGCTCGCGCAAACCAAACAGCGTGTCCTCGAGTGCTTCCACCAAGTCTGATTGCGCCATCACGCGCACGTTGGGTGTCACAAAGGTGCGCTGCAAAAAGCTGGCAATCAGCGGCGCGTGGTCGGCCACCAGCAACCGCCACGCCGGGTGCTGGCGGCGCAGGGCATCCACGGTGGAGTAGTCGAGGTTAATAATGTGGCTCCAGAAACGGAAAACAGGCACAGGCCACTGAGGTCAACGCAGCTGATGGTACGTCAGTTTGACTCAGAAAGGCCATGCAGCACGCCTGGCTCAAAGTGCTCTTCAACAAAGTCAGCCATGCGCTCAAACACCGTCTCCAGAGTCGGCACCACGGCGTTCAGGCGTGCGCCAAACAGCGCTTGCAACGCGGCGGGATCTTCCAGCAGTCCGTGCAGGTAGATGCCCAGCACGTTGCCGGCCGCGTTTTGCCAACCCAGCCCATTGGGCAAAACCGCGCGCGCCACATCCCCGGCTTGCGCCATGGCCGGGTGCTGGGTGGTTTGCCCGTGGTGGATTTCGTAACCTGCAACCGACACGCTCGCCAGTGCCGACCACGGCGTGACAGGCGCGCCGCCCGAGGGCTTGGCGCCGTCGGTGGACGATCTCGTCCCTGCCATGTCAGCCACAAAGCTGACCCGCGTGTGACAGACGGTTTTGGCCGCAGCAAACTGCGTGACCAGCGCCAGCAGGCCCAGGCCTGGCGCGTTGCCGTCGATGCCGTGCGTGTCCACCAGCGCTTCTCCCAGCATTTGCAGGCCGCCACACACGCCCAGCACTGCACCGCCCTGCCCGGCGTGGCGCGCCACTGCGGCATCGAGCCCTTGCGCGCGCAGCCAGGCCAGGTCGGCAGCCGTGCTTTTGGAGCCGGGCAGCACCACCCAGTCCGATGCCGCCAAACCGGCCAAGGCGGCGGGCGAGCGCACCCACAGCAGGCGCACCCCGGGGATGTTTTTGAGCGGCTGGAATTCATCAAGGTTGCTGATGCGCGGGTAAGCGATGACCGCCACCGTGAGATGCACCGCGCCTTGGTCATGGCTTCGGTCATCGAAAACACCGTCTTCCTCGGGCAAGCCATGTTGCCACCACATCGGCAACACCGCCACCGTCGGGATGCCGGTCAGATCCTGCAACATCTGCGGTGCCGGGGCCAGCAGACCGGCATCGCCGCGAAATTTGTTCAGCACAAAGCCCCGGATCAGCGCGCGCTCGGGTCCGGGCAACAGCGCCCAGGTGCCATACAGGTGGGCGAAGGCACCACCGCGGTCGATGTCGGTGACCAGCAGACAGGCGGCATGACAGTGCAGCGCCACGCGCATGTTGACAATATCGCTGTCATGCAAATTGATTTCGGCAGGTGAGCCCGCGCCCTCGATCACCACCAGGTCGTTCTCGGCGCGCAAGGCATCCAGCGCCACAACGATGTGCGGCCAGACGCGCTCACTGCGACCGCGCCACGGCATCGCCGTCAGCGCAGCGTCCACCTGGCCGAGCAGCACCACCTGACTGTGGGTGTCCGCCTCGGGTTTGAGCAGCAGCGGGTTCATGCGCACGTTGGGTACGGCTTTGGCGGCCAGCGCCTGAAAATATTGGGCCGAGCCGATTTCGCCCTGGCCGTTGTCGCTGGCCACCACCCGTGCGTTGTTGCTCATGTTTTGCGCTTTGAACGGTGCCACCTTGAGCCCCTGGCGCGCATAGTGGCGGCACAGCGCCGTGGCCAGCCAGCTCTTGCCAGCCCCGCTGGTGGTGCCCAGCACCATGATGCAGCGGGCGCTCATGGATGCCAACCCGGCAGGATATCTACTATAGGTTTGAGAGCTGATTGCGCTTGTCCTATAAGGGCTTGAGGCATATTTTCCTTATAATTCAAAAGGTTTCTGCGGATCCAGCAGCTGCGTCAACAAATCATTGGGGCAACGCAACCCACTGCCCGGCCAAGGGATGGATGGCGATGCGGTGGTCAAACACGGCTTCCAGCGCGCGGTGGGTGGCGGGGCTGGCACATGCACCCTGGTGGGTGATGCGTCCGGCGGCCATGATGACCATCTCGTCGGCGTGCAGCGCCATGGATATTTCATGCAAGACGCTGACCACGGTGACACCGGTCTGCAGCAGACAGCGCACCACGCACAACCAGTCGGCCTGGTGCGGCGGGTCCAGGTTGGCCAGCGGCTCGTCCATCAGCAGCACCCGGGCCTGCACCGCCAGCGCGCGCGCCAACAGCACGCGTTGGCGCTCGCCGCCCGAGAGTTGACCCAGACTGCGCTGCCGCCAGTCCCACGCCTGTGTCGATTTGAGCGCCATTTCAACCGCTGCCAGGTCTTTGGCGTTGGGCGCAGCCAGCCAGTCCTGATGCGGCAGGCGGCCGAGCAGAGCCACATCCCACACCGTCAGATCGTCACCGGCCGACTCGTTTTGCCCCAGCCAAGCCAGTTGCCGGGCGCGCTGGCGACCCGGCAAAGTCAGCAGCGGCTGCCCCAGCAGCGACACGCTGCCGCTGCACGGCAGCAAACCCGCCAGCACCTTGAGCAACGTCGATTTACCCGCGCCGTTAGGCCCGACAATGCTGCTCCAGCGTCCCTGCGGCAGGCTCAGGCTGAGGTCGTGGAGTATCTCGATATTTCCGATTCCAGCCCTTATACCATCTGCCTTGATAGCTATTGACGTTGTAGCATTTGTCATGAACCAGCTCCGCTCAAGCGGCGGCTGTTGCGGCGCATCAGCCACAGCAGATAGCCGCCGCCCAGCACTGCTGTGAGCACCCCCACGGGCAGTTCCTGCGGTGCCAGCAGCCCCCTGGCCAGCGTGTCAGCGGCCATTAGTAGCACACCGCCCATCAGGCTGGCCAGCAGCATCAGACGGCCGTGGGTGGTTTTGATCACCGAGCGCACCAGGTGCGGCGCGGCCAGCCCGACAAAGGCAATCAGCCCGGTTTGCGCAACAGCCGTGCCAGTGGCCAGTGCCATCACCACCACCAGCGCCAGCCGCAGTGACCCCAGTGGCAATCCCAGGCTGCGCGCAGTGGCTTCACCCAGGCTCAAGCTGTCCAGCACACGCCCCAGCAAGCCGGCGGTCAACACGCACACAGCCCATACCCCCAGCATCAAAGCACAGGCACTCCAGTCGACAAAGGCGGAGGAACCGAGCATGAAAGTCTGCATGGCCTGCAGCGCGTCACTTGAGGACAACAGCAGCAACTGCGTGGCCGCCCCCAGCACCACCCCGACCACCACACCCGCCAACAGCAGGCGCAGCGTGTGCTGCACCCCGTTTGACAAGGCCAGCGTCAGCAACACCGCCAGCACCGAGCCAACAAATGCCGCACCGGTGAGTCCCAGTCGCACCCCCAAGTTGGCAGAAAAAACGTTCACCACCACGCCACCCTGACGCAGGCTGTCACTCAGAAGGCCCGCACCACCAGCCCCCAACACCGTCAGCATCAAGGCCACGCCCAGCGACGCACCCGAGGCACTGCCCAGCAGGTACGGATCTGCCAGCGGATTGCGAAACAGGCCCTGCGCCACCGCACCCGCCAGGCCCAGCAAGGCACCCGCAGCCCAGGCACCCAGGGTCCGTGGCAGGCGAATTTCGCCCACAATTTGCTGCGCCATGGCGCTGGCGCTGGGGTCCTGCTGCGGATTCAGCAGGGGGCCAAGCAAATTCTCGAACCCTGCGCTGCCCACACACACCCCCAAGCCAAGCAACGCCAGGCTGAGCAACACCAGACCCACGGCCAGCACCGGCAGGCTACGCAGCATCAAGGCCGGACCCCTGGTGTCAACCTTGGCGCTTTATCAGTCAGGCATTGCGCCATCAACCGGGCACCTTCGGCCATGCGTGGACCGGCGCGCACCAGGGTATTGACCTGCTCGACCGAAAAAATACATAACCGCTGCTCGCGCACGGCCCGCATGCCTTGCCAGCCCGGGCGCTGCGTCAGGCCCGGCGCACTGCGCGCACCGACCATGATCAGGTCCGGGTTGGCGCGAACGATGAATTCAGGGTTGAGCTTGGGGAACGGCCCGAGCTTGCCCGGCACGATGTTGTTCACACCTAGGCGAGTCAGGGTTTCGCCGATGAACGAAGACTCGCTGGCCGCGTAAGGGCCTTGGTTGACCTCGAAATACACCCGCGTCGCTGCCACTGAGGCCGGCACCGACTGCGCTGCGGCCAACACCCCTGCATCGATGGCACGCCAGACCTGTGCGGCATCGGGGATGCCCAACACCAGGCCAAGCTTGAGCAAGACGCGCTGCACATCGGAATGGGTTTTGGGCTCCAGGTAAACCACCTTGAGGCCCAGCGCGCGCAGCCGGTCCCCCGCGCGCGCCGACGTGGCCATCAGCACAACGTCCGGCCGCAGCGCCACGATGGCCTCAATATTCGGGTCCAAGCCACCACCCACCTGCGTCACGTTCTTGACGCTGGCCGGATAGTCTGAATAGCGGTCCACCCCCACCAGCCGCTGGCACTGACCCAGCGCACAGACGGCTTCGGTCAAAGACGGCAGCAGACTGACCACGCGTTGCGGTGGCTGGACAAAGCCCACCACCCCGCCTTGGTCGTCAGTCACTTCATAGGCTTGGGCTGCACCGATACCGCGCAACAGCAAGATCATCACAAGCACCCAAACCCCGGGATGCCAGTGCGCAGCCGGAACGACGCGGTCAAGTTTGCGCATCACCTTACAGGGGTGTCCACTTGAATCCCACATAAAACGTCCTGCCCGCCTGGGCAAAGCCGTTGGCGAGCTGGTAGCTTTTGTCCGCCAGGTTGCCAGCGTTCATCACCAGCGTCCAGTCTTTGGCCAGCTGGGTGCTGGCGCTCAGGTTGACCAGCCCATAGCCCGCCAGCGCCACCGTATTGCTGGCGTTGTCATAGCGCTTGCCAGACAGCTGCACTTGTGCACCCAGATTCCAGGCCCCCAGACGGGTGTCGGCGCTCAACACGGCGTGCTGTCTGGCCCGGCGCGGCAGTAGCAACCCGGTGTTTGCATCGTGCGGGTCTTGCAGGTCCAGCGAGGCAGCCAGGTTCACCTCCCCCAGCCGCTGCGTGGCGGTCAGCGTGATGCCTTCAAACACCGCCCTGGCCGTATTGCCATAGCAGCCGGCATAGGCACCAACGCCGTTGGCGCACGATCCGGGACCTGAAACATAAGTGATCAAGTCGCTGACTGTATTGCGAAACAGCACCACACCGAGGCTGCTGCTGCCTTGCAGGTAATGCACACCCAGTTCAATGTTCTCGCCGGTCTCGGGCTGCAGGCTTGGCACGCCGTAGGCACTGAAACGCTGGAACAAGGTGGGTGCCCGAAACGCCGTTGCGGCCGATGCCGTGACGCGCCACTGCGGTGTGAGTGCGTAGCCGTAAGCCGCGCTGGCGGTGCTCTTGCCACCAAATTCGCTGTCGTCATCATGGCGCACATTGAGCTGCAGCGTGTGTTGCTGGTCGCTAAAACGGTAGCCCAGGGCCAGTCCGTTTTGTGAGCGGTCCTGGTTGATGGGCGCATTCTCCAGGTGATCTTCCTTGCGCTCCAGGTCCAACGTCATCAAGTGCGCACCCAGGGCAATCTCGTTGTGCCACAAGTAGCCAGTGAGTTCGGTGAGGGTCTGATAGGAAGGCGCAGGCAGGGTCTGGTACTGGTTGCGCGAATGGGTCGCACTGAAGCGTGCGCGCCAAGCATCGCTCCACTGTGCCTGCCAGTTCAGGCCGCTGGTTTGCAGTTCGTACAGAGAATGGTCGTCCGTGGACGGGCTCTGGTCGTACTGCGAATCCAGGTTATTGGTCAGGAAAGTTGCTTCCAGACGATGTACCTTGTTGATCTGAACACCCAGTTTGATGTTGGCCGCCTGGCTGTCGTAGCCATCGCGGTCGGGGTTTTGGTTGGCCACAGGCCGGGCGTTGAAGCCATCGCTGTGTTCGTCCACCAGACCCAGCGAGTAATCGAAACTGCCGCTTTGCCCGCTGAAGCCAGCCTCGGCCTTGCGCGTGCCATAAGTGCCCAGGCCGAAACCCAGATACGGTGAAAAACCGCCCTCGCCCCTTCGGGTGAAGATTTGAATCACACCGCTGAGGGCATCTGATCCATACACCGCCGCTGCCGGCCCCCGCAGCAGCTCGATGTGGTCGATCTGCCCCAAAGGAATCGACTCCCAGGTGGCACCACCGGTGGATTGCGAGTCAATGCGCACACCGTCAATGAACACTGCCGTAAAGCGTGTCTCGCCGCCACGGACATAGACCGAAGTCACCGTACCCGGGCCGCCATTGCGCTGAAATTCAACGCCAGGCATGCGGCCAAGCAAGTCAGCCAGGCCGGTGGCACCGCTGCGCTGAATTTGCGCACTGTCCACCAGAGTGACATCCGCCAGAACTTCCGACAAAGCCTGCGGGGTGCGCGTTGCCGTCACCACGACCTGGCGCAGCAACAGCTCAGCCGGGCTTTGCGCCAACACCGGAAAAGCCGCAAACAGGGCCAACGTGGACGCAGCAAGCCGCACGGGTGCAACGGCGCACAGGGTCAAAGGAAAAAATTTCATATGAGAAAGACGAACATGAAAAGCCCACGCCGTCGTCCCCGACAGCGCCTGAGCGTCACGGCCACCCGCTTGAAGCGCGCAACCACCGTGTTGGCCGGTATCCGGGCTGATGGAGCGACCGCCATCGCCTTCCCAAATGTTGCTAAAACACTCAGTGGCCGTGATGGCGGCTAAATCTTGCGATTCGTCCACTTACCGTTGCGGGGGCAGCGCAGGTTAGGCCAGCGGTTACCCGCATTGCCCTCCTGCTTCCCGTTGAACTGCGGCGTGTGAACCACACCGCGAGCACCAACGCGCTGCATTCTAGCCGCGCCGACTTGCCACAACCCTACAATCCAGCGCTATGCCAGACCTGTCCCAAATTGACCAAATCAGCGAACGTGTGGATCGCTTGCTGGTGCGCTACGAAGAGCTCACGCGCACCAACGCCCTGCTGAACCAGCAGCTTGACACCCTCACACAAGAGCGCGATTCGCTCAAGTCAAGGCTGAATGCAGCGCGCGCGCGCATCGATGCGCTGCTGGAGCGGCTACCCGAAGACAGCCCTGGTGCCACGCTGAAGCCGGCTTTCAAAACCACCCCAGATACAGCCGCACGGAGCAAGGCATGAAGCAACTTGAGGTGCAGATCATGGGCCAAAGCTACATTCTGGGCTGCCCCGATGGCGGCGATGCGCGCCTGCTCGCCGCTGTGGAACGTGTGGACACGGCCATGTGCAAGATCCGCGAAGCCGGCAAGGTGCGTGCGCGCGACCGCATTGCCGTGCTGGCCGCGCTGAACCTGGCATTTGACCTGTCTGACCAGCAAACCACAAAGACTGGCAACGCGTTGCCTCCTGAAGCCGGCAGCGCCAAGGCCAGTGCATTGATTCAGCGGTTGGATGCTGCGCTTAACCACGATGACCGCCTGCTCTGACGTCTTTGTCAACACTTCTGCATTTTGCGAACGTTCGCGT
>JFJP01038046.1_pt1 | contig 20081 bp, 18 predicted proteins | sample 431651 | NCBI WGS metagenome assembly JFJP01 (sample SAMN02602958, study PRJNA72255) | Microbial mat metagenome, whole genome shotgun sequencing project. | biome: fresh water; feature: sink hole; material: water; isolation source: purple microbial (photo- and chemosynthetic) mats found in...
TTACATGTACTGCCATCGATTGAGAAGCCGTGTTCTCTTGCGGCAATTCCCATTATTGTAAAAATGCAGCTGCCAAGTGCAGAAGCAACCAAATCTGTCGGAGAGAATTTTTCACCTTTTCCTTTATTATCCAGCGGAGCATCCGTTATAATAACACTTCCTGATCCTACATGTGTAATCTCTGTCCTTAGATCGCCAAGGTATTTTGTTGTTGCAGTCATAATTTAAAACGTTTTTCAAAAATGAATTTATTTTTACCACAAAGGATCACAAAGGATCCTCAAAGGGACACAAAGGAAAAAAGCCAATCTAATGCGGTTTCATTATTACGCCTTTATGCTTCCTTCCGTCTATCATTATTTCTAGCGGAGTATCAAATCTTACATGCCTGATAAACGGATCTTCATATACAACATTCATATTATTAAGATAATCAACATTATAATGACCTTCATTTATAAAAGGGTTTATCGTAAAATAACCAACCCTGAAAGATGTCAGGTTCTGAAAAAAATGGGTTCCCTGACTGGGATCAATCCTGTAGTTTTTCAGTCCCGATTCAATAATAATTCTTGCGGCCGAAATCTGCGACCATTTTACAGGGATACCCAGCCAGGGGTCAGTTGACCCCCATCTGCCGGGACCAATAAGTACATAGCCCTTCCCCTCCTTTACGAATGAAGTATTTATTTTTTCGATTTCAATAGCAACATTTTTATTATTTGCGGCACTAAATGACTCAGGTTTTACATAAATAAGGTCGTGCACACCCTTAAAAATTCCATTACCCAGGGCTGATTCTGAAAATACTATTGTCTCTTCTTTCTTAACATGATCTATATTAATATGCTGGGTCTCTTCTGTATGCACAATAGGCCTAATCTGAAGAAAATTAAAAATTTTCGGTGCCCCTGCCGGAGTTTCGAGGTTAACAGCAAATTCAATCTCAATGGGATTATTCATTTCCCGTTGTCCGATTTCCAGAAGAGTACTCAATATCTCAGCAAGAGGGAATGTTTTATGCTGAAGTATACTTGAAAAAGTAATTACATGTTTCCCCGGATGCATAATACCGTCGCGAAGTATATTATTGTTTCTGTCGTAGGTAGATGCAATATATTTCAGTGCGGCTTCATTATTCATATCCTTTATATCAATTTTGAGGATATTCACGCCGTCGTCGGTTGATGGAACAAAGCTGTCGATGTTCAGATCCAGGGCAAAAAATTCTTTCTGAGTATCTCTCAGTGCAGCTTCGGGAGATGAAAGCTGAAGTATTTTCTTTGGATATTTCGGTGAAAACCTGAGAGATAGTCCACCTTCAACTATCAGCTTCCCAAGCCCAAATCCAATATTCGCAATACCATCTGCAGCTTTTTCGGAACCTATGGGATAGTAATTGATTGAACGTGCAACACCTGAGAATGTCGGATAATAAATTTCACCATGTCTGTTACCACACACTTCCTGAAGAATTATACCCATTTTTTCCTCATCAATTACGTTTGAGGTGGCTGTCATATATGCTTTGCTTGCCTTATAATAAACTGAAGCATATACTTCTTTAATAGCATCGGATAAAGCCTTTACCATCAGCTTATTATCAGGGAGCCGGGGAATCATGTAAGTAGAGTAAATTCCAGCAAAAGGCTGATAATGAGAGTCTTCCAGCTTACTTGATGACCGGACTGCTATCGGAACATTTCTTGAAACAGCCAGAAAAGCGTAGAAATCCTGATAGACATGTCCCGGAAGTTCAGCATTAATAAACCTGTTAAGTATTTCATCATCAGACAGATCCGACATGGCAACAGAATAAAGATTATTCTGCTCCATAAACTCATCAAAAATATCGGTACTCAGAACTACTGTTCGCGGAATTGTAATGAGTACATCAGGAAACTTATGAAAGAGTTTATTATTTTTAATTGTTTTGTTTATAAAGGCGAGTCCACGTGCCTTTCCACCTATAGAGCCTTCCCCAATTCTGGAGAAAGTCTGATATTCATCAAAACTTGTCTTGTCGAATTTTGCTATTACTCCCCTTCCCTTTCCCAGCCTGAAACTTGAAATAGCAATATAAAGAAACCGCCTCATCTCATCCATTGTCTCAAAATCCTCTTTTCTGATATACTTAAACATCTGGGCTACAGGGAAAAGAGCCCTTGCATTGAGCCATTTTGAGAAATGATTACGGGAAGCATGATACTCCAGAGTATTATCAGGTATTGTAAGAATTTTCTGCTGAAGACTCTGAAGATCGGTAGCAATTGCAATAGGTTCAAGAGTATCAGGGTTTTTGAAAACAAACGGACCAAAGGCAAGATTTTGAATTATGAAGTTCCGTAACTCAAGAGAAAGCGATTTTGAATACTTATTTATAAAACTTGCACCAAGTTCCTCAGCTGCCTGTTTATGGACTATACTGGAGGATTGTATGAGGAATGGGACTTTATCATCATCAGCCATCACCACTTTACATAATTCAATACCTGCATTCTCGTCCTGTACATTGTCTCTTTTATAACTTATATCAGAGATCACACCGAGGACATTGTACTTGTATTTTCTGTAGAGATCGACAGCATCGTTAAAATTATTGGCAAGAAGAATTTTTGGCCTTCCCCGCAGCTTAAGCATCCTCTGATGTTCATTAAGTGCCTCACGCTGAAAATCGAGCGACTGGAGAAGAATTATCCTGTAAATATTGGGAAGATAAGAGGAAATATACCTGATAGAATTTTCTACAAGAATAATTGCCTGAACACCAATATTTTCAATATCATAATCGGCATTCATTTTGTCCTCTATAAGCTTTATTATGGCCAGAATAAGAGATGCATCGCCAAGCCAGCAAAAGACATAATCTATAGCGCTAAGATCTTCTCCCTCAAGACGAAGTGATACCTCCCTTGAAAAATATGTAAGAACCACTATCGGAATATGAACATACTTTGCCTTGATCTTTTTTGCAAGGCCAAAAACATCAGTCCCTTTAAGGCTCAGCATTGATATCACAAGATCAATATTGCCATTTTCAAGAATTTTAAAGGCATCTGCTGCGTTGTCGGTCTGAACAAAGGTAGGAGGATATCGCAGGTTAAGAGAGGCATACTCATTGAAGATCTGCTCATCAATTCTCCCATCTTCTTCGAGCATGTAATTATCATAATTACTGCATATTACAAGTACTCTATGAATCCTTTTCTGCATTAGCAGATTAAAAGAAGTATCTGTAAAATCGTATTTCTGAAGATCGAGAATTCCTTCAATTATACTCATAAATCGTCTGTTTAAATGTAATTTCGGATTTGGCTTCGCCGAGCTCGCCTGCGGCTCGGTTCGGATTTACGATTTGGCCTTGCCGAGCTCGCCTTCGGCTCGGTTCGGATTGATTCTTAACCTCTGGATTCTTTTAAACCTTCCATGTCGATCCGCTCATAAGGAGGTCGTCGACACATTTGATTTTAGCTTTACTTTTTACTTCTCTGATTTGTTCCTGAACAGAATTATCATATGTAAGTCCCTCGACAGACCTAATAACTCCCAGGGCAACAGGATACTCTGGCCATCTCATATTCGCAAGCATGTATTGTATACCTGGATTTGGCTCAAGTGCATTATGAACTACAATATCTTTTTCAGTTATGCCGTTTTCGCCAAGTTTAACGACTTTGAGTTTCAGCCCTTCGAGTATGAGACCCTTATCATTTCCTTTTCCGAATAACATAGGTTGTCCGTGTTTCAGGATAATTGTCCTCTCATCCCTGACTTCCTTTCCGGCGACTTCATCGTGAACTCCATCATTAAAAATAACACAGTTCTGAAGCACTTCCACAACCGATGTACCCTTATGCTTTGCAGCCTCAGAATAAATCTGTGTTGATAATGAAACATTTGTATCAACAGTTCGTGCGAAGAACTTTCCTTTTGCACCTATAACAAGTTCGCCAACAGAAAATGGCTCTTCAACTGTTCCGAAAGGAGATGTTTTTGTTACAAGCCCTTTTGTTGAGGTTGGTGAAAACTGCCCTTTAGTCAGGCCATATATCTCATTGTTAAAGAGTATGATATTAATATCGATATTCCTCCTTATAACATGAATGAAGTGATTGCCTCCAATGGCCAGTGCGTCGCCATCACCTGTAATCTGCCAGACTGACAATTCCGGATTGGCTGTCTTTACACCTGAAGCTATTGCGGAAGCGCGACCATGAATACTATGGAATCCATAGGTATCCATATAATATGGGAATCGCGATGAACACCCAATTCCTGAAATGAATGCAAATTTCTCTTTTGGAATTCCCAAATCAGCAAGGGCACGCTGAACAGAACTAAGTATCGCATGGTCACCGCAGCCGGGACACCATCTTACTTCCTGATCGCTTTTAAAATCTTTTGCTGTATATTTTGTTACTGTAGTCTCTTCCATTTTACATTCCCTCCAGCATTTTGATGCATTTTTCTTTAATATCTTTTATAGTAAATGGGATTCCCTGAACTTTGTTAATCTGATCGTATGTAAATTCCTGATGTTTTATACGCAAATAATCTGCGAATTGCCCCAGATTCAGTTCGCAAACGACAATTTTTTTGAACTTTCCGAATACCTCTTTTACATTCTTCGGCAGAGGATTGATGTAGTTGAAATTTGTGAGGCTGACATTATACCCTTCATTCTGCAATTCGCGAACTGCAGTAATAAGGTAGCCATAAGATCCACCCCAGCCAACAACAAGAAGATCGCCTGACGATTTGCCATAAACATCAAGATCCGGAATCTCATTAACAACCCGTGCTACCTTCTCTGCTCTGAGGTTTACCATCATTTCATGGTTTTCAGGAACATATGAAACAGTTCCTTTCTCTGTTTTCTCCAGTCCGCCAATCCTGTGTTCCAGACCAGCTATTCCCGGTATTGCCCATGTCCTGGCAAGATTCTTTTCATCGCGTTTATAAGGCAGATAAGGAATTTTGGTTCTATCTGCAAAAGGAGGATTTATCTTTGGAAGGTCCTTCATTGACGGAATTTTCCATGGCTCTGTACCGTTGGCAAGATAACTGTCGGTAAGAAGCAAAACAGGTGTCATGTGTTCGAGTGCTATTCTTGCAGCCTCAAATGCAAAGTGGAAACAATCAGAAGGTGTACTCGATGCAATTACAACCACAGGGCTTTCTCCATTTCGTCCATAAAGAGCCTGCATGAGGTCGGCCTGTTCTGTTTTGGTTGGTAATCCTGTTGATGGTCCGCCTCTCTGAACATTTACCACCACAATGGGAAGTTCAGCCATTACTGCGAGCCCTATAGCCTCTGATTTGAGCGCAAGGCCTGGTCCGGATGTTGAAGTAACTGCCAGATTACCGGCAAAACTAGCCCCAAGCGATGTACAGATTCCGGCAATCTCATCCTCAGCCTGAAAGCTTTTTACACCAAGATCTTTACGTGCAGCGAGCTCCTCAAGAATACCTGTTGCCGGGGTAATAGGATATGAACCTATGAAGAGATTCAATCCGGACTTTTCGGAAGCCGCCAGGAATCCCCAGGCTGTTGCGGTATTTCCGTTAATATTCCTGTAAGTTCCCTTTGCTATCTCAGCCGGAAGAATTTTATAAACCGGTGTTAATGCTTCAATAGTTTCGGCATAGTAATAACCGGCACGCAAAGCAACCTTATTTGCCTCAGCAATACCTTCCTTTCCATGGAATTTTTTATCAAAATAATCCTCAGTATATTTTAAATCGCGGTCGAACAGCCAGTAAACCATTCCGAGAGCAAACATATTCTTTGTTCTAAGTACAGTTTTCGGGTCGAGGCCGAAATCTTTAAGAGCCTCTTTAACCATTGCTGAAATAGGAGCTGCTATAATATTGTGATCTTCAAGTCTTTCCTCTTTGATCGGATCCTTAAGATAACCTGCCTTCTCGATATTCTTTTCTGTAAAATTATTCTCATCATAAATTACAGTTCCTCCTGGTTTTATCCATGCTGCATTAGCTTTAATAGCAGCAGGATTCATTGCTACAAGAACATCTGAAAAATCGCCGGGAGTATTTATTTCAGAATGTCCAAGATGTACCTGAAAACCTGAAACACCGCCAACAGTTCCCTGTGGGGCACGAATTTCAGCAGGATAGTCAGGAAAGGTCGACAGGTCATTACCGAACAGGGCAGCAGTGTCTGAAAAAAGCGTTCCTGTAAGTTGCATTCCATCGCCGGAATCTCCTGAGAAACGGATAACCACTTCTTCTCTTTCGATAACCTCAGATTTTTTGGCCATATGCTAAATATTTTATTTTCAGTAGATGATATATTATAATTGTATTCATCTTATGTTGCACAAAATTAAGTTTTTAAAAGATGATAAATCAAACAAATATCAAATTTTACTTATGATATTGATCATGTTTCCTCACCACCAAATTAACCCCAAATATCAGCTTTTTGAAGATTGATTTCACCTTCAAAAAACATTCTTGCTATTTTTTCGAAATAATCTGTATAATCAGAAACATAGAACTGGTCTTTAACCTTGCCAGTATCATTCAGAAGGTTTTTTGCTTCGAGGGTTTCCCGCATTTTCATTGCAACAATTCTTGCGGAATCTACAACTTCTACATTGAAATTAAAAATCTTACTTATCTGGTTCTTGATAATTGGATAGTGAGTGCAACCGAGTATAAGTCCCTGGATCCCGGCAAGCGATTCATTAGAGAGGTAAGATCTTATTATTGCATTACTGATATCATCGAATATAAACCCTTCCTCAATCATTGGAACGAGCAAAGGAGTGGCAAGCGAAATAACGTTTGTTGAAGGAGACAACTCCCTTATTTTTTTCTCGTAAGTTCCTGAACTTATTGTCCTTTTCGTGCCTATAACCCCTATTTTTTTGAAATTACGGCTTCCAAGATAATCAACCACAGGGTCAATAACATCAATCAGAATGGTTTTGTCTCCAAAATCCTTCTTCAATGTTTCGAATGCAGAGGCTGAAGCTGTATTGCAGGCAATAAGTACAGCTTTTGAATTATGTTCCAGAAGGAATTCTGTTATTCTTTTGGAATAAGAGGTTATTGCTTCCGCCGATTTATCACCATAAGGGAGGTGAGCAGTATCGCCGAAATAAATGATGCTTTCTGAAGGCAGGATCTGTTTAATTGCCTGAGCTACTGTTAATCCGCCAACGCCTGAGTCGAAAATTCCTATTGGTTGTTTTTTCACTTTGCCTGTATATTAAAAAAATGACCATCCCTGAAAAGGATGGTCACTTATTCAGGGTAATAAAATTATTTTAAACCTAATTTTGCTTTGGCCAGTGGCATTACGTTTGTGCTTTTGGTCTCATCAAAATATAGTAATACGCCTTTAGCTATATCAAATACATACATAAATCCGTTTTCCTTACCAACATCCTTGATAGCCTTGTCTACTTTAGCATAAACCGGCTGGAAAAGCTCCTGTTGTTTAGACTGTAATTTTTCCTGTGCGTTAGTCTGAAACTCCTGAATCTTCCTGTTAAGATCTATAAGTTCCTGCTCTTTGGTTTGTTTAACAAGGTCAGTAAGATTCTTGAGCTCCTTATTATAAGCATCGCTTTTATTATTGAGCTCTACTCCCATAAGTTCGAGGTAATTGATAAGTTCCTTACGGTATTTTTCAAGCGCTACTGATGCTGAATCAAATTCGGGTAATGCCTGAATGAGTTCCTCACTGTTAACATGGCCAAACTTAGGTGCCTGAGCCACTGCTTTCTGTCCCGCAAAACCAATCAGGATAAATAAAAACGCAATTCCTATGAATCTTTTCATTTTAATAATTTTTTTAAAGAATTTCTGCAAATGTAATTAATTAATTTTTATAACCTAATTTTTCAAGAACCTGATCGCTGAGGTCGTATTTAGGGTTGGCGAACAGTATGTTACCACCTGCAGCTGTATCAAAAATAACTGCATAACTTCCTTCAACTGCCATTTCCTTTATAGCTTTAAGAATTTCATCCTGGATTGGCTTTACAAGTTCTTCTCTTTTCTTGAAAAGTTCTCCTTCCATTCCAAAATACTTATTCTGAAGTTCTTTCATCTCTTTCTCTTTTGTTATGATAGCTTCTTCTCTTTTTGTTTTCATTTCCTGAGATAGAAGTACTGCATCATTCTGATATGATTTATACATTTGTTCTACAACAGCATAGCCGTCTGCAACTTCTTTCTCCCACTGTTTTGAAAGTTTGTCGAGCTGCTCCTGGGCAGTTGTAAAAGCAGGAATATTTTTCCTTATATATTCAGAATCAACAAAAGCATATTTCTGAGCTACAGCAAGAGCTGAAGTCAAAAACATTAAACCTATTAACAAACCTATTTTTCTCATAACTTTTAAATTTAATTCTATTATTTAAAACTGTTGACCAAGCACAAAGTGGAATTGTGAACCATTTGCACGTGGGAATATCAATGGATGAGGAACCTGATCGAAACCGTAACCCCAGTCAACTCCAAGAAGACCAAACATAGGCAGGTTTGCTCTTAATCCAACGCCTGCTGAGCGGTTCATCCGGAAAGGGTTATAATCCTTCAGCTGGTACCACGATCTTCCTGCCTCAACAAATGTAAGAAGATAAATAGTAGCCTGCGGATTAAGCGAAACAGGGTATCTTAGTTCAAAGGTAATTTTCGTATATACGTTACCTGACGGGGAAGAATTCGGGGGAGGACTATAAGCAGTTAAAGAACCTACACCTCCATTTCCCGACGAGTAACCTCTTAAAGAAACGATCTCACGTCCGTAAAAGCTGTAACCTGTCATTCCATCGCCACCGACTGAAAAATTCTCAAATGGGGAAGGACCAATGTCCTTATTATAGTAACCAATGTATCCGAATGCGAAACGGGTGTTAAGAACTAGTTTATCGTTTTTCGAAATCGGGAAGTAGTAATCAGACTTAAAGATCCATTTGTGGAATTCAATCCATTTGTATTTCTCCTCATCAGAAAGATTTGACATATCCTTTCCGCTTATCAAAGAATAAGGAGGGGTAAGCTGAAGTGAAAGGGTAAATGATGAACCGCTTCTTGGATAAATCAGGTTAGGGCTTGTGGAGAACCGTGTGAGTTTTGTAGTTAAGCTCAGAAGGTTTGAAGTACCATCAGTAAAGAGGAAGTTATAAACATTATAGTTATCAAGCTTATATCTCTGATAACCAAATTCTTCATAAAGAGAGAAATAGTCATCGGGCCAGGTAAGTCTTTTACCAAGACCAATTGATGCTCCGTCAATAACCATCGATTGTCTTCCGTCTTCATATTTCTTCTTTCCATTTGTCATTATGGATTTGTATAATGAAACGGAAAAGGTATTAGGATTTTTGCCTCCAAGCCATGGCTCGACAAAAGAAATATTATAGGAAGAATATATACGTCCGTTCGACTGTGCCCTGATAGAAACTGACTGGCCATCTCCTGAAGGATATGGCTTCCACTGTTTTGCATCGAAGAAGTTGCGCATTGAAAAATTATTGAACCTCACACCGACTGTACCAACAAGCATACCTGCTCCCCAACCGCCAGAAACTTCAAATGTATCGTTTGCCTTTTCTTCAAGTTTATACAGAAGATCAACTGTTCCATTAATAGGATCTGCAAGAGGAGTCGGGTCTATCTTTTCGGGATCAAAATGGCCAAGAACTCCAAGCTGCCTGATAGACCTGATTATCTTGTCCTTGCTGAACAGATCACCTGGCATTGTATATAATTCACGCCGTGCAACATGTTCATTGGTCCTGGTATTACCGGCAATTATAACATTATTAAGGTAAGCCTGATCGCCTTCATATATTCTTATCTCAAGGTCAACAGAATCCTTGTCAACTTTATATTCAACAGGTGTCAGCCTTGAAAACAGGTAGCCATAGTCCTGATAGAGGTTGGCTACTGCATCCTGTGCACCTGACGCACCAGTTAATCTGTCGTTTATAAGAGACTGGTTATAAACAGATCCCTTATTAACATTGAAAACTTTTGTGAGATCTTCCTTTTTATATACACTGTTTCCAACCCAGTCAATATTTCTGAGAAAGTATTGATTTCCTTCCTCTATTTTAATTTTCAATCCAACAAGGTCTTCCTTAATATTGTATAATGAATCTTCCAGTATTCTAAAATCTTTGAAACCGTTATCATTATAAAAAGTGTATAATTTCTCCTTGTCTTCAGAGAACTTTTCCCCGATAAACTTTGTGGATCTGAAAAAATTAATGCTCACTTCCTTTGTGCCTTTCATCTGGCGGGCAAGTTTCTTATCTTTAAAAAACTCATTTCCGACAAAGTCGATCTCTCCGATTCTTACTTTTTCTTTCTTATCTACGTTTATTGAAAGGATAACATTGTTTGGCTGGTCAGGATCTTCCTTCTGAACGAAATCTACAGTAGTATTAAGATACCCCTTCTCGAGAAAATGATCTTTGATTATTTTTTTGGCGGTATTGAGGAGAAATGCAGTTATCTGTGAACCGACAGGCAGATTAATTTTAGCTTGCAGGTCTGTAGTCTCTGATTTTTTCAATCCGTTTAATTTTACAACAGATATCCTAGGCCGCTCCTGCAGAGCTATATCGAGAAAAACAGAATCGGCAGCGAACCTTGTAATTGAAATGCGCACATCAGAAAACAATCCCTGCTGCCATAGTTTCTGTGCAGCCATCGTTATTGCGTCTCCCGGAATTGATACTTCCTGACCTATTCTGAGTCCTGAAATACTTATAAGAGCATTTGTATCAAGGAATCTTACACCGGAAACTGTTACACCCCCAATTTTATAATCCTCAACAGACATGAAATCAACAATCTCCTGTTTTTCCTGTGCATTGATTGCCACGCTCCACAGTGCAAAAAGTGCTGCTATAAATGTTTTAATATTCCTGCTAATCACCATTATTTTGTTATTTTTCCAAAACCTGTTCACTCGTCTTTCCGAATCTTCGCTCACGTTTCTGGAAGTCAATTATAGCTTTATAAAATTCCTCCTTACCAAAATCAGGCCAAAGTATTTCTGTAAAATATAATTCGGTATATGCCAACTGCCACAATAAGAAGTTGCTTATTCTCAATTCACCGCTTGTTCTTATCATCAGTTCAGGGTCCGGAATACCGCTTGTACTAAGATAATTTTCAAAATCAGCCTCCTCAAATTTATCAGCATCCAAAAGACCATTCTTTACATCGGATGAGATTTTCCGGGTGGCTTCAATTATTTCCCAGCGCGAACTATAACTTAGAGCAACAACAAGATTCAGTCCGGTACAAACCGATGTCAGCTGAATTGTTTCAAACAACCTGTTCTTTACATCCGGGGCAAGTCTGTCAACATCCCCGATGGTTTTTAAACGGATATTATTCTTAATTAGTGTTTCAGTTTCCTTGTTTAATGATTGAACCATTATTCCCATCAGCGCAGAAACTTCTTCATCGGGACGTCCCCAGTTTTCGGTTGAGAAAGCATAAAGAGTAAGATATTTTATACCAAGTTCAGCAGCAGTTTCAATTACTTCCCTTAACGCTGTTACACCTTGCTGATGACCAAATATGCGATCGAGACCCCTTTGCTGAGCCCATCGTCCGTTCCCGTCCATTATTACTGCCACATGAGATGGCAATTTTTTTAAATTAATCTGTTTCTTTAACTGCATTACCTACTGTTTTCTCTTGGAATCCACATCGTTATATGCAGGACATCCGGCCAATTTATTATAGATTTTCCACGTTACTGATACTCCGGCAAATGAATACCAGTCGTTGTTATGCAACCATGCATAATCAGATGGTGCTACAAAATCTTTTAAGCCGTCAAAGTTATCATAAAAAGTTTTACGCAAACCATATTCAGCTTCCAAACCAATATTTTTATATATATTGAGCTTGAAACCTACCGAGAATGGGATAACCGGAACATATGAAAATGATGTTGTATTAATAAACGCTACACCTGCTCCGCCAGCAATGTACGGAGAGTAATCCCAAGATTTTCCTTCAGTTGTATAGGGAAGAAAATTGAATTCAAACTGAGCTGATGCTTCACCAACAATTCCGGAGAACGATGCATTGCGGTTTTGCTGAAAATCGTTACTGAAATCACTGTCATTGCCTTTTAAACCTCCAATAAAAATATTAGCCCTGATGGACTGCCGTGGATGAAGATTATATCTGTAAAAGAACCCTCCTGCCGGTAAAGGTGAATACATAAACCTGCCTGGATTAATATCGCCGTAATAGCTGGACACTCCCGCAAAAATACCATAATCGGCATTACGCTGACCATGAAGGGTTAACGCAGGAAATAACAAAAATAAGATCCAGTGTATTTTTTTCATTAAAACTGTTCCAGCATCTTATTATCTGAAAGATGGAAGCCCGTTGGGCCCTGTCTTCATTTTATAAGTAATTGTGAAATTCAAAAAATAATAAACGTCATTTGAGCTGGAATATTGTGAAGAATAACCATCTAGATTATCAGTAAATGAATATCGCCCGCCTAGTTCAAAACCAAAATTAAAATCGGGGGAAAAAACCAGGGAAGTACCAATACCAACAGGTATAACTGGACTGAAACCTCCGACAGTTGGATTAGTTTCAGAAAGTGCTTCATTAGGATTGAGGGTATAAAAAACTCCGCCTATTCCTGAAAAGACATAAAAATCAAGTGATCCTAAAAGTCCATTTAGTCTGTTTCCTCTTCCTTTATTAAACAGGTAACTGCTTTCAGCTTTATTTTTAATAAAATAATATTCTCCTATTAGTGCAGGCTCAAATATAGAACTTGCAACTTCATATCCTCTTTTTTCATTTGATCCTTTGGCATCAGATGCGTGAAGAAATCCGTAAGCTAAACTTAATCTTGCGTTAACATCGGAGGTAATCCTGTATTTCAGGTTAAAATTAAATTCTAACCTTGTTTGTGAAAATATCAAATCCTTAAAGCCCAGTATGTTTTCACCCTGGGAAAATCCCCCGATATCACCAAATAAAAATGTTGGCCCTATACCTGCAACTGCCTCATATCTTCTTCTCTTCCAGACATCCTGACCATTGGACTGGTATTCTGCAAAAGGGTATAAAATACAAAATAGTAAAACGATTAACAAAGACCGTTTCATAGGCATTTCAAATTAATAACTTTTACAAATATATTAATTAAATCAATTCCTTCTGTCTGCACCCCACATTAGCTTATTTCTGAGTGTACTATAAAAATCTCTCTCCTTAAGCATTACCGTTTTAAGCTTGACAGGTGCCCGTACAATATGAAATTCCTCTTTGAACAGAACCTTCTTAGAACGGGAGTCGCAGGTTGCAATATATTCATCGCTCCTGCCTTCAATAACCATTCTCAGCCTGCTATCACCTGAAACAACAATTGGCCTTATTGTAAGATTATGAGGTGAAATCGGTGAAATAATTATGCTCTCATCTTCCGGCGATAAAATCGGCCCTCCAACACTCAGGTTATATGCAGTCGATCCGGTCGCAGTTGATATAATAAGTCCGTCAGCCCAGTAGGTATTCAGATATATATCATTCAAATAAACATTTATTGTTATCATGCCCGGATCTGCTTTCTGTACCGTAATTTCGTTCAGTGCAGATGAAGAGTTCCCCTCAAATAATCCGGCCGGTTGAGAAATTTCCAATAGCGATCTTTCAATTATTTCGTACTCCCCGTTACAAAGCATATCAATAGATTTACCTATCTCTTCAACAGGGATATTTGCAAGAAATCCCATCCTCCCCGTATTTACTCCTGCAATCGGAATTCCAAGATCTTTAACTTTTACAACAGTCTCCAGAAATGTCCCATCGCCGCCAACACTTAAAACAAGATCCGGCTTTCCTGACACTTCATTAAAATCAGTGAATTGTTCAATCATCTCTCCACCAGGACAAATAACGGGTTCTCCAGATTTCTGGTGTACAAGCATTCTGATTCCCCTCTTGCAGAATTCTCTGACGAGCAAACTAACTGCATCCCTCGTTCTTGTATTATAGTCCCTGCTGTAAATCGCCACTATCTTAAGCATACTTTCAGATATTAAGATATTTCATGAGAAGGTCAAATCGTTCTGAATAAAACTTGTCCATTGAATCATTAGTCGAAACCCATGTTTTAACTTCGTAATTGTATCTCTCAAAGGTTCTAATTACTGACACAAGATCGCCCGTATTAACTTTAAGAGTAACCTCCAGTTTTGTAGAATCAGTTGGAGAAGTAATATACATACTAAGAATTTTAATATTGTTGCCTTCAACAATCTGGGCAATCTGGGAAAGAGAATAATCTCTGTCAATAAGTTCAAGTACAATTATTCCTCCCGGCTGATCCATCGATGAGATTCCGGCAATATGCCTTATCAGATCGCTTGTTGTTATAACACCCTTAAAATGCATATTACTATCAAGAACCGGTATGATTGATAGTTTGAGGCGCGATGCGAGTCCGATTACCTCAAAAATATGCTGTTCAGAATCTACATAAGGTTTAAACAGTGTAAGAGGATGATTTCCTATTGGCTCGTCGGGCTGGTTCATGTCGTAGATATCTGCATCTGAGATCAAACCCAGAAAATCCTGATTATTAACTATGGGAAGATGAGAGACACGAAATATCTCCATCCAGTTAAGAGCAGTCTGTCCTGTATCTGATGTCTTTAATGAAGGAATTACCTCTGAAATTAAGTCCTTAGCGAACATAAGTATTTTTATTTTCAACTAAAATAGTAAAAAAAAAACCAGTTGTTGTAAATTTGCCACACAAATACAATACGGATAAATCTTACATTTAGTATAATGACAAAGTTAAGCGTTAATATTAATAAGATTGCTACTATCAGAAATGCCCGCAGGGGAAATATACCAAATGTACTCACTGCTGCAATAAACTGCCAGATCTATGGTGCCGATGGAATAACAGTCCATCCACGCCCTGACGAAAGACATATTACATATAATGATGTGCTTGAGATAAAGCCGATTATAACAACGGAATTCAATATTGAGGGTTACCCTTCCGATAAATTTATTACTCTGGTACTTGCCGTGAAACCCAACCAGGTTACTCTTGTCCCTGATCCCCACGATGCAATTACCTCAAATGCAGGCTGGGATACCCTGAACAACAGGTCGTTTCTTACCAATATCGTCTCTGTATTCAGAAAAGAAGGGATAAGAACATCACTTTTTGTTGACACTACTACTCTGTTTATCGAAAATGCAGCGCTTACCGGAACCGACAGGATTGAGCTCTACACTGAACCATATGCTACAATGTTCAATAATAATGCCCCTGGCGCAGTAGAGCCATTTGTTAAAGCAGCAGAACTTGCCAGAAAGATCGGACTTTCTGTAAATGCGGGACATGATCTAAACCTCGATAACCTAAGGTATTTTCATCAGTCAATTCCATGGCTTGAAGAGGTATCTATTGGGCATGCTCTTATTTCAGATGCCCTGTACCTTGGACTTGAAAACACAATACAGATGTATAAGAGGCAGTTGCAATGATTCCCCCATATGAAACTGTTCTACAGAAAATACGGCGAAGGACCTCCATTAATAATACTACACGGACTTTACGGATCATCGGATAACTGGGCAACAATAGGCAGGATTCTGAGTGACACATACACTGTCTATATTCCTGATCAGCGTAATCACGGCAAATCGCCTCATTCAGAGATTCACGATTATGAATCAATGAGAGATGACATTTTCGAACTTGCAGGAGAATTAAAGCTATCGAAGTTCTTCCTTGCAGGACACAGCATGGGAGGAAAAACGGCAATCTCTTTTGCCCTTAAATGGCCTGAGATGCTCAATGGTCTTCTGATTGCCGACATTTCTCCATTTGTTAATGAAAATTCGAACAGGATTGCATATAATCAGCATGTTACGATTCTCGATGCAATTCTTTCAATTAATATTGAGGAGATTACTTCACGTTCTTCGGCAGAAGAGCTTTTATCTATGAAAATTACCTCAGAAAAAACAAAAGGATTCATTCTTAAAAACCTTGAAAGGGTTGCAGGAAATAAATTTATCTGGAAGATAAATGCAATTTCGTTAAGGAAAAACCTTAATAAGATTATGGAAGGAATTGACCGCTCAGGTGCGATTTCCAATCAGGTATCCGGCTTTCCTGTTACTTTCCTGCGTGGAGCTGATTCAGAATATATTACAGATAATGACTATCCCGATATATTAAAAGTGTTCCCGGCAGCTGAAATAATTACAATTCCCGGTGCCGGACACTGGATACATGCTGACAAACCTGATGAGGTGATTAAGTATTTAAAAAAACTGAAGGAGGACAGCTGATTAAGCAAGATTACCTCACCCCAACCCCTCTCCCAGGGGAGAGGGGCCTATACAACTAAATATCTATTTCTTACGCCCCTTCTCCCCCGGGAGAAGGGGATGGGGGATGAGGTAAAAAAAGATTACTTAAATGTTACACTTTCAATCATTTCCTCACCTATTTGAGGCAGATTCTTGAAACGCAGAAGCACCTGTCCGATAGCAAGAACATCTTTCTCACAGTACTTTACAATCCTTTCAAGCTGCTTTTCGCCCCAGTAAAGTCCTGCAACCATGCTGCCATCGATATCATCTTTTGGAGTGGGAATCCCGAGGATTGAAGTCAGCAGATCGAGAGAAGTATAATTTTTATAATCACCGAACTTCCAGAGATCCATAGTATCAAGATGTTTCACCTCCCATGGTTTTTTCCCTGCATTATCAAGAATAGCAGGAATAACAAGACTGTTAATAACCATCCTCCTTGCAATATATGGAAAGTCGAATTCCTTTCCATTATGGGCGCATAGCAGAGCTTCTCTCGGAGGTCTGGAGAATTTCGAAAGCATTTCTGAAAAACCTGTCAGAATAACTTTTTCATCGTCACCATAAAACGACTTTAGCCTGAATCTGAATGGATTTTTTTCAGTTATCACTCCAACAGAAATGCAGATTATCTTCCCGAATTCAGAATAGATGCCTGCTCTCCCGTAAACCTCTGCTGCAGTTTGCTCCGGCGACCGAAACTGCTTTGATTTCTTGTCCCACAGTATTTGAAATGCAGGGTCAAGCATATCAAAATCCGGCAATCCGGGTACTGTCTCAATATCAAGGAACAGAATGTCCTCCACATGAATATTATCGAGCATAGTCTTATGATTTACTTTTTAATAGATGTTTTTCAATTATTGATATCAAAACCTCAATTCCAACCTGATTCTCTCCCCCGCCCGGAATAATAATATCAGCATACCGTTTTGAAGGCTCAATAAACTGAAGATGCGATGGTTTTACAGTATCGTGATAGCGCTCAAGCACCTTTAGAACTGATCTTCCGCGTTCAATTATATCTCTCTGAATAACACGTCCAAGGCGGTCGTCGGCATCTGCATCAACAAAAACCTTTAAATCCATCATTTTTCTGAGTCCTTCATCTGTCAGGATCAATATGCCTTCCACAATTACAACTCTGGCAGGCTTAATCGTAATTGTCTCTGATGCTCTGAGACATGTAATATATGAATATACAGGCATTTCAACTTTTTTGCCTTTTTTAAGTTGTTTAAGATGTTCTATCAGCAATCCGAATTCGACTGAATCGGGATGATCAAAATTTATTTTTTGCCGCTCTTCTATTGAAATACCACTGTTATCGCGGTAATATGAATCCTGAGGAATAACAATAACTTCATCATTTGGAAACACTTCCATAACTTTCCTTACAACTGTGGTTTTTCCTGAGCCAGTCCCGCCTGCTATACCAACTATCAACATAAATTATATATTTTTGCACCTGAGAATAATTATCAAAAATAACAAATTGCAGACTTAAAAGAAAGTTCGGAGTGAACTAAAGTTCGAATTGCCTAAAGTTCAACTTTAAGTACTCTAGGCACTCTAGGCACTTTAGGCACTTATATCTGCTTTAGGTCAATAATAAAAACATTAAGATGTCAGAATTATATCCGCTAAAATTTGAAACTGTCCTGAGGGAAAAAGTCTGGGGCGGAAAGAGTCTTGTTAAAAACTATAATAAGAAACCTTCAACATCTGCTGATGTTGGCGAAAGCTGGGAAATATCAGCAGTATCAGACTATCAGAGTGTTATAAGTAATGGTTTTCTTGCCGGGAATAATATTGAAGAGGTGATTGAAGTATATATGGGCGACATAACCGGCGATTCGATCTATGAAAAGTTCGGTAATGAATTTCCATTACTTATCAAGTTTATTGAGGCAAGAGAAGATCTTTCGATTCAGGTTCATCCGGGTGATAAACTTGCAAAAGAGAGACACAAAGCCTACGGAAAAACCGAGATGTGGTATATTCTCGAATGTGAGGAAGGGGCTAAGATTTATACCGGTTTCAGGGATGGTGTTACAAAGGAAAGCTATCAGAAGTCAATTACGGATGGAACTGTTCCTGATCTGATGAACGTCGAAACAGTCTTACCTGGCGATACATTCTTCACACCTGCCGGAAGAGTGCATGCAATCGGAGCTGGCATTGTACTTGTTGAGATCCAGCAAACCTCGGACATTACTTACAGAATATTCGACTGGAACAGAAAGAATTCCGGTACTGAAAAGAGAGAGTTGCATACCGATCTGGCTCTTGAAGCGATTGAATTTAATGACTCCGATATAAACAAAATCAGAAAGAAGCCTGAATTAAATAAATCGGTAAATCTCGTCAACTGTGAATTTTTTAACACTAATCTGATTCGTTTTAATACACCATTAAAGAAAGAGTATTACTTTAATGACTCTTTTGTTGTGTACATTTGCCTCGAAGGCGAATTCAGTATTATCTGGGATGGTGAAACTGAAAAAGTAATTAAAGGAGAAACTGTTCTGCTCCCTGCTCAGATAAAGGAGGTTTCCCTTCAACCGACAGGGGAAGCTAAGTTGCTTGAGATATTTATAATTTCTGAAGACAAGCATATATTATAATAGAAAATAATTATTCAGCCATGAAAACCTTTTCAATTACCCTTTTTGTACTTATTTCATTAATTACCTTTTCAGAATGCACCGGAAAGAAAAGCCCCAAAGATAATTCAGTTGCAGAAGCTGATACAATAACAGTCCCTGATACAGGTTTTACAGGTATAAAACAGGGGATGAGCGGAAAATATTTAGTAAATGAGATAACTTACAAAAATGGTATAAGACACGGGTTGATGAAAACTTTCTATGAAAGCGGGAAACTTCGCCAGACATTCTGGTTTGTAAACGGTGTCAGACAGGATTCAGCAAAATGGTACTATGAAGAAGGACAGGTATACCGGTCAACCCCATATAAAAACGATACAATTAACGGCGTTCAGAAGCAATATTACCGAACAGGAAGGCTTAAAGCCAGATTAACATTTATAAATGGAATCCGGGCACCAAAACTTGAGGAATTTAAACCCGACGGTAAGCTTGTGACAGGTTATCCCGATCTGAACATAAAATTAACTGATGAATACAAGTCGAAAGGGTTGTACCGGATAAGCCTATCTCTTACCGATAAATCTCAGGAAGTAAAATACTATAGAGGTGATTTCTCAAAAGGAGTATTTGACACCGCAAATTATGTTAAGATAAAAGTTGTAAACGGGATTGGTACGCTTACTCTTAAAAAAACTAAAACAGCAGGAACAGATTCAGTTGGAGTAATTGCATCAATTTTAACAAATTTCGGAAACCGTTATCTTGTATATAAAAAGATTGACCTGCCATATAAAGACTTAAAGTAAAACAGAAGCATGATAATTCGCTCCGCAACATTTGTAAAAAGCAGTCCTGCACTAAGGGATTGCCCGACAACCCTTAAACCTGAATTCGGATTTATAGGCCGGTCTAATGTTGGCAAATCCTCAATAATAAATATGCTTACGGGGTGGTCAAAACTCGCAAAGACCTCAGTTCAGCCAGGGAAAACCAGGACCATAAACCACTTTTACATTAATGAAAGCTGGTATCTTGTCGATCTTCCCGGTTACGGCTATGCCAAGGTACCAATTAAACTAAGGGAGA
>JFJP01041033.1_pt1 | contig 20078 bp, 21 predicted proteins | sample 431651 | NCBI WGS metagenome assembly JFJP01 (sample SAMN02602958, study PRJNA72255) | Microbial mat metagenome, whole genome shotgun sequencing project. | biome: fresh water; feature: sink hole; material: water; isolation source: purple microbial (photo- and chemosynthetic) mats found in...
ACAAAAAAAACATTGGATGAAATGGCTTCTACTATGCTGTTTTCCTGATTTATCAATAAACATTCATCTGCAGCCACTTCATTTCGGAATATGCCAGCTTGTATGTGAACATTACAATTGGTAGTTTTGAACTGATTGAAAGGGGTGTAGTATTTAGGTGTTTTACTGAATATTTCAATTTTTAAGCCTGTTTCGGGGAATGTGTATTTCTCTTCGTCTAGTTTGCTCACTTGTATCAGATACGAAATATCATTGTTGGTAGGTGAGTATTTTCCTCCACTTTTTCTGAACACTGTAAGTCGTATGCGGGTACCTTTGAATGCACGGTTGCGGTGCATGATTGCGCGTAGCTCTTCTTCGAGCAGCTCGCGGTGCGATGAGAATTTGGGTGGAATTTTCATTCCCAAAAATTGCATTCCTGCAAGCAATCTGTTCAAATGTTCGTTCAGAAATTGTACTTTGCTGCCATAGGCGTGCATGGTTTCAAATAGCGCATCGCCATACAGGAAGCCACGGTTCATCGAGTCGAAGACTTTGTCTTTTTCGTGATAAACTATTCCATCCAAATTTACAAATTCAGGATTTATGTTTGCCATGCTGCTATCTGCTTACAAATAGGTACTATATTCTGATTCGACTTTATTTGGAAACTCTTGAGACCCGAAAGATTTCCTGCCGCTATATCTCTATCTGAATCTCCTATAAGAAAAGATTGGGTTCTATCTATATTGAAGCGTGCAATGGCCTTTTCTATCATAATATTCTGGGGCTTACGACACAAACATTTGCTCATTTTCGGGTGGTGGGTACAGTAATAAATCTCACGAATGCTTATACCATCTTTGCAGAGTGTTTGTATAAGAATCTCGTGAAGCTTCTCGGTCTGAGCCCGTGTATACATGCCCAGCCCAATACCACCCTGGTTGCTTATGAGTATGATTTCAAAACCGCTATTTTGCAATAGAGCAAGTCCTTGAGGTACACCATCATTTATGGTAAAATCGGCTTCGCGCCATATATAGTAAAGTCCTTTATCGCTGTTTATTACGCCATCTCGGTCTATGAATACTGCTTTTACCATGAGATGAGTTGATTGAAAAATAATTTGAGCAACATGGGCTCGAAGAAAATGGGTATAGTAAAGCCATATAAAGCTCCTACAAAATGCGCTTCGTGGTTTATATTATCGCCCCCTTTCTTGCTCATGTAATGCGAATAATAGAGGTATGCTAAACCAAATATAAATCCGGGTATAGGAATGGGAATAAGAAATATGTAAATACCAGTCATAGGGTCAAAAAGTATGGAGGCAAAAAGAATAGCTGCCACTCCTCCCGATGCGCCCACTGAGTTGTACCAATGGTTGTTTTTGTTTTTTTGTACAGAGGGTACCGATGCTATCACTATGGCCGATAGGTATATAAATATGTACAATAAGGAAGGAAATGAACTGATTGCCCCCAGATTTGACTCTAGCGAAACTCCGAAGAAATACAATGTGAACATATTGAAAAACAAATGTCCCCAGTCGGCATGAATGAATCCATGGCTGAGCAGCCTTTTGTAATCCTTCTTATGGTACACCATATAAGAGTTGAGCATATATTTGCTGAATATTTCTCTGTTTCGGAAAGCCAGATACGAAACAATAGTGGTGAATAAGATGATGAGTAGGGTAATCATTTAATGTAAAATTTTAAAAATTAATTCACGAAGTAAATCGTGTGGGGAGGTACTCACATTGTTTACACCTTTGCATTTTAAATCATATTCACGCAAATAACCGATAATTTCTACAGTTTTTTTTGGTATGAATCTTTTGGCAGCAGTATGGTAGTCTTTCATGAAATATGGATTGACCTGCAATACAGTAGCCAGGTTTTTATCAGATTTGTCGGGGGTAAAATGGTAGAGCAATATTTTTGAAAAAAAGCCAAATAATGAGCTGATGGTTACGAAAATGGGATAGTCTTTCTGGTTACTTCCAAAGTAATTGATGATGCGGTTGGCCTTTAGTACGTCTCTTTGGGTGATGGCGGCTATAAGTTCAAAATTGTTAAACTCTTTGCTAATGCCTATATTCTGTTCAATATGCTCCGGGGTAATCTGGCTGCCCTGAGGCAATGAAATGCGGAGCTTATCTATTTCGTTAGCAATTTTATTGAGGTCGTTGCCCAAAAATTCGGAAAGCAAACTGCAAGCCACGGGAGTAATCTGGTAGTTTTGCTCTTTGATGTATTTGTCTATCCATCCAGGTATTTGGTTGTCATATAGCTTTTTCGATTCAAATACCACACCTTTATCGTCAATTGCTTTATAAAGTTTACGTTTTTTGTCGTAGCTTTTGTGTTTGTGCGCCAGCACAAGTATGGTCGAAGGATTGGGCGATGATGCATAGAACTGCAAGTCTTCTATTTTTTTCATATCCTGTGCTTCTTTCACAATTACTACCTGATGTTGCGACATCATCGGGAAGCGGCGTGCGGCCATATCTACCGTAGTGGCATCAGTATCTTTGCCATATAAAATTATTTGGTTGAAAGATTTCTCATCAGCAGTAAGCACATGGTCGGCTATATATTGTGTAATGCGGTCTATATAAAAAGCCTCGTCGCCCATTAACAAGTATATGGGGGCGAATTTTCGGTTTTTTAAATCGCTTAGTATTTGGTCGAAACTTTTTGCCACTTCAAATTACCATTTAAGGTGTTTTACAGATTTTCCGTTGGTAGAAATTTCGAGCAACGACTGAATACCAATTTTCAGGTGTTCGTGTACAAAATTTACGTTTACCTTCAGATCCGATTCCGAAGTTTTCACTCCGGCCGAAATCATAGGCTGGTCGCTCACCAATAACAAAGCTCCTGTAGGTATTTCGTTACAAAAACCAACAGTAAATATGGTAGCAGTTTCCATATCAATACCCATTGCGCGGGTCTTACGTAGATACTCTTTAAACTCGTCATCATGCTCCCACACACGTCGGTTGGTAGTAAGTACGGTTCCGGTCCAGTAATCGCGACCAAAGTTGCGTATGGTAGTAGAAATGGCTCTTTGCATATTGAAAGCAGGCAGTGCAGGCACTGCAGGCGGCAAGTAGTCGTCGCTGGTACCTTCGGCACGAATGGCAGCCAGGGGCAAAATAAGATCACCAACTTCATTTTTCTTTTTCAGACCTCCGCATTTACCCAAAAATAAAACAGCCTTGGGCGAAATGGCGCTTAGCAAATCCATGATGGTGGCTGCCATAGGGCTGCCCATTCCAAAATTGATGAGAGTTATACCATCAGCCTGCACACTGGGCATAGGTTTGTCCAAGCCAATGATGGGCACATTGTACCATTCTGAAAATAAATCGAGATATTGGTGAAAATTTGTAAGTAGAATATGTTCTGTAAATTGATCTAGCGGCCTGCCTGTATATCTGGGTAGCCAGTTGTCAACAATTTCCTTTTTTGTCTTCATTACAACCCGATTTTTTTAATTACTTTTACAAAGGTAATATATATTAGCAAAAGTAAAACACCCTATTTTCAGATGGAAAACATAAACCATCTTCCTGCACTGAACCTGCCACAAGCAGCATTGAAGTTCCGCAATGCAAACGGAATAATTTCTGTATGGGATGTATGGCGTAAAAAATACATTAAACTTACACCCGAAGAGTGGGTAAGGCAACACCTGTTGCACGCACTTGTAAGTCAATATGGTTTCCCGAGTGGTGGTATTGCTGTCGAAAAACAGGTAACTATTGGTACAAAAAGTTTCAGATTCGATGGGGTAGTGTATAACAAAATGAACCAAATAATATTGCTCGCAGAGTGTAAGGCTCCAGATATACTAATAGGCCCGGAGGTAATAGAGCAAATACAAATTTACAATTATAAATTACAGGCTAAATGCTGTGTTGTGAGTAACGGTTTACAACATTTAAGTATTATTTACGAAAAAAACACATTTAGTGTACTTTATGGAATTCCAACGTTTGCATTATTAAAAAATTACTTTTAATTTACCAACATCAATTTAAACCAAAGAAACCGATAGCGTTCCTCCATGGCAAAGCCTAAACATATATATGATTTACTTCAGCAATACCGCGAAAAGTTCCCTTATAAGCGCGATGCGCTAGCTGATAAAGTGGGGGGAATTTGGATTAAGTATAGTACAGATGATTATATACAACATGTTGAGAATTTTACTCTAGGACTCGTTCAATATGGCATAGAACCCGGCGATAAGATAGCAACTATTGTGCGTAATTGCCCTCAGTGGAATATCATGGACATGGCCATAGGCTCTATTGGCGCTGTGCACGTAGCTTTGTACAATACCCTCACCGATGATGAGTACACGTATATTCTTGAAAATTGTGAAGCCAAAATTATAATTGTATCTGGCCAAGAGATGTACAATCGAATATATGCCTTAAGGTACAAACTGGAGCAGTTGCCCACCATTTTGACAATCGAAGAGTATCCGGATATTCGCAGTTGGAAAGATTTGCTCATTTCTGCATCTGATGCCGAGCAAGAACTTACGAATCTGGTAAAAAACATGCGAGCAAATGTGACTCCTGAAAATGTACTTACTATTATATATACATCCGGCACTACTGGTAAGCCCAAGGGCGTAATGCTAACGCACAGCAACATACTCTCAAACATAGAGGCTACATACAAATTGTTGCCAATAAATCATCAGCACAGGGCTATTTCTTTTTTACCCATAAGCCATGTGCTTGAGCGTATGGTCAATTATTTATTTCAGTACATGGGGGTAAGTATTTATTATGCCGAAAGCATTGAAAAACTTTCGGATAATATAAGAGAAGTGCAACCAGCCGTGTTTGTTACTGTGCCGCGGGTTATAGAACGTGTTTACGATCGTATAATTGATAAAGCCATGGGGCTGAGCTATATTAAAAGGCTCATTTTTAATCATTCCGTAAAAATTGCCGATAATTATTCTGATACATTCGAACAGTCCTTTTTCTATAAATGGAAGCTGAAATGGGCAAACAATTTGGTTTTTGTCAAATGGAGAGAAGCATTGGGAGGAAATCTGCAAATAATAATAGTAGGAGGAGCTGCATTGCAACCCAGACTAGCACGAATATTCTGGGCAGCTGGTATAAAAGTAGCAGAAGGATACGGCCTTACCGAAACTTCACCTGTAATCGCAGTAAATCATGAAACACGTGGCGAGTACAAATTCGGAACTGTAGGAATGGTGGTTGACAATGTGGATGTAAAACTGGCCGAAGATGGTGAAATATTGATGAAAGGCCCAAGCCTGATGAAGGGATACTATAAAGATACCAAACGCACCAAAGAAGTGATTGATGCAGATGGTTGGTTTCATACAGGCGATATAGGCGAATGGGTCGACAATAAATTCCTGAAAATTATAGACCGGAAAAGTGAAATGTTTAAACTTTCAACCGGATTTTATGTAGCACCACAGCACCTCGAGAATTTACTCAAAGAAAGCCCATATATTCAGCAAGCCATGATAGTAGGTGCTCGCCAAAAATATACAGGCGCACTCATTGTTCCTGAATTTGATGCTTTGCGCGCATGGGCCCATGAGCATGGCATGGAAAACATGCATCCCCTAGAGCTTACCTTGCACCACAATGTACATTTGCTCTACAGCGATTATATCAGACGCGTAAACCGGAAAATAAGCAAAACTCAGAATATTGTAAAATTCAAGATATTGCATGAAGAATGGACTCCGCAAACCGGAGAGCTCTCGCCTACCCTCAAACTGAAGAGAAATCACCTCATGGTAAAGTTTGAACGGCAAATAAATGAAATGTTTCAAGAAGAATAACAAACTAACCTAATACTATACTATATGGAAATTGCAAGACTGTTTGATTTGCTGGAATTGTACAAAGACAAATACTCCGGAAAAAAAGATGCGTTCGCCGCTAAAGAAGGAGGCAGCTGGCGATTGTACAGTGCAACAGAATATGTTGAAATAGCCAATAATGTAAGCTATGGATTGCTCAAAATGGGTTTTAAAAAAGGCGATAAAATAGCTACTGTTGCCAACAATCGCCCCGAATGGAATTTTATGGACATGGGAATGATGCAAGTTGGTGTCATACACGTACCTATATACCCAACAATTTCCGACGAAGAGTATAAGCATATACTCAAGCATTCTGATGCCCGCATACTCATTGTTTCCGATGAACTGCTTTATCACAGATTACTGCCAATTGCAGAAGATTTGGGTACTATTCAGAAAGTATACACTTACGACCGCATAGAGGGAGCACCTCACTGGTCTGAAATTGCGGAACTGGGCAAAACAGCTCAGGATGTAATGATAAGAGGCAATCTGGTAAACATTAAACAAACCATTCAGCCTGACGATGTGGCTACCATTATTTACACCTCCGGTACCACAGGCTTATCAAAAGGCGTGATGCTATCTCACCGGAATTTTGTGTATCTGGTATTAGAAATAAAAAAGCATCTGAACCTGAATATTAAAAGCAAGGCCCTTAGTTTTTTGCCTTTGTGCCATGTACTTGAGCGCATCGGAGGCTACTTATACCAATACATGGGGGTAGGTATCTATTATGCCGAAAACATTGAAAAAATTGGAGACAATCTGAAAGAGATACATCCACATATATTTGTTACAGTGCCTCGCTTGCTCGAAAGGGTATATGACAAAATTATTCAGAAAGGGAAAGATTTGGAGGGAGTAAAGAAAAAATTGTTTTTCTGGTCGGTCGATTTGGGACTTGATTACGAACTCATGGGCAAAAACGGCTTCATGTATGAAACCAAACTTTCGGTAGCCAATAAAATCATTTTCAAGAAATGGAGAGACGCACTTGGCGGAAATATTCAGTGCATCATTTCTGGAGGCGCTGCGCTGCAGCCACGTTTGGCTAAGATATTTTGGGCAGCCGGAATTCCTATTCTTGAGGGATACGGACTTACCGAAACTGCTCCGGTAATAGCGGTAAACAGACCCGACCCTGTACATGTAAAATTTGGAACAGTGGGTCCATTATTGGGCGAAGAACAGCAGGTAAAAATTGCCGAAGATGGCGAAATACTTTTCAAAGGGCCAAACCTGATGCTTGGTTACTATAAGGATGATGCAAAAACAAAAGAAACCATCGACGAAGAAGGCTGGTTTCATACCGGAGATATAGGAGAATGGGTGGAAGGACGATTCCTGAAAATCACCGACCGCAAGAAAGAAATATTCAAACTATCTACAGGTAAGTATATTGCACCGCAGGTGGTTGAAAATATGCTCAAAGAATCCATATTCATAGATCAGGTAATGGTAGTGGGCGAAAATGAAAAATTTGCAGGAGCCCTGATAGCCCCTAATTTTGAATTTTTGCACGACTGGGCATCGAGGCAGCACATACACTACCGCGAAAACAGAGACCTGATAGAGGTACCATCAGTAATTGAAAGATTTGAAGAGGAAGTGCAGAAAACCAATAAGTTGCTAGGCCAGTCTGATAAAATTAAACGTTTCCAGCTCGTTTGTGAGGCTTGGACCGCCGATGGCGGAGAACTATCGCCAACACTTAAACTTAAGCGCAAATTTATTGCTAACAAGTATAAATGGCGTATTGAACAAATTTATGAAAGATGGGTTGAAAAATAAACATTCTATCTAAATAAAATCCGGTACCAAACATCTCTGCTACGTAAGTGTAAAGATTTTGAATACCGGATTTTTTTATTTCATATTTATTCACAATTTATTTAGGGGCGCTCAAATATCAGTTAAATAGATGTTTAGATACAAAATAAAGGTAAAATTTGCCCATGAAGGTAAAAATATTCAAAAAAACATTTTCCTAATTTTTCAGTTTTATGATAAAGTCACTAAATTAGCATCAATTTGATAAATGACTTAAAAATGAGAGATCAATCACCAGATGTACTGTACATTCAGGAATCTGAAGACTCGCCGCTGATACATTTAGATGCCCACAAGCTGATATTCCGTATTATAGGCCCTTCTTATTCTGCGGATGCTTTTGCTACGTATTATCAAGTAGTTGATTGGATAGAGCAACTGCAGCATAAACCCAGCCAAAAACTTTCCTGCATATTTGATTTCAGTATACTAAGTTCTGCCTCGCACAAAATGATTTATGAGATTCTTACCCGCCTTGAAAATCATTTCAACAGTGGATTTGATATAAGCATTGAATGGCACTATGCAAAATACGACGAAGACATGCTTGAAATAGGTGAAGCTTTTAGTGAAACAATTAATATTCCGTTTCGTTTTGTTCCACGCAATAAGCAATCTATTTTTAATCAATAATATAAACATAGGTTTTCATTACTCCTTAACAAAATTTATCACAATTATGGCCGATCTAACCACCCAGTACTTGGGGCTTACCCTCAAAAATCCTCTTATTGCCGGAAGTAGCGGAATGTCTGATTCTCTGCAAGGTGTACGTGCATTTGCCGATGCAGGTGTGGGAGCCGTTGTACTTCGCTCGCTTTTCGAAGAAGAAATATTGCTCGACCTCGAAACCAGCAAACGTAAGCTGGCTGCCAACGCATTTATTTATCCCGAATCGCTTGAATTTTACGAAGATACTGAGCATCACAAAGAAACTACCACTTCATACCTCGATCTGATAGAGGATGCCAAGAAAGCTGTAAATATTCCGGTTATTGCCAGCATCAATTGTGTTTCGGCTAGCCAATGGACTTATTTCCCAAAAAGATTGCAAGAAGCCGGGGCTGATGCTATAGAGCTTAATTTGTTTGTGATGCCTTCAGATTTTAGACGTTCAGCTGAAGATAACGAAAACCAGTATTTTGCTATACTCGACGAAGTGCTTAAAAATGTGAGTATACCTGTTTCACTTAAAATAAGCCCTTATTTCTCAAACCTGGGACAAATGGCTCATCGCTTTGCAGAACGAGGTGCCAAAGGTCTCGTACTTTTCAATAGATTTTATAATCCGGATTTTGATATTGACGATCTTACCTTCAACAATACACACGTACTTAGTACCCCAGCCGACATGGTAAATACCATACGCTGGACTGCCATTTTATCAGGAAAAATGAAATGCGATTTGGCTGCTTCTACCGGTGTTCACAATGGTGAAGCACTCGTAAAAATGTTATTAGCTGGTTCCGATGCAGTTCAGGCAGTTTCTACATTTTATAAAAACGGTGCCGGATATGCCACGCAAATGATAAAAGAATTGAACGATTGGATGGACGCTAAGAGATATAAGACCATTGATGAATTCAGGGGAATGATGAGCCAGGCTCATGTTGCCAATCCTGCGGCTTATGAAAGGGTTCAGTTCATGAAATATTTTAGAGGTTTCAGTAAATAATACACTTTGTATTATTCCCAACAAAAAGCACCTGTCATATTTGGAGTGGCAGGTGCTTTTTTGTAATGTTTTTTAGTAAAGAATTATACTTTTTGCAAACTCATAGAAATGACATTTTTGCCTGCAGAGCTTACTAGTACCGGAAATATAACCACTACATTATCAGTGTACTCACTAGTAGATAGCTCAATCTCCAAATTTGTTCTTCCGGCGTCACAATTTACTTTCATTTCCAGCACTTCGCCAGTATCGTCTATTTTGGAAGCCTGTACTATGCATATGTCTTTTTGCAAAGACTCTACTTTGGTAATATTGCTTACTTTAAAAGGAAATTGCACCTGAAGTGTATTTTTTCCAATATGAAAATGCAGCAAGCCTGCTGATATATAGTTAGTAGTTTGTTCCATGATTTGTAATTAGAATTTGAATCTCATCCCGGTCATAATACCAAACGCGTATGGATAATTGCGTATCATCTCATTTTGGTTAATAGGAGTGAGCGAATATTTGAATGTAGGTTCCAGATTGAATCTGATATTGTAAATAAGTTGATATTCAATACCTAAGCCTACGGTACTTGTATAATGCACCGGACTCAGATTATCGGTAGTACCTAGCAGAATGCGGTCGGTGCCTTGCTCTACGTATACTTTATTGTTTACAAGCAGGTTGGTATTGAAACCACCAAAAACGTTAAAATCTATTTTCCCATCGAGTACTTTATACTTTACCCATACCGGAATTTCAATATAATTAAAATCCTGATATACATTAGGACTCATTGCAGAACCTTCTTTTTGATCCTGATTGCTTGATGTGAGGCTTTGTATAACAGAACTTTCCGGAATGATGTTTCCGGCTGAGGTGGCCAATCTTAGTTTTGAAGGATTGGATAATGTGGCATCGGATTGGGTAAATGCTACCCGAAAGTATAGACCAACGGCTGTTTTGATACTGAATGCTAAAACCGCTGCTAAATGCCACCACAGCATTTTCCTGTTTATCAAATGCTTCGTTCTGCAAGTCGCCTTCTTCACCCCTGAGTTTGCGATACGAATACAAAGGTGTAAATTGTCCACCTATAAGCCAGCCATTGTCGTTTTTGTTTTTTTCTAGAATATTGGCTTCCAGTTCATTGTATTGTAAGGCCATTTCATTGCTAAGCAAGTTTAGGTTTTTGTCCATTTCCACTTGCTCCTTATTACTGTTGCCCGAATTTTCAAATTTATCTTTCGACGATGAGTTATCAGACAAGCGCACAGTCATATTTGTTTGTTCGTTTGCCAATTTGGCCGATTTGCTTCGGTACAGTGTGCTTTTATATAATTCGTTGGTATCAGCACCATTCAAGGCGTTCAAATTATTTTTCTGAGTTGCAGTGGAATCATCCCATACCGGATACTCAGAGCTGTTGAAATAAGCAAGTGCCCTAGGTTGGTATTTTTGCTCGCTCAAGAAATATCCACCTGCAAACGACAGGAAAAGAGCCAACGAAGCAACTGCCAACTGAAATACAGAATTCCGGCACATCCACCTCAGCCTCGGCTAGTGTTTCTCTGAAAATGCGGTCAATATTTCGGTCATCTCTTACCACGCGGTATTCTGAATCTGTTGGTTATTATTAAAAAATTTGGTCTCTACTTTTTCTTGAAGTATTTTGCGAGCTCTCGAAAGATTCGATTTGGAGGTGCCTTCAGATATTGCAAGCATCTGACTTATTTCCTGATGCGAATAACCTTCAATAGCATACAAGTTGAAAACCATCCGATACTGTGGTGTAAGTTCTTGAATGATTTTGAGCAGGTCGTTTGCATGTACTTCAGATATTATATCGTTGTAGCTTGCTTCTTCGGTATAGTCTGCCACTTCGCTTACCGGGTACAGATAATGGTTTTTTCGGTACCTTTCGAGTGCCGTATTTACTACAATTCGTCTTACCCATCCTTCAAAAGAACCTTTGTTCATAAAGGTTTGTATGTTCTGAAAAACTTTTATAAATGCTTCCTGCAATATATCTTGCGCTGTATCATGATCTTTTGCATACATCAAGCACACTGCATACATTTTCCGGGAATACGTTTTATAAAGTTCTTCCTGAGATTTTTTATGACCTTCAGTACATCCTTTTATTATACTTTCTGTTGAATCCAACTTTTCGTTTTTTAGGGTTTCTTTTTTTTGCCCTGATAAATCATATATCTGTTCTCCAGATGCTTTTTGTGGGCCTTAGGTTGCGTCTGGCTCTAGTTTTGCTGAACATTTTTTTCTACATCTATGTCCATTACAAATTTAGGGCAAATAAGCATACTTTGGGTGCACGTTAACTTTTTTAACTCGTATTGCTAACCAGGGGCAATGTATATGATTTCAGTGTGGTTAAAGTGTAGTCAATATATTGTATATAAGTGTACTGATAAGATTGTATGATGTTTCATTTTTGTTAAAAAACAATGAAGGCAATTAAGCTTTCAAGCAGGCAGAATGGAGTTTGTAGCCTCGTCGTATCGCAAATTTTTGTCTGCCAGAGATTTATGAAAAAGATCAATGCTCAGTTTGCCTGTACGCCAAAGCTTTAGCTCAAACTTGAGTTTCTCAATATCTTCGCTTGCATTTTGGGGCGCCACTTTAGGTTCAGTTTGAGTAAAATTTTCAGATGGTGCAATCGTAGATTCAGTTTTTTGTTCGGCTGCTGCTATGTTTTTCTGCATAGCGCCGGCTGCTTGCTTTTTAATGGTTTCTTCGAGCAGCGAGTCGAGCCCCGATTTAAAATTTTTCTTTGCCATGTTTCTACTTTTCTATGATTTCAACACACAAATTCAGATAATCAGTAGCGCCGTAGCATTTGGGGTCGTATCTGAAAATGTCGAGACCTTTGGTAGGTGCCTCGGCAATAGACACATTGTCGCGTATTTTTGTATTAAGCACTTTTCCTCCAAAAAAAGCTTGTATGGTAGCAGCCACATCGCGGTTCAGCACTTTGCGGTGATCGTATTGTGTCAGAAAAACTCCGCCAAGGATGAGGTTTTTGTTCAGTCGCTTCTGTATTTTTTCTATCACTTCCGATATTTTAGTCAAACCTTTTATGGCCAAAAATTCGGCTTGTAGCGGTATGTATACTTCATCAGAGGCCACCAGAGCGTTTACAGTAAGCAAACCAAGAGAGGGTGGAGTATCTATGATGATGAAATCATAATTCTTCCTGATGGGTTCTATTAATTCTCTAAGCAAGTATTCGCGACCGGGCTCGGCACTCAGTTCTATTTCTATGCCCGAAAGCTCGAGCGATGAAGGCACAATTTCCAGATTTGCTTTTACCTGTATGGGCAAAAGTGGGGTTTGGCCTTTTAATGCTTCGTAAATGGTGTTTTCAGCGTTTTCAATACCAAAGCTATGGCTTAGGTTCGACTGTGGATCTATGTCTATGATGAGCACTTTTTTATCTAAATAACTCAATCCTGCGCCCACGTTTACTGTGGATGTGGTTTTGCCCACTCCGCCTTTATGATTGCTAAATGTAAGAATCTTACCCATAATGCTAAGTTTCAACGAAAATATGTAAAATAAATCACATGCTAAAATTATTCCAAACTTACTGATAATATTTTATCTCCGAGTTCTATTTCATGCACATTTTCAATACCCTCAGTTACAATGGCAAAAATGGTGTATCTGCCATCGAGGTGTGGGGTGGGTGAGTGTGTGATGAACCATTGGCTCGATTCGGTATCTTTGCCCGCCGATGCCATGCCCACTGAGCCTTCGTCGTATTGTCTGTAACCAAACTCGGAGCGTATAGTATATGCTGGCCCTCCCCAGCCATCGCCACGGGGGCAGCCATCTTGTATCACAAAGTTGGGCACAACGCGGTGTATATGAAAATTGTTGAAATATCCTTGCCTGATGAGGTTTACGAAATTGGATACCGAGCCGGGTGCTTCATTTACCAGCAATTGTATGACTATTTTACCTTTGGCTGTATTTATGGCTACTTTTTGATCGGGCGATATGGATGTGACTAAATCCCAGTTGATTGCATTGCCTGAACTTAGCACTGGCGGTGTATATTTTTCGTTGTTGAAAAAGGCGAGGGTTTGGCTCAATTCCACATATGCCTCAAAATCCTGAGGTAGTTTGCACTTTTCGAGGGCTTGTTTCAGGAAGTAGGTATTGCCGTATGTTTCGCGCAGGCGCATGGTAGAGTCGCGCAGTATTTGTGCAGCCATGCCTATAAGTGCTATGTCTTCAGACTGTATGGCTTGCTTGAATATTTCTGCAAATTCAACTTTCAGATCTGCCTCGGCTTTTGACAATCCCATTTTGTTATATACCTCGAATATGGGATTGGAACGCATAGCTACAAGTGCCTCCATACAATAGGTTTTTATAACCTGTGGGTTTGCCGAAAAGCATTCTTTTTTTACGAATTCATAACTGCCCGGGTTTTCTTGCAGCGTTCTTATCCAATATGCTTTGCGGTATATCTGCCCTTCATTTTCGTAATTTGAGATGATAAGTTCGGTGAGCTCCTTTTTGGATGTTGAAATCCTGAGAGCTGTCTGCAGCAGATTTGCTCTTACTTGCCAATAGATAGCTGGGTCTTTTCCCATATTTATAAATTGTGCAATATCCTCGTCGGTTCCATTCTTCATGAAATATTCTGATGCACGGGTAGCCACATGGTGACTTATATTTTTGAGGAGTGGAATAAATAGTTGCTTTACCTTGTTGTATTCAAATGCCGAGAGCGAGCTCATAGCACTCAATTTTATGCGGTAATCGTAGTCGTCGGCCAAAATTCGGCTTATGAGGGCAATGGTTTCTGCGTGCTTCAAATGTTTTAGCGCCAAAGCCATATTTATTTTAGTATACACAAAACCTTCAGAAAGTAATGATTCGGTAATTTCGTTTCGCCAAGCTAGCAAGTCAGCTTCTGCGAGTCGTGTAAAGTATTGGCTGGCTACGAATCTTATTTGCTCATTCATACCGGGGCGCAACAGTTCTATGGCTTTGGTGGTGGTAGCTTTGCTCGTTTTTTTGCGAATAGCTGCACGCACAAGCAAACTTGCCTGAGCTTTCCTGTAAGCGTCTTCATCATCAAGCAAATAATTTTCAGAAGCTACTTTGTTAATAATTTCTTGGCTTGCCACTTTGCCAATGGCATCAAAAAGTTGTTCAAGTGCTAAGCCATCATCTTCTGCCTCTATGTGCTCATACAAAGTGATGTCCACGCCTTGTGCCGGGGTTTGACCAAGGGCAAAAATAGCTGCACGCCTTATTTCGGGGGCAGGGTCGATAAGCAGGTCGGTTAGAAAGGGCACCGAAGCGGTGTCCTGTATGCTGCCGAAAGCCAGTGCAGACAGTTCCCTGTATCTTGGATTTTCGTGTTTCAGGTATGGGAGCAGCAGTGAAGTATTGCGTTGATCCTTGAGGCTGTATATGGTTTGAATGGTTTTATCGTTGAAGATATTGTTTTCAAACTTTATAACTGGTACTGTATTGTTTTTTATCTGATTGTGCCTGCACGAAATCAATAAGGAAACAATGATGAGTATGGGGGTTATTTTATACATAAATATAATTTGGTTGAAGTTGATAAACGTATTTAGTGTTTAAATATTTACTTGCCCTGAAAAAACTTGCATGGCCATGCCACTTAACCAAATATCTTCAATAGCTTGTTCATTTTTAGTAAAATATACTTGGAGTACACCTCCTTTTGTATGCACCTGCACAGGAGATTGTATGTCGGGAAAATGAATGCTGGAAGCTATGGCAGTGGCTACTACTCCTGTGCCGCACGATAAGGTTTCGTTTTCGACCCCGCGCTCGTATGTTCGAAGCCACAATTCAGCATTTTCTTTCCATGCAAAATTTACATTCGTACCGTTTTGCAATTTGTATTTAAGGCTGTATCTTATTTTTCGCGCTTCCAAATTTATGTCTGAATTCAAGCCTTTATTTTCAAAAAGTATATGGTGAGGCGCACCGGTATTGAGATAAAAAAAATCATCACCCCTTTCTATTCCTGAAACCCGATTCATTTGTAGTTTTATGATTCCATTGCTGTGGACCTCGGCAAAGTGCAGTCCATCAGGTGCTTCGAAAGTAGTAGTATTGCCAATGATGCCCAAATAAGACGCAAATGCTACAATACACCTTCCGCCATTGCCACACATCATGCCAGCCGAGCCATCCGGATTGAAGAATTTCATCCGAAAATCTGCCTGATTGCTATTTTCTAAAAACATAATCCCATCTGAGCCTATACCAAACTGGCGATGGCACAGAAATTGAATGGTAGAAACCGGCAGATTTTCTGCCTGAATCTGGTTGTTTCTATTGTCAATCAGTATAAAATCGTTGCCGGTACCCTGATATTTGAAAAATGAGATTGTCATCATAAATTATCGCTTAGCTGGGAATTAATAATAATGTTTTTTTAGAATAGTTAATAATTATTACCATGTAAAATGCGTTAATTTTGCAATTCGTATGTAAAGGTAAAATCCACTCGTTAGGAATCCTAATATTTGAATGCAAAAATAGAAAATCTTTAGAGTATGGAAGTAAAACGTTTAGCAGGAAATGTATTTATTGCAATTATTAGTAGTTTTATTGCAATCTGGATATATAGCACTTTTTTTGTACCCAGGTCAAATTCAATAGTTTACCAGGGTGTCCCATCAAAACTTACATCAAATACCATATTGAATGTACCTGTTACCGATTTTACGGTAGCCTCAGAGCAAACCATTCATGCAGTGGTACATGTAAAAACACGAATGGGAGGTGGGCAATCGGCAGGCAGTAATCCGTTTTTCGATTTCTTTTTTGGTCAACCTTATCAGGGCGGGGGTGAGCAATCTATGCCCGCTACAGGTGTAGGAAGTGGGGTTATCATCACGCAAGACGGGTATATAGTCACCAACAACCATGTTATAGAAGGAGCTGGCTATATAGAAATTGCGCTGAACGATAAACGTACATACAGCGCTGTCCTTATTGGCACCGACCCATCTACCGATCTTGCCTTACTCAAAATAGATGAGCAAAATCTACCTATTATACCATATGGAAATTCAGATGAGTTGAAAGTAGGTGAGTGGGTTTTGGCTGTTGGCAATCCGTTCAATCTTACAAGTACAGTCACAGCTGGTATCGTGAGTGCCAAAGGGCGCAATATCAATATTCTGCAAAGCAATTTTGCCATAGAATCTTTTATACAAACAGATGCTGCTGTAAATCCCGGAAACAGTGGAGGTGCTTTAGTAAACCAGAATGGTGAGTTGGTTGGCATTAATACTGCAATAGCCTCGCTCACCGGCAGTTTTTCAGGGTACTCATTTGCTATTCCGGTGAATATAGTGAAAAAAATTGTAGAAGACCTCATTGAGTTTGGTTCCGTACAACGGGCTTTACTTGGGGTGAGTATCAGAGATATGGATGCAGAACTTGTCCGCGAAAAAGGACTAAAAGTGATTGAGGGTGTTTATGTAGCCGGAATCATGCAGGGGGGAGCAGCAGACGATGCAGGAATAAAGGAAAACGATATTATTCTAAAAATTGGAAACCATACGGTAAACAAAGTTTCAGAATTGCAAGAGCAGGTAAATAAATACCGCCCGGGCGATAATATTAAAGTAACCCTGAAACGCAATGATAAAGAAGTGGAGCTAAAAGTGGTTCTGAAAAATAAAAATGGCAACACAGCCATAATCACCTCCGGTGTATTGCAATCGCTGGGCGCATCTTTCGAAGAGCTTACTCCTGAAGAAAAATTAAAATTCGACATAAAAAAAGGCTTGAGAGTTGAAAAAATATTTGCAGGGAAGATGCAAGCTGCCGGAATAAAGGAAGGATTCATCATAACCAGTGTGAATGGCAGTGCAGTGGAGAGTTATGCCCACTTCCTGCAATTGCTCGAAAGCCTGAAAGGTGGCGTAATCATTGAAGGTCGCTACCCCGAAGGGCAAACTGCATACTATGCATTTGGGTTAGAGTAGTACCGCACAAAAACATAATATCACGCTTATACAAAACCTTACAACTGAAAATGGTGTAAGGTTTTTGTCTTTAAAGATGAATCGGTTCAAAGCTTTTTTAAAACTGCAATATTTCAAATAGTGATGTCAGGAAATGTAGTGATTAACATGTTTAATCTATAAATGATTTTAAATTTGGTAGAAATCATTAGAATATCTATTTTTTCCGCAAGTTTTTTGAGGTGAAAAGCAACAAATAACGTTTGCATACGTATTATGTAAATAGTAGTTTGACTGGAAAAAAGTGTAATATGATAAAAATAATACCATACTGTATATGAGACAACTTAAAATATCAAAGTCAATAACCAATAGAGAAAGTGCCTCACTCGATAAATACCTACAGGAAATTGGCCGTGAAGGACTGATTTCCGTAGAAGAAGAAGTTGAGTTGGCACAACGAATCAGAAAAGGCGACCGCTTGGCACTGGAAAAACTAACCAAAGCCAACCTCCGATTCGTAGTATCTGTTGCTAAACAGTATCAAAATCAGGGTCTCAGTTTGCCTGACTTAATCAATGAAGGTAATTTGGGTCTCATAAAAGCGGCCGAGAAATTTGATGAAACAAAAGGTTTCAAATTCATATCATATGCAGTATGGTGGATTCGCCAATCTATACTGCAGGCGTTGGCAGAGCAAAGCCGCATAGTACGTCTGCCACTCAATCAGGTAGGCTCGCTCAACCGGCTCAATAGGGCATACTCAAGGTTTGAGCAAGAAAATGAAAGAAACCCCACCGAAGAGGAACTTTCTGCAGTCCTCGATTTGCCCGCCGATAAAATAGCAGATACACTCAGATATTCTGGCAGACAAATTTCGGTTGACGCACCTTTCGTGGAAGGCGAAGACAGCAATTTGCTCGATGTGCTTCCTCAGGAAGATAGCACTCCGGTAGACTCGCATCTCATTGACGAATCGCTACGTACTGAAATAGAAAGAGCGCTTTCAACACTCACAGCCCGCGAACGCGAGATTTTGGTTCATTTTTTTGGCATAGGTGGCCCGGAGCTAACTTTGGAAGAAATTGGAGTCACTTGCCAACTTACACGTGAAAGAGTAAGACAAATTAAAGAAAAAGCCATCAAAAGATTGAAGCAAACCAATAGAAGCAAGCAATTAAAAAGCTACCTCGGATAAAGTTTTTATTTTCCAATCGTTTATTCCTTAAGCTATGATAATAAGCCCGATACGCTAGTATGTCGGGCTTATTTTTAAATTTCATTTACCATCCCTTCTTCTTCATTTCGAGAAGTAAGTTGTAATAAAAAACGTTTGGATTGAATCCTTTGCGTTTTGTAATACCTATCACATCGTGGTGCGAAACACACTCACCGTTTTCACCCAAAATAATTCCACAGTAATTTCCCCATATCATAGAACTGACGGCAACCACGCCATCGTTGGAGCCCTCATGTGCATAAATAGCCTGTTCTTTTTTTCGCTGCCACCAACTGGGGTGGGTCTGGTCTATCCGGCATGCATAGCTTGAATATATAATACCTTCAACATCCGGAACACGAAGGTTGAAAAAGGCCATATTTTCAGGCGTAAGTTGTTCAATGGTTTCTTCAACATTGGTTAGTCTATCGCCCATTGCTTTGGATAGGTGCGCCAACACCCTGAAAGATGCTTTCTCGAGATTACGTTTGCGAAGTAAATTGCGCACGATGTGGGTAAAGGAAGTTCCTCGATGTGGAGTGCATATGGTAGTGATTGAGTGTATTTTAGATCTCATCCCCGGTAGTGTTGCCAATAACCTTGAATCGAGCCCTCCTTTTGAATGTGCTACAAGATTCACTTTTTCGGCACCGGTATTGTACAATATCTCTTCCACCCTGTCTTTAAGTTGTAAAGCGGCTATATCTATGAGTGTAAATGCATCCTGGCCTGATAAGTAAGTGGTAATACCTTTCCCTTCTAAAAATTTCACAACACTCCCCCAATACGGTAAAAATTTCAGATTGTCGCGCATGCCAAATCCATGCACAAACACTACTGGATATTTTAAAAGATGGTTTGTAATCATTTATGCTTCAATTGATTTTAATTTGTAACTTGATATTTAAAAAAGTGATCAAAATCATTACAAATTTTACTAAATTTATAATTATTTTTTACAATTTTGTAAGATAAAAATTAAACACTAAAATGTTAAAATTGAATAGCATATGAAAAAACATAATTTTTATGCAGGTCCGGCTATACTGCCACAAGTTTCTATAGACGAAACCATCAATGCACTTCGCGATTTTGCAGGTACAGGTTTCTCTTTGGCAGAAGTTTCTCATCGTACAAAAGAGTTTGAAGCAGTAATGTCTGAAGCAGAAAGCCTGTTTAAGGAATTATTAGGAGTTCCGGAAGGCTATTCAGTTATATTTGTAGGTGGTGGCGCAAGCCTTCAGTTTGCTATGGTTCCATTCAACCTTATGCGAAAAAAAGCGGTATATCTGAATACCGGTGAGTGGGCTACCAAAGCCATAAAAGAGGCCAAAATGTTTGGCGAAGTAGTTGAAATCAGGGGTAAAGATTTCTCTTATATTCCTAAAGGATATGATTTACCTGAAGATGCTGATTATTTCCACATTACTACAAACAACACCATTTACGGAACCGAAATTCGCGAAGATTTCAATGTATCTATGCCATTGGTAGCCGATATGTCTTC
>JFJP01001914.1_pt1 | contig 20077 bp, 22 predicted proteins | sample 431651 | NCBI WGS metagenome assembly JFJP01 (sample SAMN02602958, study PRJNA72255) | Microbial mat metagenome, whole genome shotgun sequencing project. | biome: fresh water; feature: sink hole; material: water; isolation source: purple microbial (photo- and chemosynthetic) mats found in...
TGAAATTTGGACGCACATTCTAACCGAAACATTTGCAAACGCGACAGCACGCTTGTCAGGCTCGGAAAAATGCGGTGAAATGCAGGCATGGGAAATCAAACAGACTATCGCATCCAAGTTACCGTCAAGGTTAAATATCTGGAAGAACAATCGGACGAAGCCGAAAATCGCTTCGTCTTTGCTTACACCATCACGGTTAGCAACGAAGGTGAGCAAACCGTTAAGTTGCTCAGGCGCCATTGGATCATTAACGATGCCAACAACCATGTGCAAGAAGTGAAAGGCAAGGGTGTGGTCGGCGAGCAACCCGTTATTCATCCCGGGCAAAGTTTTGAATACACCAGTGGCACAGTGCTGGCTACACAAGTGGGCACGATGTCAGGTAGTTATCAAATGTCACTTGAAGATGGCGCCGAGTTTCCGGTGAATATTCCCCAATTCGTGTTAAGCGTGCCACGAGTCCTGCATTAGCGCTCGTCTTTATAACCCATATGTCGCTCAGGACTAGTTACCGTTTTATCGCGCCGTTTTACGATTTTTTTCTGCAACCTGCGACAGCAGCTGCTCGCAAACGCAGCCTAGCCAGACTCCCCCAGAATGACTCATTAACAGTTTTAATCAATGGCGCTGGCACTGGCTTAGATTTCCCCTTGTTACCGCAACATCACCACTACACTGCTTTAGACCTAACAGGCGAGATGTTGTTGCGCTCGTTACATCAAGGACCCAATTTACAAATGGCGCGCACTCAAGGCGATAGCATGAGCCTGCCTTTCGCTAACGAAAGTTTTGATGTGGTGGTTCTGCATCTTATCTTGGCGGTCGTGCCCCAACCCGAGCGCTGCCTCGCTGAAGCGACCCGAGTATTAAAACCTGGTGGCATTATTCTGGTGTTCGACAAATTTTTACACCGTGGTCAGCACGCTTGGGTAAGACGCACTTTGAATATTTTTATTTCGCGCATCGCTACTCGGCTAGACGTGGTATTTGAAGACGTCTTAGCTACCACGCCAGAATTACGCTTAATTAAAGATGAGCCCGTCTTAGCGAATGGCTGGTTCCGCCTCATTGAATTACAAAAATAAATGAAAATTAACTTAATCAATAAGTTATGCATTTTTACGTGCGTACTTTTAGCCGCCTGCCAAACACCCCCGCCCAAACCCCCTATCATCAACGCGCCTGCGTTCCAGATCAGTCAATGGAACATGTTGCCTGATTGGACCACGCAAAACCTCACACCCTCGTGGCCCGCGTTAGAGCAAAGTTGCCGTGCCTTAAAACAAAAACCGCAATGGCAACCCATCTGCGCTGCCGCCGAAAAGGTAGATAAAAACGACACTAGTGCGCAGCGTGATTTGTATGAAACGTGGTTTACGCCCTACCAAGTGTTTAATCCTGATGGCAGCGAGCAAGGCATGATTACAGGCTACTACGAGCCCTTGCTCAGGGGCAGTCGCAGCCAGAGCGAGCGCTTTCGCTATCCGATATACGGTGTACCAGAAGACCTGCTTGAAGTCGATCTCAGCGAAATTTATCCGCAATTTAAAGGCATGCGTTTGCGCGGCAAGTTGAAGGGTAAGAAAATTGTGCCTTACTTTAGCCGTGCAGAGATTGATGCGAACTCCTCTCCGCTTAAAGGACGTGAATTATTTTGGGTAGAAAATGCAGTGGAGTTGTTTTTCTTGCAAGTGCAAGGCTCTGGGCGCATTGAGTTAGAAGATGGTAGCCACGTAAAAATTGGTTACGCCGAACAGAATGGTCATCCCTATGTTTCCATCGGTAAAAAATTGGTTGAGATGGGCGAACTCAAACTTGAAGAAGTTTCCATGCAAGGCATTAAAAATTGGGCAGAGAAAAATCCGGATCGTTTGAATACGTTACTCGGGCAAAACCCCAGCTATGTTTTTTTCCGCGAATTACCCAGCACACTGTCTGCCCCTCTCGGCGCGCTTGGCGTGCCACTCACCAATGAATACAGCATCGCCATCGACCCGCGCATTATCCCGCTCGGCGTGCCGGTATTGCTGTCTACCACCTACCCCAATAGCGAAGATCCGCTTAATCGTCTGATGTTCGCGCAAGATACCGGTGGCGCAATTCGCGGCGCGGTGCGTGCCGATTTCTTTTGGGGTTTTGGCGAAATTGCCGGCATCAAAGCGGGCAATATGAAGCAGCGCGGACGCCTCTGGGTACTCTTTCCCAAAGGCGCAGAACCCTTAGCAAACTAAAGATCGAGATAGCTTCGATGGCAAAAAGTTCAACTCCACCGCCCGATAACAACAAGCTCCGTGTCGACAAATGGCTATGGGCCGCGCGTTTTTTTAAGACCCGCGCCATCGCTGTGGATGCAATTGAATGCGGCAAAGTATTAGTGAATGAGACTCGGGTAAAACCAGCTAAAACCATTGATGTGGGAGATACGCTCACAATTCGCCTTGGCCCTTATCTATTTGAAATCGAAGTGTTGGGTTTATCCGACAAACGCGGCCCTGCGCCACAAGCGCAAAAGCTGTATCGAGAAACCGAAGAAGGGAGGAAAAAACGTGAAGCGCTAGCTGAAGAGATTAAAGCACAACCTAAACCGTCAGATCTGAAAGGCCGCCCCACTAAGCGCGACCGACGCGAAATAGAACGATTTAAAGTAGGTGCTTGGTAAGCGATTCAAAAAAATAAGCAATTATTTTTTTAGCCATTTAAGCAGCACTGAATACAACTGCTCCGCCATCAACGGCTTGCCAATATAATCATTTATTCCCACTTCTAAACCACGCTGCCTATTCTCGTATGAGTCGTTCGAAGTCAACACTACAATAGGAATAGAAGTGTATCCAGCTAGAGCACGAATGGCCTGCGCCACTTCCAAGCCATTCATTTTAGCCGTCTGCAGCGCCATCAAAATAAGGTCGTAATGGCTTCGCACCGCCAAACCTATTACCTGCAAATCATCATCCGCACAGTCAACTTTAAATCCAACCTCCTCGAGCTGAGATATCGCCATCTCTTGAGTGATTGAATCATCCTCCACTAATAAAACACGCTTACCGGAATGCAGATTTTTCAATTGTTGCTTGACCGCTTCTTTCGGCTGCTCTGGCAAATCATTCAGGGCATGAACCTGCTTGCTAACGCGGGCCGTAAACCAGAAAATACTGCCTTTACCAGCCTCGCTCTCAACCCCGATATCACCACCCATCAAACGTGTAAAGCGTTTGCTAATAGCTAGCCCAAGCCCCGTGCCGCCAAACTCCCGAGTGCTAGAGCAATCCACCTGCTCAAATACAGCAAACAATTTTTGTTGGTCTACGCGCGCAATACCAATGCCAGTGTCACTAATTTCAAAACGCAGTAAGGTGCCAACCGCACTTTCTTCCGTCTGACTTATCGTAATCGCGATTGAACCCTGCGCTGTAAACTTGATGGCATTACTCACGAGATTAACTAATACTTGGACTAAGCGCCCCTTATCCCCAAGTATTGGCAACGTAGTCAGCTCAGCCGGAATATTGACAATCAGTTGCAAACCTTTGATCTGGGCTTTATTACCAAGCAAAGCTAACAGTTCTTCAAGCACGGCGTGAAGTTTAAATGGCACTTGCTCAAGTTTTAGCTGCTCAGCTTCGATTTTAGAAACTTCTAAAATATTATTAATGAGGTTGAGCAAATGACTTGATGACTGCAATACCTTATTAAGCTGATCGACTTGCTTTGGCTCTGTGGCCCGATGCAAGGCCAACTCAGCCATCCCCATGATGCCATTCATAGGAGTTCGCAACTCATGGCTCATGTTGGCAAGAAAAGCACTCTTAGCGCGGTTAGCTGCTTCAGCAGCATCCTTAGCGATTGAAAGTTCAGCCGTGCGCTGCTCGACTAAATGCTCAAGGTTGTCTTGATAGCGCTTTAGCTCCTCTGCTGCTGCAACACGTTCAGAAATATCCGTGTGAGTGCCAACAAGTCGTAGTGGCCTGCCTTCCAGATCGCGCGCCACTACCATACCACGATCTAAAATCCATTTGTATTGACCGTTTTTACACAAAACGCGGTGTTCACTAAGGTAACTTGCTGTCTCGCCTTCGAGGTACGCCTTCACATTAGCAATCGCGTGAGCCTTATCGTCAGGATGAATACGCTTTTCCCATTCATCCAAGCCATGACTAATTTCGTCTTCCGCGTAGCCAAGCATTTCTTTCCAGCGCCTTGAAAAAAATACCGTGCTATTGACTACATCCCAATCCCACAACCCATCACCCGCCCCTTCCACTGCAAATTTCCAGCGGAATTCACTTTCCTTAAGCCTCGCTTCTAACTTAGCTCGAATTAAAGCGTGCCTTACCGCCTTACCCAACGCATCATTCTCGTAGCTCCCCTTAACCAGATAGTCCTGCACACCTTCTTCCAAAGAGGCAATCGCCACATTTTTATCGGCATTGCTAGACAACACAATAATCGGCACGTCAGGCAACATCGTGCGTATTTTACGCACCGTCTCCATACCAAAAGAATCGGGCAAATTAAGATCCAGCAACACAATGTTTGGCTTTTGTCTAAGCACTTCTTGTTTGGCTTCGGCAATCGTTTGTGCCCAGCTCACAGGATCGTGCTCGATATCCAAACCAAAGCCCGCCAATCGGAGATACACCTTGATTAAGGCAAAGTCACCTTGCTCATCTTCGACCGCTAAAATTTTTAGCCCATCACTCATTTTTCACTCAACTAGCAACGTTAATCCAGCGCTTGCCCAACTCATTCACCGTGATTACGAGTTGATTGATATCCATCGGCTTAGTGAAATAATCCGCCGCGCCCAAGGCGCGCGTATCTAAAACATCACTTTCTGCATTTGAAGTCGTCAGTACAACCACCGGGATCTCGCTTAACGCACTATCCTTTTTAATCAAAGAAAGAAATTCTCTGCCTGTCATGCGCGGCATATTCAGGTCCAGCAAAATTAAATTAGGGCGAGGCATGGCCGCATATTTTTGACCCTCTCGCCGCAAAAATTTGAATGCCTCATGCCCGTCCGCAACATGATACAAGTCAGCAAGAAATTTATTTTTCCCAAACGCCCATTGCACCAGACCGGCATCTCCGCTTTCGTCTTCAATAAACAAAATTTCACATCTAGACACGATATTCATCATTCCCGAATAGGCTCAGCTGGTTCCTCGGACACAAGCCTTAAAGGTATCACAACATAAAACTGACTACCTTGTTCCTCCCCTGCAGATTCAACCCAAATACGGCCTTTGTAATACTCAACTATCTTGCGGCATAGCGCCAAACCAACCCCGGTCCCTTCATAGGCTTCGCGCGTCTGTAGGCGTTGAAACACTTTGAATAAACGGCCTATTTGATCTGGGACAATGCCAACGCCATTATCAGCGACACACAGCTGCCATTCATTTTGGATCACCTTGCTGGTAACTGTTACCTCAGGCGTGCGCCCCTCAATACGGTATTTGATCGCATTGCCTAACAGATTTTGTAATAGCCGAACCAAATCATCCTGATTAGCAATCATGCTTGGCCATTCACCGCTCGTATTGATTAAAACTTTTGTAGTGACAATTTCAGGTTCAAGGAATAGCAAAGCTTCTTTTATCGCTTCACGAGTATCAACCAAAGTGAGTGGATCACCTCTACGCCCAACTCTGGAATATTCAAGCAAAGCGACCAGCATGTGGTCAATGCGCTTCGCACCATCAACCGCATAATCAAAATAGCGGCGCTTTTCATTATCTAATTTATCTGCGAGCTCCAATTCCAACAACTGCAAATAGCTAGAAATCATGCGCAGTGGTTGGCGCATATCGTGGGAAACTGCGTAACTGAACTGCTCCAACTCAGCATTGGAACGACGCATTTCGATCTCGTTCTGTTTACGCACAGAAATATCTCGCGCTGAATTCCACAAGATTGTTTGACCGGCATAGTTGATCACTTTGGCACTAATTTCGACATCAAAAATAGTTCCATCTTTGCGACGATGTTGCGTCTCAAAAATATTCGCCTCATGGAAATTTTCAGCCAACTTTTCTTTTAGCTCGGTCGGGTTAAATTTCGCATCCCATTGCGCCACGTTCATTTTGAGCAACTCATCTCGGCGGTATCCAAGCATATTGCAGAACATGTCATTCACCTCGACAAGATTGCCATCCATGTCAAACAAGTGAATACCGTCACCAGATGTTTGCATCAATAACTCATATTTTTCTTTGTCTTTAATCACCGCTAACGTTTCTTGCAAACGGTGTTCATCAGTGACGTCTTGTAAAGTTCCTACAAAGTGATGTGTATTTTTCACTTCATCTTGAACCACTCTGCCACGCATTTGTGCAAAGCGTGTTCCACCAAAAACAGAGCAACTTAGTTTAAGCTCAAACGGCTCATGCTTTTCACACAAGCGCTTAATTGCGTCTTGCAACGATCGCCGATCCACTTCTACTAAGGTATCTAAGATAGATTGCAAGGAAGGTTGAGTCTTTTTTGGCAAACCGAAAAAATCCAAAATCTCGTCTGCAAACACCCATTCATTTTTCTCGGGGAAATATTCCCATCTGCCAAGGCGAGCGAGTTGTTGCGCCTCCAAAAGTCGCTCTTCACTGGCTTTTAAATTGCCAAAGAGGAGGTTAATTGGGTCGGCTAGCCCGGTTACCACAACTGCTTTGTATAACAAGTAAAAGGAGACAATTTTAAAGAGGTGGCCTAGCTCGTTAAAAGCGTCGCTCATGCTGTCAGACACATACTTGGTAAAAGACAGCTCGGTGACAATCATCAGCACGATAGACCAACCGATGAGTCGATAAATTTTGGCATCGAAAAAAATACGTTTTCGATAGAGCAAAACAAGGCTAACAACCAGCATCCCGATGATCGCGTATTCCATGTTGATTTTGAAAGGCGTCAATCCTTGCCCTGCGACAAAACAAGCTGGGAAAGTTTTAAAGTACAAAATCGAAGAAATTAATGCGCTACTAATCAACCCAAAGATCAACATTAAAGAAAGTTTACTCAACTTCTTTTCAGTGCCGAGAAATCCGAAAGCTACCAACATGCTCGCTGATTCTAAGGTTCTCGCTGCGATCCAAAATTGCGGGGCGTAATAATCATAGTCTTTAAAAATTGGCATGCCCTTGTACGATAGGGTGTGCAGGATGTCGATTAAGCCAACGAAAAGGTAGGCAACGCCAATAAAGAGAAGGTATCGATTCTGAATAGACTGCCAACAATTAATGGCAATAATGAAAATCGTGAAGGCAATAATGACGCTAAATAATTCAGTAAAGCTATGGAACAGCAGGTAGTTATAGTACGTCGTTAAGTGCAGACCTAGCAGGACAACTAAACCCCACATCAACTCGCTAGCTGAGAAGTCATCTCGACCAAACAGGAAAGAAAACTTTTTTTTAGTTTGAGGAGTGTTAATTTCCATGATCGCGATGGCCACTGTAACGAATGGCTAATTATATCGCCCGAAATTAATTTTTAAGCGCAGGCAGAATGTTTTTCAATTCAATCGGCTTGCCGAAAAGCCAACCCTGACCAAAGTTACATTTGAGCTCGAGTAGTCTAGCTCTCACCTCCTCGGTCTCAATCCCTTCCGCCACCACGTCCATACCTAATGAATGAGCAAGATCGATCGAGGAGCTAACGATTTTTTCACTTTGGCTAGAGGTCAACATGGTACTGGTAAATGCACGGTCAACCTTCATCGTACCGATGGGGTAACGATTGAGCGTATCTAACGAAGAGTGGCCAGTACCAAAATCATCGATCGCCAGAGAGCAGCCCATCTCGGTCAGTTGCGTTAACAATTGCAAAGCGACTTCTGGCTTATTGATGATGACCGTTTCGGTGAGTTCGAGCTTCAACTCGGGTACCGGCATTTGATAACGAGTGAGAATAGCTTTCACTTCTTCAACGAAGCGATCACCGGTAAGTTGTGAAGGCGACATATTAACGCTCACAAACGGTTTAGACGATTGGATCGACTTACGTAGCATAGGCCAGTCACGGGCAGCACGCTCAAGCGTCCACAAACCAATTTCACGAATCTGCCCTGTTTGTTCAGCTAACCACAGAAAATCGAGCGGCGAGACCAAGCCCTGTGTTGGATGACGCCAACGAATTAACGCTTCATATCCAGAAATTTGGCCAGACGCGATGTCGCAAATAGGCTGGTAATACAACTCGAACTCATCTTTAACTAGCGCTCTAGCAATGTCGTTAGACATCGTCAACTTTTGTGTTGCTTCGCCACGCACGATGTCGTGCTGATTCGCGAGCTCTGCACGTTTTAATTGTTGCTCGACAGATTTTGTTTGGCCGTTCGTACCACGTTTGTTGCGATAGCGTTCCAAAATCACTAACAACAGATGCCGCACGATTGGATCAGTTTTTTCCAACAGCTCAGCCACCATATTGCGCTGAATCGTAATTAACACTGCATGCTCCTGCGCCCTTGCGGTCGCAGTTCTAGGTTGCAGATCAATTAAAGCCACCTCGCCGAAAAGCTCACCACGTCCGATTTGATTAACGCGTTGCTCCTGACCGCTGATAGTAACGAAAATCTCAACTACCCCCTCTTCAATAAGATAAGCGCAGTCACCCTCGTCGCCTTCTTTGAAGATGGTTTCCCCTATTCCAAAAACTTGACGATTCAAATTATTCAGCATGATGCCCCCCGCTTCTGCCCGAACATTATCTAAAAATTAAATTTCCTGTTTCTTACACATTCTCACAACGAGCGCCGCTCCCAATAAACTTTGCGCTAAATACAAAATACTCGCAACGCCATGCAAAACTTTAAATTGCTGAGCCGACGTACTCTGCGCCACCTCTAGCGGCAATGCCCGCAATTTCAACTCTGCCATCATCGGTTGTAGCAAAAATTGGCCTAGCAAAAGCAAAAATAACATTGCCAAAACAATCTTCAACTCGCCTTCTTTCCAAGCCTGTTTGCCGTATCCGCGCAATTGATACAACAACAAATACAGTGCGCTAGCTAAACCCACCCAAGCCATAGCAGTAAACATTTTTCCTGCCAACATCCCAGCCATCTGGCGATCCGCCAAGGTTTGAAACAAAACCGGCACAGCGATATAACCAATTGCCCAGAGACCTCCCACCCAAAGCGCTGTGGCGGTAACTGCCAAAAAATCTGGCAAACTGCTCATTTTCACTTCTTAGAATCCAATGCTTTTTCTAAATCAGCTGCAGGCATATATCCAGGATTAACCTCGCCGTTAGCAAAAATTAACGCCGGCGTACCATTCACTTTCAGCTTTCTAGCCAACTCCATCACTTTTGCAGTAGGAGCAGTGCAATTACCGGCTGGCAAGGTATCGCCATCAATCATCAAATCATCCCATGCTTTGACGCGGTCTTTACTGCACCAAACTGCACGGGCTTTTTCTTCAGAGTCTCGGCCACCAATATGCGTAGAAATAAAGATATACAAAGTGATGTTGTTAATACTTTGCAATTCATGCTCCAATTTTTTACACCAACCACAATTAGGATCGCTGAAAAATGCCAACTTACGGCTACCATTTCCTTTTACTTTCTTCACTGCCAACTCAAGTGGCAATTTACCAAAGTCCACTGCAAACAACTGACGCGCGCGGGCGTCTGTTAAATTTCGACGCGCCTTGAGATCAAAAAGATTTCCATCAATTAAATACTCGCCATTTTCATCGGCATAATAAATATGGTCACTCGTCACCACTTCATACAGACCTGCGATAGGCGACTTGTTAATCTGCGAAATATCTCTAACGCCATTTTTATTTAAACTACTTTGTAGTTTTGCATTAGTTTCCGCTAAGGCAGCCTGTGCCATGAAAATAGCTGCGAAAGTAAAAAGCAAAGTTTTAAACATTTTTAGTTCCTTGGATTGAAATTTAGTGGTTTATTAATTCAGTGCGTGACGCGCCAGCATTTTCTTAAGCGGCGTCACTTTGTTGGTGGCAAAAAGCCCAAAATTACGCAGCGTGCGCAATACAGGGTTTCTATTCACGAATAAGTTTTTTAAAGCATCGGTAGTGAGCTGCATGGAAAGAATGTCCTCTTGGCGTGCTTTCTCATAGCGACGCAACACATGCAAATTACCGCAATCTTCTTGACCTGATTGCATTAAAGTTTCCGCCAATTGTCGCGCATCGCGGAAACCCAGATTCACGCCCTGCCCTGCCAGTGGATGCACGTTGTGCGCGGCATCTCCCACCAAAGCCAAACGCGGCTTAGTGATATGAGCTAGATTCAATACACGCAAGGCAAACGATGCGGGAGGGGTGAGCAGGCTTAATTCTCCAAGAGTGTATTGCGAGGCAAGAGAAACCTCAGCACAAAACTGATCTGGAGACATCGCCAACAATTCGGCAGATTTTTCTGAGGTCACCGACCACACGATGGAAACACGTTTTTCAGGCAAGGGAAGCAACGCCAAAATCCCATCCGGTTGAAACCATTGGTACGCTGTGCCGTGGTGCGCTTTGCTGGTAATAAAATTCGCCACTACACCGCTCTGATGATAAGGAGTTGGCATTTCTGCCATTCCCGCTTGCTGACGCACCCATGAATCGCGCCCGTCCGCCCCTACTACCAATTTAGCTTTAATTTCACGCCCATCTTGTAGCTTGAGATGCGCTGCATCAGGTAACCATGATAGTACGGCGCAACGTGCCGGATTGAACATTGTCAGGTTTTCTTGCCCCTGCAACGCGTCCCACAAAGCTTTTTGCAATAATCGACTCTCTAAAATGAACGTCAGTTCGGCCGCGCCGATCTCATAGGCGCTAAAGTCTAGCTCAGAGCCGGTATCGCCAAACACGCGCATTTCTTCGACTTGCTGCACGCGGCTCATATCCATCTTTTGCCATGCACCACATTCGCGCAGAAACTCCGCATTGCCCGGCGTCACCGCGTAAACTCGACTATCCCAATCATCTGATTTAATTGAAAAATCAAAGTTAGTCTGCCCCTCGATCAAGGCTACAGACAGCCCACTATCTTTAAGCCCTGCAGCGAGGCTTGCGCCAACTAAGCCCCCGCCAATAATCACGACATCGAATTCCATCGCATTCATTCCGATAAAAATTTGGCGGCATCATAGCATGGCCAAGTTGCTTCATTTATAATCGCGTCCCCTCTCGGAAGCCACCCATGCAAATCGGTCGTTACATACTAAAAAACAACCTTATCGTTGCCCCCATGGCGGGTGTTACCGACAGGCCGTTTCGTATGCTGTGTAAACGTATGGGCGCAGGCATGGCGGTGAGCGAAATGGTAGCCTCCAACTCCTTGCTTTACGGCTCGGAGAAAACCAAGCGCCGTGCCAACCACGAAGGTGAAGTTGATCCAATTTCCGTACAGATTGTCGGTGCCGACCCGAAGATGCTCGCGCAAGCAGCTCGCTATAACGTGGACAGTGGCGCACAAATTATCGACATCAACATGGGTTGCCCCGCGAAAAAGATTTGCAATGTGATGGCGGGCTCTGCCCTCATGCAAAATGAAACTCTCGTTAAAGAAATTTTAGAGGCAGTAGTGGGCGCCGTAGATGTGCCGGTTACGCTCAAGATTCGTACCGGCTGGGACAAGAGCAATCGCAATGCAGTTAATATCGCCAAAATCGCTGAGGCCAGCGGCATTCAAGCGCTGGCTATTCATGGTCGAACCCGCGCCTGCGCCTACACTGGCAACGCTGAATACGACACCATCGCGCTCGTTAAATCTGAAATCCGCATCCCCGTCATCGCTAATGGCGACATCACCACCCCCGAAAAAGCGCAATTTGTTTTGCAACATACTGGCGCAGATGCCGTAATGATTGGCCGCGCTGCTCAAGGCAAGCCTTGGATGTTCCGCGAAATAGAACACTATTTAAAGACCGGGGAGCACTTGGCAGCGCCAACCGTCACAGAAATTCGCCAGGTATTACTCGGTCACGTGAATGAACTGTACACGTTTTATGGCGAATACTCCGGATTGCGTGTCGCGCGCAAACATATTTCTTGGTACACCAAAGGGTTGGTTGGCTCTGCTCATTTTCGCCATCAGATGAACCAATTAGAAACGATTGAAACACAACTACAAGCAGTAAATGAGTTCTTTGACGGGCAATTGCAAGCTGGGGAGCAACTGCAATACGCCGAAGAGGTAGTGGCATGAAAAAAGGGGAGCACACAGTGTTGGATGAAAATGAAGTGGCGCAATATGTGCGCCAGGCGGTAGGCGATTACTTTACTGACTTAAACGGTGAAGATCCTATTCGACCTGTCTATGACATGGTAATTGGTTGCGTGGAAAAACCACTCATTGAAACGGTGCTCTTCCATGCTGGCGGTAATCAAACCCGTGCGGCAGAGTTGCTAGGCATGAACCGCAACACTCTGCGCAAAAAAATTCAAACTCATAAAATTAAATCTTAAAAAATTAGGGAACTTAACATGGCAACCATTACTCAAGCACTCATCAGCGTTTCGGATAAATCTGGCGTCCTCGAATTCGCCAAAGGCTTACATCAACTTGGCGTCAAAATTCTGTCCACCGGGGGCACTGCAAAACTACTTACCGACAACCAGATTCCTTGCACAGAAGTGGCTGACTACACCGGCTTCCCCGAGATGCTAGACGGCCGTGTAAAAACCTTGCAACCCAAAGTACACGCCGGCATCTTGGCGCGTCGTGATTTGCCTGAGCACGTCGCCACTTTAAAGAAGCACGATATTCCGACCATTGATTTAGTCGTGGTCAATTTATATCCCTTCGCGGCAACCATCGCTAAAACAGGTTGCACATTGGAGGATGCGATAGAAAATATCGACATCGGCGGCCCAACCATGGTGCGCTCTGCGGCAAAAAATCACGCGCACGTTGCCATCGTCACCGACCCTACCGATTACGCTGACATTCTGGCTGAGATGCAAACGAATAAAGGCGCAGTCAGTGACGCCACCCGCTTTGACTTGGCAAAAAAAGCTTTCTCGCACACCGCCGCTTACGACAGCATGATTAGCAACTACCTCACTGCGATCAACAGCGATGGCAGCAAGAGCGAATTCCCAGCGCAAGTCAATTTCAACTTCGCCAAGGTGCAGGACATGCGCTATGGTGAAAACCCGCACCAGAATGCCGCGTTTTACCGGGACCTCAATCCGGTGGCGGGTGGCATCTCCGACTACACCCAGTTGCAAGGCAAAGAGCTTTCCTACAACAACATCGGCGATGCGGATGCTGCATGGGAACTCGTCAAAACTTTCGACGCTCCTGCTTGCGTCATCGTTAAGCACGCCAACCCGTGCGGTGTGGCGATTGCCGACACCGCATTGAACGCCTACAAACTCGCATACGCTACAGACACTACTTCGGCGTTTGGCGGCATCATTGCCTTTAATCGTGAATTGGATGAAGTAAGTGCCGCACAAATTACCGCCAACCAATTCGTTGAACTCATCATCGCGCCCTCCGCTTCTGAAGCCGCATTGAAAGTGACCGCAGCTAAACAAAACGTTCGTGTCCTCACCGTGCCTCTGTCTAACGCACACAATCAATTCGACTTTAAACGAGTGAGCGGCGGCTTGTTGGTGCAATCCCCTGACGCACTCAATGTACAACTTGCTCAACTCAAAGTGGTCAGCAAAGTGCAACCAAGTAAAGAGCAACTCACTGACTTATTATTCGCATGGCGCGTAGCAAAATATGTGAAATCAAACGCCATCGTATTCTGCAAGAACGGCCAAACCCTTGGCGTAGGCGCAGGCCAGATGAGTCGCGTAGATAGCACTAAAATTGCCAGCATAAAAGCACAGCATGCAGGTTTGAGCCTGGTCGATTCCGTCGTATCTTCGGATGCGTTCTTCCCATTCCGTGACGGTATCGACGTACTGGCACAAGCTGGTGCCAAAGCAGTCATTCAGCCAGGCGGTTCGATGCGCGACGAAGAGGTAATCGCTGCTGCAGATGAACATGGCTTGGCGATGGTGTTCACTGGCTTCCGTCACTTCCGTCATTAAAAACCTGCTGGACTTGGTCTTGAGGAGTTTTAGATGAAAATTCTAGTTATTGGTAATGGTGGTCGCGAACATGCAATGGCTTGGCGCTTAACGCAAGGCGCGAAAGTACAAAAAGTTTTTGTTGCCCCAGGTAACGCCGGAACAGCGCTTGAAGACGGCATTGAAAACGTGGCGATCACCGCCATTCCTGAGCTGATCGAATTCGTTAAACGCGAAGATATTTACATGACCGTGGTTGGCCCTGAAGCACCGCTAGCCGCAGGCATCGTGGACGCGTTTCATGCTGCCGGACTAAAAATTTTTGGGCCTACAAAAGCGGCTGCGCAACTTGAGTCCTCCAAAGATTTCGCCAAGCGTTTCATGACGCGCCACAAAATTCCGACGGCATTTTTCGAAACATTTAGCGACATCACTCCTGCCAAAGCCTATGTGGAAAAACATGGCGCACCTATTGTGATTAAAGCTGATGGCCTAGCCGCAGGTAAAGGCGTAGTTGTCGCAATGAGTAAACAAGAAGCTTTCGACGCCATCGACATGATGTTGTCTGACAACAAACTCGGTGATGCCGGTGCACGTGTGGTGGTTGAAGAATTTCTCACCGGTGAAGAAGCCAGTTTTATCGTGATGGTCGATGGCAAAAACGTGTTGGCAATGGCCACTAGCCAAGACCATAAACGCTTGCTAGATGGCGACAACGGCCCTAACACTGGCGGCATGGGCGCGTACTCACCCGCCCCTGTTGTCACACCCACGATCCACGCCAAAGTGTTGCGCGAAGTGATTCAACCTGTGGTGCGGGGCATGGAAAGTGAAGGCATTACTTACACTGGTTTTTTATATGCTGGCTTGATGATTTCGCCCGACGGCGGCATTAAGGTACTCGAATTCAATTGCCGCATGGGCGACCCGGAAACACAGCCCATCATGCTACGTTTGAAGAGTGATTTCGCAGTCATCGTTGAACATGCCATTGATGGGAGCCTAGATAAAGTTGAAGCCGAATGGGATAGGCGAACTGCGTTAGGCGTTGTCTTGGCTGCTGCGCATTACCCCGACACGCCGCGCAAAGGCGATGTAATCACAGGCCTACCGAAAAAGCTGCAAGACGCTCACGTCTTCCACGCAGGCACAACCACACATGACGACAAAGTTGTCACCAACGGCGGACGTGTGCTGTGCGTTGTTGCCTTGGGTGATATGGTGAGACACGCGCAAAAAAATGCCTATGACATCGCCGACACGATTCGCTTTGATGGTATGCAAATGCGCCGAGATATTGGTTGGCGTGCAATTCAATATAAAAAATAATTCGTGCAGCGCCCAGCGTTTTCTTTTCGCGCCCTCGCCGCTCACCTCAAGCGTGGCGGCCTCATCGCCTACCCTACCGAGTCTTGCTACGGCTTGGGCTGCGATCCGAATAATCGCCAAGCGGTGCAGCGCATTCTTCAACTCAAACGACGCCCGCAGCACAAGGGATTGATCCTGATCGCCTCTGAATATTTTCAGATAACTAAATATATTCAATATATTACAAAAAACGAGCAGGCCAAACTCAAGCACGACGGCGCGCAAGCCATTACCTATTTAATGCCCGCACGGCCTTCTGCGCCACGCTGGTTACGCGGGATACATGACACGCTAGCCATTCGTTTCACTGCGCATCCTGTTGCGAAAAATTTATGTCGCAGTAGCCATAGCGCTTTGGTTTCCACCAGTGCGAATCGCAGTGGCATGCGCCCTGCAAAAACTTACGCTGAATGCCAGCGCGTGTTCGGCAAAGATGTATGGGTGCTACGTGGTTGCGTAGGTAAGCGTAAGCAACCTTCAACAATACGGGCGTGGTCGGATGATAGAATCGTGCGCAAATAACAACGAGCCCATCGGAGAACAAATGGATAGCAATGCCGTAAAAAAATACCTACTTGGACTGCAAGAACAGATTGTTCAAGGACTCGAACAAATTGATGGCAAACCTTTTTTGCGCGACCAATGGACGCGCGCCACTGGTAGCGGTGGCATTGGCAAAGGTGAAGGAATTAGCTGCATCATTGAGGAAGGTAATGTATTGGAACGCGGCGGTGTCGCTTTCTCTCATGTACAGGGCGACAAAATGCCCGCCTCGGCTACCGCACATCGCCCCGAATTAGCAGGCTGTAGCTGGGAGGCAATGGGAGTATCGCTGGTGATGCATCCGCGCAACCCTTACGCACCAACTTCTCACGCCAACGTACGCATGTTCATGGCACACAAACCCAATGGCGAAAAAGTGTTTTGGTTTGGCGGCGGCATGGATCTCACACCCTATTACGGTTTTGAAGAAGACGCAAAGCACTTCCACCAAGCTTGCAAAAACTCACTGGCGCCGTTTGATCCGTCCCTGCATCCGAAATACAAAAAATGGTGCGATGAGTATTTCTTCTTGAAGCATCGAAACGAACCGCGCGGCGTGGGTGGCATTTTCTTTGATGACTTGAGTGAGCCGAATTTTGAAACCGCATTCGCGATTCAACAAAGTGTTGGCAACCACTATCTTGGCGCATATGCGCCCTTACTGGAAAAACGCAAAGACACGCCTTACGGCGAACGTGAGCGCGATTTCCAACTGTATCGCCGTGGTCGCTATGTGGAATTTAATTTAGTGATCGACCGTGGCACCATTTTCGGTTTGCAGTCAAATGGACGCACAGAGTCCATCTTGCTTTCCATGCCACCCCTGGTGAAATGGCGCTACGACTGGCATCCCGAGGCTGGTACGCCAGAAGCAGAGCTGTACGATAAATTTTTAGTTCCGCAAGAGTGGATTTAACTTAAGGGGATCGTCATGTCTGGAAAAAATCATTGGGAAAATGTTTACACTAGTAAAGCATCCGATGCTGTCAGTTGGTTTCAACCACGCGCCGACTTATCGCTCGATATCATTAATGGCACAGGCGTGAAAAAAACGGCGAGCATTATTGATGTGGGAGGTGGCGCTTCTACCTTGGTTGATGATTTGCTCAACAATGGATATCAAGACATCACGGTGCTTGATTTATCTGGCGCGGCATTAACAACCGCACATCGTCGTTTAGGCGAACAAGGTGATCAGGTGCAATGGCTAGAAGCAGACATTACCAGCGTTGAGTTACCCGCTCAGCATTACGACATCTGGCACGATCGTGCCGTATTTCACTTTTTAACTGACCCTGAGCAACGCGCAATCTATGTGCAAAAAGTGTTGAATTCCGTTAAACCCGGCGGCCATGTGATTGTGGCGACCTTCGCTGAAGACGGCCCACTACAATGTAGCGGACTCCCTGTGATGCGCTATAGCCCAGGCGAACTTCACAACCAGTTTGGCGAGGCCTTTGTTTTGCTCAAACATCAAAAAGAAGCGCATCACACTCCATCAGGTGCGGTGCAACAATTCACTTACTGTTATTGCCGACGCACGCCTTCTTAAAGTTTGTTCACGCCCACCAGTTTGGCGCTCGCTACCGCTTGAATAAGCGCCTCTATGGCCTGTGTGCGGGAAAAACTTTTACGCCACGCTAGCGCAATACGCCTAGAAGGAATTGGTTTGGCAAACGGAATAATTTTTAGCAGCTTACTCCGATAGCGAGGGCTATTTGCCGAAGCCGGTAGCACGGTGATGCCTAAACCCGACGCCACCATATTGCGAATCGTTTCAAGCGAAGTACCCTTCTGAATATCCGCGCCCTTGCGATTGAGATCAGGGCAAGCTTCCGCCACTTGATTGCTAAAACAATGCCCAGAGTCCAACAGTAGCACTTTCTCTTCTCCCAAGTCTTGCGCCTTAATGCTGCGACGATCCACCCAACCATGTTCTGCACTCACTACCACTTCAAAATCTTCATCGTACAATGCATGAGTAAGGATGCTAGCGTCGCCATACGGCAGAGCAATCACGATCACGTCTAGCTTGCCGTTACGCAACAGAATATCTAAATTTGCCGTTATATTTTCCTCAACTTCCAAAGGCATATCTGGTGCAACTTTTTTTAGTGCGGGAATAAGGTCTGGTAACAAATATGGTCCAACGCTGTGAATCACACCGATGTGTAAAGGGGATGTGAGTTGATTGCTACCTTGTTTTGCAATTTCACGAATACGTTCAGCTTCTTCTAAAACACGCTGCGCCTGCTCAATAATCGCGCTACCCACAGGCGTCACAGTAATTTCACTTTTACCACGCTCAAAAATTTTAATACCCAACTCTTCTTCCAATTTTTGTATAGCCAATGACAGCGCTGGCTGACTAATGAAAGATCGCTCCGCAGCACGCCTGAAGTTTCGCTCCTGTGCCACCGCCACAATAAAACGCAATTCGTTGAGTGTCATTTTATCCTCCTTAGTGATTTATATAGTAAATCACCATAGCTAAAACAATCAATTAGATTTATAAACTCTACACACGTACAGTGCAGGCCGTGGACAGACACCATTGATTGTTTAACCCCCAAGGAGACTCAACATGAATCGACCCGAAATTAAAACCATGGCCAACTTAGAAGCGGCTTTTGCAGGAGAGTCAATGGCACATACAAAATACCGTTACTTTGCCAAAATTGCTCGCGCTGAAGGCCATGAAGAAGTAGCCCGCGTGTTTGAAGAAACCGCAGCACAAGAAGTGCAACATGCTTTAGGGCATCTTGATTTGCTATACCCTAGAACCGAAATGACTACAGCTCGTTGCTTACAAATGGCGATTGAGGGTGAAACATACGAGTACACCGAAATGTACCCTAGTTTTCTCAAGACCGCACAACAGGAAGGCCATGCTGCCGCAGTGGGAGAGATCAAGCAGCAAATAGACGAATCAAAAGAGCACGCAGAAATGTTTAAAGCAACACTCGAAAAAGCAGCAAAACGTTTCTCAGCATTGGCAAAGGTAGAAGAGCGCCATGCGAATCAGTACAGCGCAGTTTTGGAAAAGCTTTAATTATCAATTTAAGGAGAACATTATGAAAGTTTGGCAATGTGTAGTTTGTGGTTTCATTTATGACGAAGCAGTTGGCTTGCCTGCTGAAGGTATTAAAGCCGGCACCGCATGGAAAGACATCCCTGAAGATTGGGCTTGCCCTGACTGTGGCGTATCGAAAGCTGACTTTGAAATGGTTGAAATTTAATTAACCTGTAAAAGGAGAAAATCATGAGCAAAGCTAAAAACAATAAGGCGGCTTCGATCAACATCGGAATTTCTGAAAAAGATCGAAGCAAAATTGCAGATGGGTTATCCCGCATGTTGGCAGATAGCTACACGCTGTACCTAAAGACACATAACTTTCATTGGAATGTAACGGGCCCGATGTTTCAAACTTTGCACCTGATGTTTATGACGCAATATAACGAAACTTGGTTGGCCGTGGATTCGCTCGCAGAACGCATCCGCGCACTCGGCCATCCTGCCCCTGGCAGTTATCAACAATTCGCTACGCTCACTTCAATTAAAGATAGTGAAGGGGTACCCAATGCGAAGGAAATGATTCGACAACTCGTGGAAGCACAAGAAACTGTGGTGCGTACCGCGCGTGAAGTTTTTTTGATTGCAGAAAAAGCAGGGGATCAACCCACTGCTGACCTACTCACACAACGCATGACTGTGCATGAGCAAAATGCGTGGATGTTACGTAGTTTGCTTGAAGAGTAAGGGGAGTGATCGTGAAACCTATCGTGGTCGTTGGTAGCGGAATGGCGGCATATACCGTCATTCGCGAGCTAAGAAAATTGAATCGTGAAATGCCTATCACCTTAGTTTCACGTGACAGCGGAGATAGCTACTCAAAACCCATGCTATCGAATGCGTTTGCGCAGAAGAAGGACATCAACAGCTTGGTGCAAACACCGGCAGCAGCGATGGAGAAGCAGTTAGACATCAAGCTCTTGGCAACTACCGAGGTGAGCAGAATTGATCGAGAGCGCAAACAATTAGTTACCACCTCCGGCGAAATTGAATACGAAAAATTGGTGCTGGCATTGGGCGCCGACCCTATTCGCATTCCACTACAAGGCGATGCTGCGGATGCTGTTTTATCAGTGAATGATTTGGCTGATTACGCGGT
>JFJP01038091.1_pt1 | contig 20075 bp, 13 predicted proteins | sample 431651 | NCBI WGS metagenome assembly JFJP01 (sample SAMN02602958, study PRJNA72255) | Microbial mat metagenome, whole genome shotgun sequencing project. | biome: fresh water; feature: sink hole; material: water; isolation source: purple microbial (photo- and chemosynthetic) mats found in...
ATTTAATTTTAATATTTATGAGTAGTATAATGAGCAAGCCAGATTATTTATTTGAGGTTAGTTGGGAGGTGTGCAATAAGGTTGGCGGTATCCATACCGTTATATCTACTAAAGCATTAAGTTTAGTAAATGAATTCAGAAGCAATTATATACTAATTGGCCCTGACGTTTGGAGGGATAATTCTGAAAATCCTGAGTTTATAGAAGATCGTAAACTGTTTAAATCTTGGCGCGATAAGGCCAGCGAAGAGGGTCTCCGAATAAAGATTGGACATTGGAATATTCCAGGTAAACCAACTGTCATAATAGTTGATTTCTCAATGTTTATAGCCCAAAAAGATGTTATTTTTTCCAAATTTTGGGAAATCTATAAATTAGTTTTTTCCAAATTTTGGGAAATCTATAAATTAGATTCTATTTCGGGACAATGGGATTATGTTGAACCTGCCTTATTTGGATATGCTGCAGGCAAAGTAGTTGAAAGTTTTACTCGTTATCATGCCAGTATACGTGAAAAAGCCGTAGCTCAATTCCATGAGTGGATGACTGGTACAGGATTGTTATATCTTAAAGATGCGACACCTCAAATAGGCACTATTTTTACCACACATTCTACTGTTTTAGGAAGAGCCATTGCTGGAAATGATCAAAAATTATATGGAAATTTAGAACAATTCAACACTGATCAAAAAGCAAATGAATTTGGTGTTTCTGCTAAGCAATCATTAGAAAAACTTTCAGCAGAGCAAGCTGATTGTTATACTACCGTAAGTGAAATAACCAGTTTAGAGTGCAAACAATTTCACCAAAAACAAGTTGATCTTATAACCCCAAATGGTTTTGAAGCCAGCTTTATTCCTTCAGAAGATCAATTTTCAGCATCAAGAGAAAATGCAAGAAAAAAACTCTTTGAAGTATCTGAAGCATTATTAGGTTATCAATTACCAAAAGATACGCTATTTGTTGCAAACAGCGGAAGATATGAATTCAAAAACAAAGGCATAGATCTATTTATTGATGCAATGGGTAATTTAAATACATCAAAAGATTTAAACCGAACCATCGTTTCATTGGCACTTGTACCAGCCAATCATTATGGTCCTAGAAAAGATTTGAATCATTGGATTGAAAATAAAGAATACAATCCTGATCCATGCAATAATGTTCTGACCCATACTTTGCACTACTCAGAAAACGACGCCATTTTAAAAAGGATTTATGCTAATAAACTGAGCAATAAAAAAGAAGACAAAGTAAAAATAATATTTGTTCCTTCCTATTTAAATGGCGATGATGGTATTTTTAATGTTACCTATTACGATCTTTTAATAGGTATGGATTTAACCATTTTGCCGTCATATTATGAACCTTGGGGTTATACACCTATGGAGAGTATCGCATTTAGAGTTCCAACCATTACCACAACGCTTGCAGGTTTTGGATTGTGGGCAAAAAATGAATTTAAAGACACAGGAAACAGCGTTTTTGTTTTAGAGCGAACAGATGATAATGAAAAGGACGTAGTAAATTTAATTGCAAGCGCTACCCTAAAAATATCAGCCTTACAACAAAAAGATTTTGATGCTGCGCGTGCAAAAGCATTTGAAATATCGCAAGCAGCACTTTGGAAAAATTTTATTAAATATTATCAACAAGCATATAATATAGCCATTCAAAAAATAGCCATGAGGGTAAATATAGTATTAGAAACAGAAAGATACGAAGCAAATACAAGTGTAGAAGGATTTTCACACGCAAACAATGCTTCTTGGAGAAGATTTGTTGTACAAAGGAATATTCCAGAAAAGTTAAGTGCACTGGAAGAACTTTCAAAAAATCTTTGGTGGTGTTGGAACTTTGAAGCCATCGAATTATTCACCTCTATAGACCATGATTTATGGATGGAAAGCGACCAGAATCCTATCATGTTCTTAGATAAAATATCGTACGAAAAACTTAAGGAATTAGAAAATGATGAAGAATTCCTTTTCAAATTGAAAAAAGTTTTTGACAAATTCAAAAAATATATATCACAACCGCCTCTTGCAGATAAACCTCATGTTGCCTATTTCAGTATGGAATTTGGTTTACACGATTCACTAAAAATATTCTCGGGCGGTTTGGGTTTATTAGCTGGTGATTATTTAAAAGAAGCCAGTGATTACAATTATCCCATTGTAGGTATTGGATTACTATACAGATATGGTTATTTCAAACAAGTAATATCTGCCGTTGGTGATCAAATTGCTGCATATGAACCTCAAGTATTTTCTCAATTGCCTATTAAACCCGCAAAAGATGCTTCAGGTAATTGGCTGAAAATAGAAATTGTTTGGCCTGGAAGAACAGTACATGTGCGCGTTTGGGAAGTTAGCATAGGTCGCATTTCATTATATCTTCTTGATACTGATTTTGACGAAAACTTAGACGTTGACAAACAAGTAACACATCATTTATATGGTGGTGATTGGGAAAACCGTTTGAAACAAGAAATTGTACTGGGCATTGGAGGTATAAGAGTACTAGATGCATTGGGTATTAATAGTAACGTTTATCATTGCAATGAAGGTCATGCCGCATTTATAGGAGTTGAAAGATTAAGGAAACTAATTGTTGAAGGAAATCTCACTTATGCCGAAGCCATTGAAATAGTTAGATCTTCTTCATTATTTACCACACATACACCAGTGCCAGCCGGTCACGATGCATTCGATGAAAACATGCTCCGCATGTATATGGGTCATTACCCCCAACGCTTAAAAATCAGTTGGGAGCAATTCATCGCTCTTGGTCGATGCAATCCAACAGACAGCCATGAAAAATTTTCTATGAGCTTCCTTGCAGCTAACCTATCACAAGAAATAAATGGAGTTAGTCGCATTCACGGTCGTGTTAGTCAAGAAATATTCAGCAGTTTATATAAAGGATATACGCCAGATGAATTACATATTGGATATGTAACCAACGGTGTTCATATTCCAACTTGGATGGCAAAACATTGGGTTGAATTATATAGAAAAACTTTTGGTGAAGATTTTGTAAACAGACAACATGATTTTGAAATGTGGAACAAAATCTATGATGTTCCCAATAATGTAATTTGGAAAATAAGAAACCACCAACGTGAAGTACTTATTAATTATGTTAAAGAAAAATTAAAAGAAAGCAGCATTCGCCGTCATGAAAATCCAAAATTAATGCTCGAGAAAAGTGAAAAACTGAATAAGCATAGTTTAACTATTGGATTTGCACGCAGATTTGCTACTTACAAACGTGCCCACCTATTATTTACGGATATAGACAGATTGGCTAAAATAGTAAATAACCCCGCAATGCCTATACAGTTCTTATTTGCGGGAAAAGCGCATCCTCACGATAAAGCAGGACAAGATTTGATCAGAAGAATTGTAGAAATATCAAAAATGCCGCAATTCATTGGTAAAATTACTTTCATTTCAAATTACGAAATTGGAGTAGCTCAAAAACTCATACAAGGTGTAGATATTTGGATGAACACTCCTACCCGTCCTTTAGAAGCATCGGGAACCAGTGGTGAAAAAGCCATCATGAACGGTGTATTACATTTTAGCGTACTTGACGGCTGGTGGGGCGAAGGCTACCAAAAACAAGCAGGATGGATGCTTCCTGAAGAAGTAACTTATGAAAACAGTACTTATCAAGATCAGTTAGACGCTGAAACTATTTACAGTCTTCTTGAAAATGAAATTGCCCCATTATATTATTTCCGCGATGAAGAAGGGGTTCCTATTGGTTGGGTAAATTATATTAAAAATTCTATTGCCAAGGTTTGTCCCAATTTTACCATGAACCGTCAATTAGTTGATTACGATAAGAAATTCTATCTTAAACTCTTTCAAAGAGGTTCCAAATTAAAAGAAAATGATTATGCATTAGCTAAGGATATGGCTATTTGGAAAAAAAGAGTTAAATCGGCATGGGAAAGTATTGATGTCGTTTCGGTTTCATATCCTGATATCAACCGCACAGCAACTTTAGGACAAAAATATAAAGCGGAACTGGTACTCGATTTAAATGAGCTAAAACCTAATGATATCTTGGTTGAAATGGTAATAGCCGAAATCAATAACCGCCATAAAATTCTCAGTAAAGAGGAATTTAATATTGAGAAAATTGAAGATCAAATAGTGTCGTATAAAATTGAAATTGTTCCTACGCGACCAGGCACCTTTGATTTTGGTATCAGAATATCGCCCAAACACGAATTACTTCCACACAAACAAGACTTCAATTATATCAGATGGATTGAATAAAAAATAAAAATAAAAAAAAGGTTGTCAAAAAAATTGACAACCTTTTTTTTTATACTCCAAAAAATTTCAAACCCTCGTATACAAAAAATACTGGCCATATTAATGCTTTTAAGAAGCCTACTACCCCAAACCAAAAAGTAGTAGCTTTACCAATAAAATAAATTGCAGCACCTATTAAACCTAATCCGTAAAAAGCTTCGGACGTTCCTGAACGCATGTTTTCTTTTGCCATGATATTTAGTATTAATGAACAAAATCAAAATTAAACCATGGCGAGCCAAAAAACAAGTTTTTCACCGACTCGTAGCCTTCATTGATCCACTTATTTCAGTCACTTACCCTTTTTAGCAAATTATTTAAGTTCAAAATACCTGTTAAAGAAAAGAAATTGATAATATAAGGCATTGTCCCAATATTTCCAATCATGTCCGCCGGGTCTCTCAATATAATCATGGTGCACATTCAAATACAATAGTTTTTCATGCAATTTTTTATTTACCTCATAAAAGAAATCATTAATGCCGCAATCAATAATTATTGCTATTTGATTGTATCTTAATAAATGTAATTGATTCATTACAGTATTATTCTCCCAATTCTTTAAATTTGAAGCCTTCTCGCCCAATCGTTTTGACAAATCCCAATTTTCAGGAAACGGAAGAATATCAACGCCTCCACTCATTGAACCCGTTGCACCAAAAATGTCCTGATGCCGAAAAGCAAGATATAAAGCACCATGTCCCCCCATACTTAATCCGCATACTGCGCGTCCTTTTTTATTTTTTATGGTATTAAATCCTTTATCTATAAATGCTATTAGTTCAGATGAAACATAGGTTTCATATTTGAAAGCAGGATCAACTGGACTATCAAAATACCAGCTGGAATAAGCGCCATCTACACCAACAATAATCATATTATACTGATCAGCAAAAGTTAGTATTTGAGGAAAATCTTTTACCCAAGAAGAGTAATTTCCACTGTATCCGTGCAACATATAAACAACAGGTAATGCGGCACCTTTCGGATTATATGAATCAGGTACTACAACACAAGTTTTTATACTCTTATTCATTGCTGCACTAAAAGTAGTTAAGGTATCTACTTTAGCTGAAAATACCGAAGTACACAAGAAAAATGCTGAGGTAATGATTAAAAAACGCTTCATATACTATAAAATTTAAATTTAATGTCAATAAAAAAAAAGTCATATTTTCATTCGTAAATAATTTTAGTTTAAGGTCGGATGGAACTCCATGTTTACTATTTTCATTGGTGTTTGTGTTTTCGTAAACATGTTCGTTTCATAAGATTAAAGATTTTGAATCAGTTTCTTAAACGTATCCATCATTCCCATCATTTGATGTATATCTAATAAGGCTTTGTTAAATGCAAATGAAACATTGAAGTATTTTTTTTCTTTCCATTGTCCATTTTCAGAAATGTTTTCGAAAAATGTTGAATACAAAGCAACACTAATACTTGAGCCATAATGCAGTGGAACAAAACCGGAACGAATTCCTGATTTTGAAAAATCGTATAATACGGCAGAATATGATTCTAAATCGCTTATTGAAATAGGGGTTTCCTTAAAATGATTCCACTTCAATAATAAGTCTTTAATCAATTGATTTGGCTGCATCGTCTCCAATCTGCGCAATACCGGAAACATTATTCCCTCAGATGAGGGTGTTGATACCGCGATATTAACTTCCAATGATTTTTGTATGCGGCCATTAATTACTGAATAATTACAATCAATATGGCGCTTCAACATTTGCACCATGCATTTTAAAACGTTTATTGAATTATCTAAATCCGATTGTTCATCTGGAGCTTCTATAAGCATTGAAAAATGACAAGGAATGCTCTGGGCCACATTTTGCAACTGAACACTTGAAATATCTTGCTCAAGATCTCCAACAAAATCTGCTGATGAATCTTTAAAAACATCGGGCGATAATTTTAGCACCGATTCTATATCTGCTTTAGAAATCTTATGCAAACCGTTTAAAACATCTTCAATATCTAATGAATGTTCCCGCATCATTGATTTGGCTAATGGCGTAACCTTAATGCCTTTATCGGAACTTGCCATTTGATCAGCATGAACTTCAATCTTTAAATTATCAATTACGCCATCCCTTGTTTGATCAACAGCGGCTTGTTTGATTATAGTTTGTGCAGCAGCAGGATTATATTTTTCGGTATCAATTTTACATGCAACGGCTCCAACTTTAGTAACAGAACCTTCAGAAAGAATAATCTCCAAAGTGCCGTTTTCAGGAGCTATCAAAGGTAAGCTAGCCTTTTCCGATTCAATTTCGCCTAACTCCTCTCCTTTTTCAACCTGACTGCCATTTTCTTTATACCATCGGCTCACGCTTACTTCAGTTATTGATTCACCCGGACTTGGTATTTTCAGTTCTATTAACATATAGTCGGTTTTACTCCGTTTTAAAAATATAATTGTGTTGTTTTAAAATTTCAACCCTGGATTTTCCTTCAAAACATTGAAGTCCACAATACTTCAATAATTTTTCGCAATTACAAGGTTTAAAAACTTTATTGAGAATTTCTTCCTGCTCAGCAAGATGTATTTTATTCAAACCTGTTGCCGGGCTTGCACTTGGCAATCGTGTTATTTGAACTATTACTTGATCTTTCAATACGGAATGAATATAGGGCCATGCTCCCATATTTTCTGGCTCTTCCTGAACCCATAATTTTAACAGCACATTTGGATATTTGCGTAGAATTTCGTGATATGCTTTTAAAGGAAACGGATGCAATTGCTCTATTCTAATAAGCGCAACATCACGCGCCTCCATTTTTTCTTTTCGTTCGAGCAAATCATAATATATCTTACCGGTACAAAAGACCAATCTGCGCACCTCTTCTATATCTACATCCTTATCATCAATTATTTCATTAAACCTACCCTGCAACAAATCTTCTTTGAGAGAAATGCATTTAGGATGTCGCAATAAACTTTTTGGAGTAAATATTACCAAAGGGATTCTGAAATTTCTTTTTAATTGACGGCGCAAGACGTGGAAAAAATTTGCAGGAGTTGAGCAATTACATATTTGCATATTGTTATTTGCTGCCATTGAAAGATAGCGTTCTACACGAGCGCTTGAATGCTCAGGTCCTTGACCTTCAAATCCGTGCGGCAACAACAATACCAAACCACTCATCAAACCCCATTTCTCCTCAGCAGACGAAATATATTGATCAATGATTACCTGCGCCACATTGCTAAAATCTCCAAATTGAGCTTCCCATATTGTTAATCCATTAGGAACAGCTAGTGAATAACCATATTCAAAACCGAGAACACCATATTCCGATAAAAGGGAATTGTAAACTCTATAATGCGCATTTTTATCATTTATTTTTTTAAGCGGGAAATACTTTCTATCTGTATCTTCTAAAGTATGAGCAGCATGGCGATGCGCAAAGGTACCGCGAATAGAATCTTGGCCACTTAATCGTACAGAAAAACCCTCACTTAACAAAGAACCATATGCTAACTGTTCAGCCATTGCCCAATCAATTACTGAATTTTCATAATTACGCTTTCTGTCCTCAACCAGTTTTATTGTTTTACTAAAAAATTGCAAATGCTCGGGCAAATGGGTGAGCGCAAATGCTACTTTATCAAGCATTTCTATAGATACGCCCGTGGAGGGGCTCTCCTCAAAATCTCTTTCACAGCTGTATTTCAAGCCAAGCCATTCATTTCGCAAAAATGTTCGTATTTTAACACCCTCTATTTCTTTCGATTTTTCGAATTTTTCTTCTAATTCTTCATCAAAAGATTTTTCAATTAACTCAACATCATTGCTAGTTAAAACCCCTTCCTGTATAATTTTCTTCTTATAAATATCTCGGGGATTAGGATGACTAGCTATTGTTTTATATAATGTTGGCTGGGTAAACCGAGGTTCGTCGCCTTCATTATGACCATACTTACGGTACGACAAAATATCAATAAAAACATCGGTATGAAAAGTCTGTCTGTATTCCATAGCCATTGATACAACATAGGCAACAGCCTCAACATCATCGCCGTTAACATGAAAAACAGGAGCCTGCACAACCTTAGCAATATCGGTACAATAGGTACTGGTTCTGGCATCCAGATAGTTAGTAGTAAAACCAACTTGATTATTCAAAACAATATGTAGCGTGCCCCCCGTTCTATAACCGGCCAATTCAGACATTTGAATGAGTTCATAAACCACGCCCTGAGCCGCAACGGCAGCATCGCCATGGATAAGAATAGGACACAATTGAGAAATATCACCTGCATGTTGATGTATAATTTTGGCTCTTGATAAACCTTCAATAACAGGCCCCACTGTTTCGAGATGCGAAGGGTTGGGTGCCAAGTGCAGAGCAATCTCAGCTCCATTACTTGCAATTATAGATGAACTATAACCCAAATGATATTTAACATCTCCTAAAATGATATCTTCCTGAAATTTATTGGCATTAAATTCATTAAAAACATTTTCGTAGGGTTTACCAAACACATTGGTCATAACATTTAACCTACCTCTGTGGGCCATACCAATTATAAATTCATTGATACCTAAGTCGGAACCCTTATTAATAGCCATATGTAATGATGGGATTAAAACTTCAGTTCCTTCTAATGAAAAACGCTTTTGACCTGTAAATTTGTTATGAATAAATTTTTCAAAGCCAACGGCTTTCTTTAAATGATGAAAAAAATCAATTTTTTCATTGGATTTGTAGTTGGGCGTATTACGATCCCGCTCCATCCTCTTAATTAACCAGTTTGATTTTTCTTTATGGCGGATAAACATGAATTCAGCGCCTACAGATCCACAGTATGTTTGGGTTAAAAAAGAAATAATATCTTTAAGTGTTGCATCACCTATACCAACTTCGTTTCCTGCTCTAAATATAGTATCCAGCTTACTTTCGTCCAAACCATAATACTCCAAATCCAGTGTAGGAAGGTATTTCCTTCTCTTTCGAACAGGATTGGTATGGGTAAACAAATGCCCCCTTTCCCTATAACTCTGTATCAAACCAACAACTTTAAATTCATCATCAATTTGTGTAGGCTTATCTATTTCGGTTAATGTTACTGATGGCGTTACTTTGGCTACAGAATAACCTTTAAAAAAGTATCTCCAGTCGTCGGGTAAAGAAAGTGGGTCTTTTTTATAGCGCTCATATAACTCTATTAAAGCTGATTTGCTTATTCCCTCAGGAAATTGTTCATGTGTCATATAAATAGAATATGTACAAATATATAAAAATTTAAGCTATCAATAAGAACCTTTATTCACGCTAATTGTTTACTAATTAAAAAAAATAATGCTTAGATTTGTGGTTGACTTTGGGGCATAATTAATGTTTGAATTCATGAATCGCAAGAGTGGGGATTTAACAAATAAGATTAATAGGTTAATTAAGCAGAATTATGAATTGAAGGGTCTGAATGAAACACTGACCCGTCAGGTGCGAACATTACTTGACGAAAACGATAGTTTAAAAAGAATCATAGAGGATTGGGAAAATGATAAAAACTTACTGACCCAAAATTCATCAGATGCTGTATCAACAAGATACAGAATGGCTACCATTATGTATGCTGATATCCAAGGATTCGATAAGATGTCGGAACGGACCGATTCAAGTGAATTAATAGATCAATTAGATCATATTCTTGATCAATTTGATAAAATAATTGAATCGCACAGAATACAAAAAATAAAATCCATAGGACATTCCTTAATGTGTGCGGGCGGTATTCCGTTAAAAAACATTACCAATCCTATAGATGTAGTACTTGCGGCTATAAAAATGCAGCAAATTTTAAATTCATTTGATAAAATAAACCAACAAAAAGTTTGGGAAATGCGGATTGGTATACATACAGGGCCCGTTACCGCACTATCAAATACTAAAAAAAACCACACCTACGAACTTAAAGGAGAGAGTGTTAATATTACTACTCGATTGGAAGCATCGTCGCAATTAGGCAATATAATTGTATCAGACCTTACCATGGAAATGGTAAAAGAATTCTTCAATTTTGAATACTGGGGCAAAATGCCAGTTAAATATAAAGGAGATATAGAAATGTACCGGATAACAGGAATTAAAGAAGTTTATTCTGTTGATAAAGAAGGTATTTTGACCAATAAAAAATTCGAAGTAAAATACAAATTAAGGCAGTTCACTGATCTTCAGGAAATTATACTTGATAAGCTTGAAAAAGAATTGCCTTCTTTTTTATATTATCATAACGTAAGACATACCGTTGATGTAGTAACCGAGGTAGAATTATTAGGAGTAGCGGAAGGTCTTAACGAAGAAGAACTCCTGCTAATTAAAACAGCAGCATTATTTCATGATGCGGGGCACACTATTGGATACGATAATCATGAGCATCATGGCACTGTTTTAGCAAAAAAAATGCTGCCTGCGTTTAATTATACGCATGAAGAAATAGAAATAATTTGCGGCATAATTATGGCAACCAAGCTTCCGCCCAAACCTAAAAATCTTATGGAGCAAATAATATGCGATGCCGATTTGGATTATTTGGGAAGAACAGACTTTATGCCGGTTTCGAATACATTATTTGATGAATTAAAAGAGCAAAATAAAATTAGCAATATTAATGAATGGAATAAATTGCAGGTTAAATTTATTACCAATCACCAATATTTTACCGAAACAGCTAGGGGAAAAAGAGAAGTAAATAAGCAGAAACAGATTGATAGAATTAAATTACTCATTGACACAGATACCACGCAACAATAGGATGATAGTTACATGTGTACATATTGCCGTTAAAGAAGAATACATACAAGAGTTTATTCAGGCAACAATCAACAACCATAATGAATCGATTAAAGAATCTGGAAATTTAAGATTCGATATACTTCAGCAAAGCGAAGACCCAAGTCTATTTACATTATACGAGGCATACCAAACCGAAGATGATGTAGCCAAACATAAATTAACACCTCATTATCATATATGGAAAGACAAGGTTGATATAATGATGAAGCAAGCCAGAAAAGGAGTTAAGCACAGTGTAATAATGCCGAATGAAATAAAGAAATGGAAATAAATGATTTTCGGTTTTCAACTACACCTCAACTTTACTTTGGAAAAGAATCGCTGAAGTTATTTAATAAAGACTTTAACTTTAAATCAAAAAAATACATTCTCATTACGGGAGTAAATTCTTTCGATACCATTGAGAAAAGAATTTCATTCTTTAGCACATTTCCATACGAACAAATGCAAGATCATTTTAGGATACATGGAGAGCCTACAGTTGAAATCATCGATAATATAATAAATAGTTGTTCGGAAATAGATGTGAATTTGGTTGTTGCAATTGGCGGCGGAAGTGTTATTGATGCGGGCAAAGCGATAAGCGCCATGTTACCTTATAAAGATTCTATAGCTCCCTATTTAGAAGGGGCACCAGGATTTACATTGCACACTGGAATAAAAATTCCTTTTATTGCATTACCTACTACCGCGGGTACTGGAGCAGAAGCAACAAAAAATGCCGTAATAAGCAACTATGGCACTGAAAATTATAAACGATCGTTGCGCCATGACAAATTCATACCAGATATAGCCATTATCCAACCAGAAGCTACTTACAGCAATTCTAAATTTGTAACTGCTACCTCAGGGATGGATGCATTAACCCAATTAATTGAATCGTATACGTCCAATGCGGCTAATATTTACACAGATACCCTTGCATTAGACGGCATAAAAAAAATTCAACAATCGTTAAAACTAGCCTATATTGAACCTGACAATTACGGCGCGCGTGCCAACATGGCATATGCAGCATATCTCTCAGGAATATGCCTGGCAAATGCGGGCTTAGGTGTAGTGCATGGCTTTGCGGGAATTATTGGAGGAATGTTCGCTATTCCTCATGGTGCGATATGTGGTTGTTTATTAGCTGAATCAAATAGAATGAATATAAAAATGCTTCAAAAAAATCACTGCGCATATAATAAATATATTAAGCTGGGTAAGATTTTTTCTGACCATCATCATCATGCAGATGATTATTATGTTGAAGTATTTGCTAACGAAATAAATACTTTAAGCCAAGAATTAAGCATTCCTAAGTTATCAGAATTAGGTATCAATACAAATTCCTACGAAGAAATAATAAAAAAAACGGGACTGAAAAACAATCCCGTAATACTGAGTAAGGAAAACCTTTATGAGATCCTTAGCCGCTCATAATTATTTTCTGTATTTACAACAATCGGGTAATTTACTATAAGCAGCATCATCACCTTTTTCCAAATCAGTATCGTACCCAATCTTAGCAATTGCTTTGTGCAATAAAGGCAAACTAACTTTAGTTGAATCATACGAAACCATCAATTGTTTATTAGCCAAGCTCCAATTTGATTTTTTTACGCCCGGAAGACTTTTTACAGCATTCTCTATGGCAACTTTACAATGGATACAATTTCCGGCAACCTTAAAAGTACTCTGCACCATAGCACTCTGTTTGGTTCCACTTTCTTTTCCTTTTTTCTGAGCATAAAGATTTGCATTACCCATTATCAACAAAGAGAACAAAGTAACGAGGAATAGCAATTTTGACATTGTTTTCATATTTTGTTTGTTAAATTTAATAATACTGCTTATTAATAAAACAGTAAACAATTATTATACCAAACTGTTTTTTGTTCCCTATTTCCTAAAGGAGTAATAAATATCATTCCATTTAAGCTCGTTTTTTAAATCGGAAACTTGAGTTTTACTATCAATTACCACGAGTTCAGTGCTTGCAATTTCGGCAAAATCTCTGATATACTCAGAATTTAAAGCCTGACTAAAAACAGTGTGATGTGCTCCTCCTGCATAAATCCATGATTCGGAAGCAATTTGAAGATTTGGTTTTGGGATCCAAACAGCGTGAGCCACTGGCAACTTAGGTAAACGTTCAGGGGCATCAATAACATCAACATCATTTAAAATAAATCGGAACCTATCGCCCATATCAATACAAGATAGATTAATGGCAGGACCCTGTTGAACACCAAAAATCAATCTGGCCGGATCGTCTTTTCCTCCAATACCAAGTGGATGCATTTCTAATCTTGGTTTTTCAGATGCAATTGATTCGCAAACTTCAAGCATGTGAGCACCTAATACCATAGCTCCAGAAGGATGAAGATGATAAGTATAATCTTCCATAAATGATGTTCCGCCTTTTAGTCCTGCTGCCATAGTTTTAAGAGCCCGCACCAATGCAGAAGTTTTCCAATCACCTTCGCCACCAAATCCATAACCATCGGCCATCAGACGCTGAACAGCCAAACCGGGTAATTGTGTTAAGCCGTGTAGGTCTTCAAACGTTGTTGTAAAGGCTTTAAAATTTCCTGCTTTTAAAAAATTGCGCATTCCGAGTTCAATTTTGGCAGCATCGGCTAATTTTTTTCTTTTTACACCATCTTTTTGAATATCAGTTGAGAGTATATATTGCGCATCATAAACCGCTAATAAATCATTTATATCTGACTGCCCAACAGCCTCAACATATTGAACTAAATCGCCAATACCAAAAGTATTTACTGAATAACCAAATTGAATTTGCGCCTCCACTTTATCCCCTTCAGTTACGGCAACTTCTCGCATATTATCGCCAATACGAGCAATTTTACAATTCTGTAAATCGTCCCAAGCCAATGCCGCACGCATCCAAATACCTAATCGAGATTGAACATTTTCTTCTTTCCAATATCCAGCCACTACTTTTCTATTTTTTCGCATCCGGCTATATATGTAGCCATGTTCACGATCACCATGAGCAGCTTGATTCAGATTCATAAAATCCATATCAATTTCGCCCCATGGCAAATCTCTGTTATACTGGGTGTGCAAGTGTAATATGGGTTTATTAATCATCTTCAAACCTGCAATCCACATTTTTGAAGGCGAGAAAGTATGCATCCAGGTAATAATTCCGATACATGAATCATTATGATTGGCTTGCATAAATAACTCTCTGATGGAATTAGGATTAGTTAATACTGGTTTAAAAATAATAGAAACGGGAGAATGCTCTGAATCATTTAAAAATCCGGCTATTTCTTGCGAATTGGCTGCTACCTTTTTTAAAGTTTCGGGACCATATAAATGTTGACTACCCGTTACAAACCAAATTTCTTTTTCAGCGAACTGTTTTGTTTTCATAATTTATTAATTAATTATTACCAAAATATAATGTAGAACCAAACACAAATTGCAACAACTATTACAGAAGAAACTACGTCAATAGCTGACCAACTATTTTTTGTTTCAATTATTTGCTCCTTGGTTTGAGTAAAATAGGTTAATCCCTTAAGTTGCTCAGCAGAAGCTTGCGGGGTAAAAAAGCTTATCACAATCATCAATAGAATGGTAAAAAGCAATAAGAAAACACTAAAGTGCAACCAATTTACATCCAATAACCATTGAAACATATCTGGTTTAATAATTTGAATGGCAAGATTAAACATACCCAGTAAAAATCCAATAATCAAACCCCATTCACCCGCCTTAGGGGTGATCTTTTTGCTAAATACGCCCAGAAGAAATACTGCAGTAATTGCAGGGGCTAGGAGCGACTGAACTTTTTGTAGATATTCATACAACACATTTCCCATTGTTTTCATTACGGGAATCCATATTAATCCAAGTAAAACTACCGCAATAGTAGCCAAACGACCAACCCAAACCAATCGTTTTTCAGAAGCTTTGGGATTATAATTTTTATAAAAATCGATGGTAAACAAGGTAGCTGAAGAATTAAAATGCGCAGCCAAAGATGTCATCAAAGCAGCAATAAAGCCAACTACAACAATTCCTTTAATACCTACAGGAAGTAAATACTTTACTAAACTACCATAAGCCTCATCATTAGATTCAAAAGAAATAACGCCTTTTGAATTTAAATAAGCAGCCACCATACCGGGTATAAGAAACATATAAACAGGCAGCACCTTTAAAAATCCTGCAAGTATGGTTCCTTTACGTGCATGATTCAAATTTTTAGCAGCCAAAGCTCTTTGCACGATATGCTGATCGGTACACCAATACCAAAAACCAATAATTGCCGCACCGAAGAAAACACCAATGCCAGGGAATTCTTTATACAGAGGATCGGCAGGATTGGAATGAACCAAATGTTTTTTATCGCCCATAAAAGCCATTACGTTGTCCCAACCCATCCATACGCTTCCCTCTCCGGCAGCTAATAAACCAAGAATTAAAATAGTAATAGCACCAATAATGAGCACAGGAGTTTGAAAAACGGAGATCAGCATAATTCCTTTCATGCCACCCAAAACGGAAAAGATTCCCGTAAGCAAAACCAATCCTATAGCGCCATACCAAAAGTCGATACCCAATAATGAATTCATGAATATACCACCTGTATAAGCAGTAACAGAAACTTTAGTGAGCACATAGCTTATAAGTGTAACTATTGACAAAGTAGAACTGGTGTTCATTGTAAAGCGTTTCTTTAAAAATTCGGGCATGGTAAACACTTTACTGTGGGCATAGAAAGGAACAAATACCCAACCTAAAATTAAAATCATCCAACCTTGCATTTCCCAATGCGCCATAGCCATTCCGGTTTGCGCCCCTGCCCCCGCAAGCCCCACCAGATGCTCAGAACCAATATTAGCAGCGAAAATAGCAGCGCCAACTGCTAAGAAAGTTTCATTTCTTCCGGATAAAAAATAATCATCTGTATTATTTGTTTTTCGGCGCATCACCCAAATTATTATGCCAGCTAGGGCACAGAAAAAAAGGAAAAAGATAATCCAATCAATTGCTTCCATAATATCACATTTTATTATTTAAATTTATCTACCTTCATTCGGGGTTGTTTATCTATTGGTAAATTAAAATACAAGCCAATATTATATAATTGCACATACTTGGCATGATCGAATTGATAAAGAAAAGCTCCTTTTTTGGAACCAGACATATCTTTCACATTTAGATTAATGAGCAAACCTGTTCCTAAAAAACAACGTCGAAACAATCGTTTGTCAAAAGCTCTGTTGTAAACTGCTTCATACAATATTTGTAGATTTGGCAATGTAAATTCATTTGATAATAAATTAAATGCGATAGGCTCTGTTATGAATTTAAGTCGCAATCGCTGCAATGCTAATTGAACCATAGCATCATGATCAAAAATCAGTTTGGGGCAATGGTTCAGATCCACCCAAAAAGCACCGTGATTTTCAACTAATAATTTGTTAGACTGATAAATATTGATGAGAGCAAAATAAGCAATCGATATAGTACGAGCTGCAGAATCGCGATTTACATTAGTAAAACAATACAATTGCTCCAAATAAACATCAGCCAAACCCGTTAATTGCAATAATATTCTGTTTGCGGCATCCATTGCGCTCTCCTCATTTTTTACAAACCCTCCCATTAATGAGAAAGCATTTAATTCGGGTTCAAACTTGCGCTTTTGGATGAGTAATTTTAAACTGTTTCCGTCGAAGCCAAAGATAATACAATCAACTGCAACATAATGTCTATCATGCTCTTGATAAAATTTCTCTTGATTGCTTTGTTTTATCATATATATTAAGTGATATTTTGTCACTTATTTAATAAGTGTAAATATAATACTTAATATTAAAATTGCAAGAATAAATGTTGATTATTTTGAAATCGTTTTAGGCCAAGCGAATCCCCAGCACCATAATATCATCTAATTGCTGATACTCGCCCTGCCAATCCTTTATCTGTTTTTCTATCATTGCTTTTTGATCGGGCATATTTAATGAGCATATTTCGCTGATAATACTTTGAAATCTTTTTTTACCAAATTTAGTAGACCCATCTTCACCAAATTGATCGACAATACCATCGGAGAATAGGTATAACATAGTATTTTTCTGAATTTGACATTCCACTAATGTAAAATCTTCAATGATCCTGTTAGTTTTACCTCCAATAGGGATTCTATCTCCTTTTAAATAGCTTAACTCTCCATCATGAACCAATAAAGCAGAAGACATGGCTCCTGAATAAGTCATTATATCTGTTCCATTTTTAAACGCTACAATTGAAATATCCATACCATCTCTGGTATTATTATTCTCCTGATTTAAAGCCAAGCGAATTTCTTTATTTAGCACTTTTAATATCAGTTTGGGATCAGTAATTTTTTGATCCAGCACAATATGGTTCAACAGCACCGTACCCAGCATTGACATAAATGCACCAGGCACACCATGTCCAGTGCAATCGGCCGCAACTAAAACGATGATATCATCTACCCTAAAAACTTTATAGAAATCGCCGCTAACAATATCTTTTGGCATATAAACTACAAAATGATCAGGGAGCAATAATTCCATTTCACCTTTGGTTGGCAAAATAAGATTTTGAATATATTTAGCATAGTATAAACTAGCAGTTAAATCAGAATTAATGATATCTAATTCAATATTTTTAAATTCAATATTCTTCTTTTGTCGCTCAATTTCCTGGAATTGTTCATTTAAAGTGCCATGCTGCAATTCAATTTTTTTATTGGCTTCTTCCAAAAACGAAATATCTCTGATTTTATCATCTTCATAACTTAAAATTATAATTGTAAGATATATAAAAAAAGGCAATATAGCCTTTAGATAATACAAAGAATTTAGCGACAATAAGGAAATTGTTTCACCTACTAATAAATCCCCATTAATAAAAAAAACGACTACAGTTAAAAGCATTGTTATCAAAGACCAAAGCAATCCGGTTTTTTTTCCTGCGAATAAAAAAGCCATAGGAGGAATAACACTTACCCAAAAAAGGTGGGGAGAATAAATTCCTCCCACTTTAAATGTTTGAAACCAGAGCAAAAACGAAAAAAAAGCCAATGCCAAATTGGTAAGTGCGATAAGCCTTCCAGTATATCGCAATAAAAACATCAAGCCTAACATTACAACTTCAGCTACAATAAACAATATAAATTGCCACTGACTAATTATAGCATAATATGATATGTAGAATATCAAAAGAACAGAAAGAAACATCCCACTAATGATGAATGATCTTGCTCGTCGTGACATTCTACGATCTTGCTGTAAAAACTCTGGAATAAACCAATTAACCAACGCCCTAACTCTAAACATATCCCACACAATTAAAATTTGTTCTGATAAATATGCTTACCTCCAAACAATACTACCAGGTATCTACCCTAGTATCCCCAATCTTGATTCTTTTCGCCTGCCCTATATACTCTTCTTTTCCGTTCCAATATACTTTCAAATTTCCATTCCACTGCAAACCTTCAGCTCCAGGATCTATACTAATACCTTTAGTACCGGTTGTTTCAATAAATAGATTTTCACCTTCAATTTTACATTTCATAGCAGGCAATCCGGAAACGCCTAAATTGCGTTCCATAGTAATTCCCCAAACACCTTTTTGTCTATCATTATCTGAAACAAATTCAAACTGATTAGGTCTTTGACGTTTATGTAGTATCATCCTGCTCAGTATATCATATTGAATTGAATCGGGAAATTTATGATCCAATCCGGGAGTTATTTTCACAAAAGGCTTTACATTATAATCGGCCAGCAATTGTTTCATCTTAGCAACATTTTCAAACAAGAAATCCTTATCGCCACACCATATATAGACTGGTAGGTTTTTAACATTTCGGCCCAAACCTGAATCATGGATTTCGTTCCACAAACCACCAGAAAAAATTCCTATTGACGCCCAAATATCAGGTGTTCTAAGTCCGATGCTCCAAGTTCCACCACCCCCCATAGAAAATCCGAATAAATATCTTCTATCTTTATCTATTTTAAAATTGGCATGAACATCATCAAATGCTTCCCAAACATCGGTTTCGCCTATATCTCTATAACGACTATTTCCTCTACCCCAAGGCATAATATGATATCCCCAACCTTCTTTTTGAACAACAGACTGTTTGGATACATATCCATATAAATCGAGAGCAGAACCCGAAGAACCTAATGAAGAAGACAAACCATTCAATGTATGAGGATTTCCCGCACCATGCAATTCTACAAATAAAGGAAACGCCTTATCTCTATCCCAGTTCTTAGGTAAATCTAAAGAATAATACTGTAAAGTTCCATCTCGGGGGGATATATATGCCATAAATAGGCTTCGCTCTCTTTTCAAATACGTATCCCACAAAGCGGCATCGGACCAGAAACCATTAGCGATATTCTCTATATATTGAAACGTTTCATCAGCAAATCTAGGATCAATATTAAGATTGTATTTTGCCTTAGCCCATTCAGAATTACATAAAGCTTTTACAGAAAGGAGATGACGTAAGAACAAATCATTGGAACTATTTTTAAGAATTAAGGTATCCATAAGCTCGTTGAATTCCCGCACCTGCGCATCAGGAACTTTTACCTGAAGTTTTTGGGGCGTCATATCATCAAGCCAAGCACGGTATGAAAAAGTATACTTTGTGTGCTTTGCTTTCAATTTTACATGATACCTCTTTACGGCTAAAGTATTGTCGGGTTTTATATCAACAGAAAAACTATTACCACCTGCGAGAGCCGATAAAGTATGCGTTTTCTTTGAAGCAACTGCAAATAATATAGAAGCCTCATCACCTGCATTCCAAATTACATCATTAATAACTGCTGCACTAAAAAACTCTTCCAAAGGAGTTCCGTATGAGAAACGTTGAAACAAACCAGGCCTAGGCACCCCGTCGGC
>JFJP01038049.1_pt1 | contig 20074 bp, 19 predicted proteins | sample 431651 | NCBI WGS metagenome assembly JFJP01 (sample SAMN02602958, study PRJNA72255) | Microbial mat metagenome, whole genome shotgun sequencing project. | biome: fresh water; feature: sink hole; material: water; isolation source: purple microbial (photo- and chemosynthetic) mats found in...
GTTGCGTATTGAGGGGTCATGATATGACAATTCACGCAAGTCTGGGGATTATCCGACAAATAGGAGGGGGCATTGGAAATGTAAATCAGATACAGAAAAAGCCCTGTAAATATTGCCAGGGCAACGATAACAGGTACAATCCATTTCTCGGGAGGAGCAAAATTCTGAATTAGTCGTTTGAAAACCATTTTCAAATATTTACAGCTAAAAGTAATTGTTTTTTCAGATAAACAATAATTTAGGTACTTTAATTCCTGAATAGATGTTGTAAAAACTTTTTTCTCGAAGTTTGGGTGGCGCGATTCAATGCCAAATCCCAAAAAAAACCGCATAAACAACCGAACGAATAATCCCTGCCTTAAGCTTTATATAGTCAAGAATATCAATGTTTTTTATAGTAAAAAGGGAACAAACATTTTACTGCTTTTCATGTAATTCCTATAGGGTTCGCCAAAATATGCAAGGCATTCCTTTTCGTCGAAGATAGCAGTGATATAAAGGAATGCAAGTGATGGAACACTTAGGAGGCCAAAGATTAGCCATTGATTCATTTTACCCCCGACTTGTACATAAGAACCTGAACCTGTTCAACGGAAACCGTAATACCCTTTTTTACCTTTTCAAGATAGGGTTTTATAATCCTGAAGAAATTGCTGATTTTTTCTTCTGTATCGATGATTTCGATAATCATGGGTAGTTTTTCCGATACCGACCAGAACCGGGTTGAAGTTACGGCCGAGCTGGCCCCAAAGCCCATTACTCCTTTTATTACGGTAGCCCCGGCCATATGATTTCTTTTAGCCAGGAAAACTAAGGTTTCGAACAAGGGTGCGTTTTTGAATTTGTCTGTCGAGCTCAGGTAAATACGCATGATCTGAGTTTTGGATAGTGTGTCCATGATCAGATGATTTTTGTTAAGGCATTGCCAAGAAAGGTTGCAGCCAGGCCCAGAAACACGCTGAGTCCGGTATAGAGAAGGAAGTAGACAAAGGCACCGTCTCTAAGAAGAGTCAGATTCTCACTTGCAAAACTCGAAAAAGTTGTAAATCCCCCGCAAAAACCAACCGTAAGGAAGACTCTCCATTCTTCACTCATAAGGCTGCCGCGTTCCGACATCCCATAAAACACGCCGATAAGAAAGCAACCGATAATGTTGACGGTCATGGTTCCAAACGGAAAGGAGGAAAGGAAATTTTCGGTTATGTAGCGGGAGCCCAGAAAACGGGCCACGCTGCCAATGAATCCGCCTGCGCCTACAAGAAGAATTAATTTGAACATGATTTTAAAATAAATTCGATGTATAAAAGTAGTGAATTAGATATGAATTAAAAACTCCTCATTTCAAATTCAAACTTTGTTTAACTTGCGGTCCTGAATCCTAACCTAACCAAAAATGAAGCTTTCAGAACACATAGATCTTATAAGTCCCGGCAACTGGTCTGATTACGAATTAATTGACAGTGGCGATTTTCAAAAACTGGAACGGTTTGGGAAATTTGTTGTGTCGCGCCCGGAACCTCAGGCAATATGGGAAAAGGCGCTTTCCAATTCGGAATGGGAGAAATTGGCTCACGCGGTTTACACCCGTAGAAAGGGATCTTCAGCCGTACTTTCGGACGATGAAAAAGGCGAATGGAAACGCAAACCGGGAATGCCTGAGCAGTGGGTGGTAGAATATCCTGCTATTGATCGTGGTCTAAAGTTTCGTCTGGGTTTGACATCCTTTAAGCATATCGGCATTTTTCCCGAGCAGGCAGCAAATTGGGATTACATCCACAAATCCACCAAAGATCTGGGGCCATCTCAGCCTCAGGTTCTGAATCTTTTTGCTTATACTGGTGGCGCGTCTCTGGCCGCAAGTGCCGCCGGCGCAAAAGTTACTCATGTAGATTCGGTGAAACCGGTAATCAACTGGGCGGGTGAGAATTCACGCCTAAGCGAACTCGGTAATATCCGTTGGATTATCGACGACGCAATGAAATTTGTGCTAAGAGAAGTCAGAAGAGGAAGTGTTTATCAGGGGATTATCCTCGACCCTCCGGCATATGGCAGGGGACCCGAAGGCGAAAAATGGGTGCTGGAGGACAACCTGCGGGAAATGGTACAAGCCTGTCTAAGCCTGTTGGATAAACAAAATGGGTTCTTCCTGCTGAATTTGTATTCGGTGGGATTTTCTGCTATTATTGCCGAAAGTCTGGTGAATTCGGTTTATAGCGATATTTTCAACCCCGAGTTGGGCGAATTGTTCCTGACGGATCGGGGAGGCAGAAGGCTGCCGCTTGGAGTGTTTTACCGGTTTAAAACAAATCGTAAACCGAATTGAAGCCTCGTTTTTCGATGATTTCTCCGCTGAAGTTGGTGAAATAGATTTGGCGGTTCATGCTCTTGTCGCGGATTACAAATTCGAAGAGCACCGAATCAGGTTTTTCAATCCGTATGGAACTCATAATTTCGCCCAGTCCTGATAGCTTTTCAGTAATATTGTTTCCGATCTCGTCCAGGCTTTGGTTTATCCGGGTGTCTACCCAATCGGAGTTTTTATCGAATCTACAGATTATCTCTTTCCCATCATAAACGAAAATGGATTCAAAATACTTGTCTTCAAGATGCCATTCTACAGAAGTAGCGTCTTTAAACTTCTTATTGAATGCGAGTTGAACGTTTTCAGGAGGGTTACTGTTGTTTCCTGTCAAGATGGTTTTAAATAGATCTTTCACGTTATGAAAATTTGAATTAAGACGTTTTCAACCTAAAAGGTCACTTTTAGTCTTCCGATGGGTACATGGATTTATATAAATACATTACCCTTGCTTTCGCCCTCTTAATTCTCATTTTCGCAGCGCTTTCTGAAATCCTGAATGTTGACATAATTAGTTTAAGGGGGATGTTGTCCTGATATTTCATAAGCAGGAGCGCTTTTTCCTCCGGGTGTATCATTTCCATTATTTTTAACAACCTCTCATAACGCAAACCGTTCAGGTCGGTTTCATAGATTTCATCGATAATTTCTGGCAGTTCGTTATTCCGGTTCCATTCGGGATAGTTCAGCTTTTTTCGATGCCGCAGATATTCGATGCAGTGGTTGTAGGTAATCGCGTAGAGCCAAGTCGAAAATGATGCCATGCCTTTATACCCCGGTAGTTTCTCGTAGACTTTTGAGAAAACTTCTTGCTCAATCTCAATGGCAAGATCGCGGTCCTTAAGGATAGAGAAACACTTATCAAGAACTTTCTTGTTGTAACGGGAATATAAAATCTCAAACTGATCTTTTTTCCCTAGAAGAATATTCCTGATAATCTCTTCGTCGCTTATTTTTTTTTCGGATACCGACCGCATTAGGTTGTACTTTCCTCCAAATGTAATGAGATAAAACGATTATATTTTATGAACGCTAAATTTTTATAAAAAAAAAAGAAAAAGCAGGCTTGGCTTGCGTTATCTGCTAAAAGCGGGGAAGGACCACTTTAGGAGGGTTTCTCTCCTTATGCCTGGGATGTGATTGTGCAAATGCATAGATATCAGATATTTAATATTTGTTGTTTGTGCCATTTTACTTAATTAGGCTTTGGTTGCCCCCCAAACTTTTTTGTTGCCATTTTAGTTGGCAGAATTTTTTTCTAATATTTTTGTAAAAAACTGTGACCTTTTACAAATCTCTCGTCTTAATAGCGCAAATTTAAACTTAAAGACTTAACCAGGAGGTTATAACAATGAAAAACAAAATTTTATTCTCAGTTCTTACATTAGGACTTTTAGTAGTTCTCGCTACAGGTTGTCAGAAAGCACCTCAGGTGCAAATGGATCTCGCAAAAGCAGCTGTTGATTCAGCTAAAAATGCAGAGGCCGACACATACATTGCAGCAGAATTCAATGCAATTCAGGATTCACTGAACATGGTAATGACTAACATCGAAACCATCAATTCACAATCATTCTGGAAACGTAATTACAAACCATCAATTGCTCAGTTGGATGCTATCGTTGTAGCTTCAAACGCTGCTGTTACAAATGCGGTTGCAAAGAAAGAAGAAGTTAAAGCCAAGGTTGAAGCTTCACTTACTGAAGCTGCTGCTCTTTTAGCAGAAGATCAGGCTCTTATCCTTAAAGCCCCTAAAGGCAAAGAAGGTAAAGCTGCTTTGGAAGCTATTCAGCAGGACCTTACTGTAATTGAAGCATCTATTGCTGAAACTACAGTTCTTTTCAACGAAGGCAAGTACATGGCTGCAAATGACAAAATTTCTGCTGCAATTGAAAAAGCTAATTCCATTAAACAGGAATTAAATGATGCAATTGCAAAATACAAGAAAAGATAATTTTCCTGTAAGGAATTTAAGCATCAGCAAAAATATTGAACCTGAAAAGACCCCCGTTGTACGGGGGTCTTTTTTAATAAGACCCGGCAGCAATGCGTAAAATTGTTTTTTTTAGCTTATTCTTAGTCATTCTCGCAGGGTCGTTTTTGTACCTGACGGGGTCCGTTTATGCACCCAAAGGGCCTGCGAAAGAAGCTCATGCCATGGAGAAATCTATTGCATTTGCGCGCAGGCAGAGCGCATCCAAATATGCAGCAAAAGAATTCACGGAATGCATTTCTCTCCATCGCAAAACAATGGCTGAGTGGAAAGCTCAAAATCAACTTTGGATTATTCGGCGAAAATACGATAAGCTTTCTGATCTTATCGGCCAAACTACCGAAATGGCCGTACTCGCAGGGAAAAAGGCTGTAGAGAAGTCTGGGTCGATGAAGCAGTTTATTGAAGAGACCCAGGCCCATCTGATTGAAAGGGACCAATATTTCACCGAGAAATTCAGGGTATTGCCTTTGGAGATGGAAACTCTGAAAGATCATTCGGAGGCGCATCTTTTGTTGAAAGAAGCAATCGAAGCCTCAGGTCGTGGTGATTTAAACTCGGCATATAAGAAGCTAATAGTTGCCTATGAGGATTTTTCCGAATTGGAACTAACTGTTAGGAAAAAGTTGGATGAGTATTTTGAATCTTATCCTTCATGGGAAAAGTGGTACAAGAATACTGTTTATAATTCAAGGGAGAATAAGTCTTATGCTATTGTTGTCGATAAAATGGCACATGAGTGCCTACTGCTTAAGGATGGCAATGTGATTGGCCGATATGAGGCTGAATTGTCGCTTAACTGGATAGGCCATAAACGGCAGCAAGGCGATATGGCAACTCCGGAAGGCGTTTATAAAGTAACAAAAAAAATAAATCACAAGAATACAAAGTATCATAAAGCTTTATTGATAAACTACCCGAATGACAACGATATTATTAACTTTGAAAAAAGTATCCGTGAAGGTATTCTTTCTTCCTCAGCCAAAATAGGAGGCTTAATTGAAATACATGGTGATGGCGGCAAAGGGAAGGATTGGACCGAAGGTTGTGTTGCATTGGCAAACAACGATATTGATAAGCTCTATGCAATGGTTAATACAGGGACACCCGTCACTATTGTGGGATCGCTGATACCTTTACAAGAATTGTTTAATTAAGAAAATGGAATATATTTCTAACATTAAGTTGTGGCTTTTAAACCTTTCCGGGTTTTTCAAAGGGAAGGAGGAGTCGGGAAGTGTCGAAAGAACTTTTCCTGGCAAGGCTGTTTTGATGCCGGTTTTGGTTTATGTCTCTGTTCCTGTTATTTTCTATTTGTTGTGGATTTCGATGTTTACCGCACTGCCGTTTATGCAGGAAGCAGTGGTTAAATTCAAGCCTAGTTTAGCGTATCCCGAATTTGCCAGCCAAACGAATCCCGGACCCTCTGAACTGCTCTTTCTACAGGAAAACCGTGTTAAAAAACTGGATAAAATCTATGCCCGATTTTCTAATCGTCAGCCCTATCTTATTGTTAACACAAGCGATAATACCTTTAACCTTTTTAACAATGGCAAGCTCGTAAGGGAAGGATTGTGTTCTACCGGTAGCTTTGTTTTGCTTGATGCTGGTGGTGAACAAAAGTGGATGTTTGAAACCCCAAAGGGAATGATGCGCATTCAGGGGAAAACAGAATCGCCGGTATGGAGAAAACCCGATTGGGCATTCATTGAGGAGGGTTTACCGGTTCCAAAACATGCAAATAGCTATGAACGTTATGAATATGGTGTATTGGGAGATTATGCGCTGAGCATTGGTAACGGCTATCTGATTCACGGCACACTCTATCAGCGTTTGTTGGGCATGCCGGTAACCCACGGATGTGTTCGGTTGGGAGATGAAGATCTCGAGCAGGTTTTTCAGACCCTCAGAGTAGGATCAAAAGTTTATATATTTTAGTTGCGTTTTTCATTCTTAACTATTATGACGGGAACAAGAAAAGACCTTGTCTGGATTAAACGGATTGCTTTCGTTATTGCACTGGGTCTTTTGGCCTATTTCATTACGATGACAATCGTTATACCTGTTTACCGTTTCAAAATCGAGGCAAAAGTTACAAGCACCAACGATAAAAATATTTTTCGCCCCGATCTTACATGGCAAATCACAGTAAGCGACTCAATTAAGCAAAGGGCAATTGATCTGGTTTTTTCCGAGTCGTTTTTGCTTTCCCAAATTGAGATGACTAAGGGCGATAGCATTTCACTTACCGTTAATCTTCAGGATAGCATAATTGCGCTTGTTGTACAGGGGCTTACCATTTACAGTGCAAAAGTAGAAGATTTTACTATCAGCCATGCCTTTGCTAAAACAGACCCTTTTGTTCTGGCGCAATGGCTGGCAACTCCATTTGTTGTCGACACCCACTTTGCATCAATTCCCAAAGCGCCAGTGCTTTATAAAAAAGCGCCTAAAGACACCATCGAAGCTTTGAGTCAGGTTGAAATGGACCCTTTGAATGACGAAATTGATCCCGTGTATTTCAGACTGGAACTCGATCGAAAACTAATCCTCAACTTTAATCAGAATGAAACCCCTGAAAAGGAGAGTATGCGTCAGGTGAAAATATATCAAAGACGGATGAGGAAAATCGAACGGAATGAAATCCTTGGACACCTTTCCCGTTTTTCCCCAATAGAATTCGTTCCGGAGATCCATATAAGTCTTGACAAGAAGGCCGCACGGGTTATTTATAGGGCTATTCCTGAGAAAGCATTTGTTGCGGTACAACTCCCAACGGAGTAAGATAAACCAAGCAGGAAAATCTGGTGTTCAGAGTTTGCGTTGCCGCAAAGCCTCGTAGACCAATACAGCCGCAGAAACTGAAACGTTGAGCGAGTCGGCGATGCCAGCCATGGGGATTTTTATGATCTGGTCGGCGTTTTTCCTCCAAACAGCACTCAATCCATCTGCCTCAGAACCCATTATAAATGCTGTCGGCCCAAAATAATTTCCTGAAGTGTAATTTACAGAATCCTGAAGAGCTGCAGCAAATATCTTCACCCCACGGGCTTTTAAAAATGCAATGGCCGATTCCGAATCACTCACAATTACCTGAGTACTGAACAGGCATCCCAGGCTTGACCTGATTACGTTAGGGTTGTAAATATCCGTTTGAGGATCGCATATAATTACAGCTGTTATTCCTGCAGCATCAGCGGTGCGGATTACTGCCCCAAGGTTCCCGGGCTTTTCTACTGTTTCCAAAACCAGAAAAAGCGAGTCTTTTGAGAGTTGTAGGTCTTCCAAGTTTTTATCTTCGGTTTGGGCCACAACCAATATACCTTCAGCGTCCTCCCTGTAAACCACCCGGTTGAATACATTTCTCGCCAGAATAATTCCATTGGTCTCACCACCAATTTCTTTCAATACCGACAAGGCTTCCCCAGACAGGATTTCCGGACAGTAATAAATTTGTGCAAATGAGACCCCGCTTGCCCTTGCGCGACTAATTTCACGAAGACCCTCAATTATGAAAAGCCCTTCCTTTTTCCTGTTTTTCGACTTGGAAAGAGAAAGAAGGTAGCGGATTTTAGGGTTTTGCAGGCTTGTGATGTTTAGTGGCATGACACATTTATTGTTGATTTGCCGGATACAATGTTAAATACTGAAAGTCAGACTGGTTCAAAATGGTAACGAATTTTTTCAATTGGCCCTCCTCTTTAAGCAACCGAAGGTTGTTTTTGCGAAGGAGTGTTTTAATTTCCCTTTCCCTGCCAGGAAACGAACTGATTATAGCACTTCGCTTGATCTTGTTAAAGGATATGATGCTTCCATCTGCAAATTTCAGAAAATAAACGGGCACAGGAGTGTATTTGTCAACTGAAACTTCGGTTTCTCTTGATTTTTCGATAACAGCACCTGTAATTTTTATTTTTCTCCACACAAACAAGGAAATCGTATCTTCATGGAGTACTTGAACAAAAACTTCGACGGAATCGGAAAAGAGGTCAGGCTTTGTAATCGTTTTCCTGAAAATCTGCGACATATTCCGCTGAGAATCGTTAAAGCGAAATTCCTGAATAAACTGCTTATCCAGCTGAATCAATTTTTGACTTGTTTCCTCAAATTGGATAAGTTCATCGGAATAGCCGTTGTATTGTATAAGCTTATTGTAAACCCATTCTCCATTCGAAAGCAGGATTTCCCCATTTACAAACTCTTCATAAAAGTAAATTGATCCGTTGATATATTTATCCCAATGAAAAACCTGACCCCGTAATTGGGGTTTGAAAGGATTATCAACGAGTGTGTCGCATAAACACGATCTGCTTTGCGAGTGGGCCCCGGCAACTGATAGAAGAATTAGTACAGATGATAAAAAAGTTTTTAATTTCATCCGGTTATTTGGGTAGATTAATATTTATCAATTGTGTTGTGGAGAAACGTATGCCCTGGGAAGTTATGCCTGAAACAACAACTTCATAGGTGCCGATATTGTCTGAAGCATAAAATTCAAGAGAATGATTGGTTCCTAAAGTGATTTTAAGTTCGGGATTCCAGTAAAGTGTTTGCCTGAAATCGGGTTTAGGACTGGAAATCTTTTCCCCCGAATCAAAACTGATGCTGTTAAGTCCGGAACGTTGCAGATACGAGATGTTTTGAACCCTTGTCTGCCCGGGATAATTATTGGTTTGGGCGATAATTTTATCCCTTGTAAATACAGACAGAACACCTGGAAATGAGATTTGGCCAATATACCTTTCCGTAGTGAAATACTCGATTTTGGTTATTTGCTCCGAGTTGAGGGGAAGCAAATTGTCTATTTTGTTTACCAGCACCCCGTCAATAAAGAAGGCAGGGCTTTCTTCATAATACTTTGATGAATTCCTGTCAAAAATATTCACGGTATAGAAGTTTTCTTTATTTCGTAATCTGACTCCGGGCAATATTTCTTTGGATATTTCAGCAAAGTTAACAAGACTCAGATAATCAACAGGGCGAACGGTGAAATCGGTAAGACCATAGAATTCGTTTCGAAAAGCAGTTTTGGCTTCTGCTTTATGATCGATGATCTCCTGACTGGGAAATGCTTTTTGAACTGTTGAGATGGATTGGCTTTTTACAATAAAATCTCTAAGATCCTTGGAAAAGAAAGGTTCGGAAGGGCTGAAAACAGAGCTCAGGCTAAACTTGTCATCAAGTATTAAGGCCGCGTTTTCAATGTTTCTTATAGTAAAATAGAGCGTTTTATTCTCGTAATAGTCGTTTAAAAGAAATTGAAATTCTCCCTTCGAATTGCTTTCAGAATGCAACAAATTAGAAAAGGTATCGGGTACGGAGAGGAAAATGTCGACTCCGGGCAATGGATTTCCTGTTTTAGAGTCCTTAACAATTCCGGAAACAATGACTCCGTTAATTTCAGGGAAAAAGACGCATTTGTTCTCTCGACTTTTTTCAGCGATTTTATTCACAATTTCATTCGAAGGGGAGGGAAACTCGAGGCTAGAAGTTATCCCCCCGGGAACTTGCTCCCTAACCGATGCGGAAACTGACACATATTCGCATAATTCATTGCCTGAAAAACGGAGGTTAATCTTGATTTTTTCTCTGGGACCAAATGTGGATTTCGAGGGAGTTATTGTAACGATTTCAGATGAGGTACTGACCTGACTTTTTAGCCTTTCATCTAATGGACTTGCATATACCAGACTCTGTTGAGTTCCAAAAGACCTGTCAAATCGGTTAACAACAATCAATTCCTTCGCAAAAAACGCCTCTTCGCCAAAGTTTCGCATCATGCGGGTAAAGCCAACAAGTTGGTAGACACCGGAGGACAATGTGTCGGGAATTATAAACGTTCCATAGGCTTTTTTATTGACGAGCTTAAGTCCTGCCTCAACAATATTCAGGTTGTTATTGTTGCGCAGCACCAGATAAGCGAAATTACTAATCGGCAGCTGACTGTTTCCAACACTTCCCAGAGTCATAAAGGAAAAAAACAGGTTTTCGCCGGAAATATATAGGTCTTTATCGGTTTGAATCAAAACAGATTCGTTCATCAGGGCTCCACTGCTTTGCGAAAAAACAAGGTTTTCTGAAGATACTATGGAAAAGAGAATAACTAATATGACGATTGATTTCTTCATAAATACCTGATTTAATAAACCCACCACGATGGCGGTCTGCCGGTAACATTCCCAACCTCCGGATCGGGAATGGATATTTCATACGGTTCTATTCTTACCGTTGCCGAGCCGATGTGTGGAAAATACTGATAACTTGAGCTTTTTTGACTCGACACTTCAAACAGTCCAAAGGCGAGTTTATCCGGATTGCTTACACACTTAATGTTTCCTTTTAACTGAGCAGGCAGAGGGTCGAAGATCTTACCATCCGCACTGGATTGCTCCTTGATTCCGGCATAAAACTGATATGCATCCTCGGAAATCTGGTGTTCGTTCAGTATTAGGAACCTATGATGCACCAGTGACTGGGTTGTGTCGAATACCGCAGTTACAAAGCTTAGAATCTCTTCGTTGTACCAAATAGTGTCGATATTTACCGTATCGCGTGCCATGATCATTCGTTTTACCGGAAAGGAACCAATCAATTGTTGATTAATCTCATAGATAGATTCTTCGGATGAGGAAACTTTTGAGGTTGTGGTTATCTGATCCTCAGGGTACAGAGTTCTCCAGCAAAAGTGTGCTGTAGCAGGAAGTGGGGTGTCTTTTAAAAAGGATGTATTGAAGGGGTTTCCGGTCGAGTTGTTTTTCTTCGAATCAGGGGGAGGGATAATTTCCTCAAGTGTATCCACAACCTCATATGTGGATTCAATAATCTGAATCGGATCAAACCTGAAACGAGGCAACGAACCTCCCTGACTTTTCAGGTCCAGGTAAATTTTCGCGACGTTTTCAAAACTTCTTCGGGTAATACTTCCCACCGTCTCGAGAACTTCTTCCCGGTCCACGAGGCCATAAATTGTTCTTTCGTAAGGCACAACCGCCAACAACTGTGGTCCTGATTCATAAAGTTCCCTGTTGATTTCGATATGCAGCGTATAGCTCGAGCCCGGCATGCCTCTGAAATCATTAGGATCGGAAGTGTAATTACCCTCGCCTTTATCTGTGAATAAATAATAGTTTCCCAAGTCGTCAGTGACCCATACTTTGCCATCGGTACCTGGAATACTCATTTTATAGGAGTCGAAAGGAACGCTCCAGCTTACATACACCGAATAAGACTCGTTTTGGTTTGTAACAAGACCGTCGACAACCAGAGCCTGATCCTGGGATATAACATCCGGAACGTATAGCTCCCTGCATGCACTAATCGCTAGCACCAGAATTAATATAAGTATAGGATGGTATTTCATTTTTTGGATATTCTCAGAAACTTAGGTTATACGTGAGTGTAGGGAAGGGCCTTCCAATAATATACATTTTGTAAAGGCTTCCGCTGGTATAGGTATCGGGCTCCATGGGATTATCGTTTTGGTAATATACGGAATATGCATTTTTTCTCCCATATAAGTTAATTACTGAAAGTGTCCAGCTACCTTTCCATCTCTTTCTGATCCGGAGGGATTCATCCATGGTAATCGACAGGTCCAGCCTGTGGTAGTCGGGCAAGCGATACTTGTTTCTATCCGAATAATGTATAAGATGGTAATCCTGATAATTGTATTTAAGCTCAGGCAAAGTAACCGGTCGGCCTGTATTATATGTAAATGTTCCCGAAAACCTCCATCTTCTTGAAATCTGGTAATTGCCAATTACCACGAGGTTGTTTGGCTTATCGAAATTCGAAGGGAAGGCTTCGTTCATGTTAATCTTGTCGGCCTCTGCATCGCTTTCAGTTTTTCGGAGGGAACGGGAGTAGGTGTAGCTGATCCAACCATTCAGCTTCCCATAATTCTTCTTGATAAAAAACTCCAATCCGTAATTATATCCCCTGGCGTTCAACAATGCGGTTTCGATCTGATTATTCATGAGGATTTTAGCACCATCGCGGTATTCAAGGACATTGTTCAGGTTTTTGTAGTAAATCTCCACAGAGGCTTCAATTTTGTTTTGGAAGAAGTTTTTGTAATAACCGAGGGCCAGCTGATCCATGGTAAGAGGCTTCAAGTAAGTGTCGCTGAGTTTCATGACATCAGAGGGAGTTGCCACCGATGTGTTGGAAACAAGGTTGATGTATTGGTTTATGCGATTGTAACTTAGTTTTAGCGAACTGTTGCTGTTCAGTACGTACCTGAAGGAAATTCGGGGTTCTGGCCCCGAATAATTCTTTATTCTCTGGTTACTGCTGAAGCTAAGGGTATCTGCAATTGAGGCAATCGAGAGAGAAGGAGCATTGTTATAAACATTTACATTACCCGGTCCAAGAAGGGAATAGTGGGAGTACCGGATGCCGACCTCCATATTTAATTTGTCGCTAATAGTGATATTGTCAGAAAGATACAGAGCAAGTTCAAGCGCCTTTTCAGGAGCAATAGTGAGATATTTCACAAAGGATTCAGGACCGTATGGAGTTTCCGTTCCAGGGAGAACATTGTATAAAATTGCATTCCAACCCAAGTCAAAATCGTGCTTGTTGTTAAGAGAATAAGAAAGATTCCATTTAAGAGACCGATACTTAATCTGGGATTTGATCTGGTAAGCGTCGTATTTTTTTAGGGTGTCAACCCCTGCCACGCTGTAATCGTATTGACTGTAGCTTGCCAATAGGTCGGAGGAGAGCCGGTCGGAGAAATTGTGAGTCCATCGTGCCGATCCCAGAAGGTTTGAATAGTCGTAGATGTAGGAATTGCTGAGGCTAAAATCGTCCTGGCTGAGATATCCGAAGAGTTTGATCTTATTTTTCGGGTTCAGTTTAACTGTGAGCAGACCATTAATGTCGTAAAAATTTGCGGAACTGTTTATCAGGTCAATATCGGGTATTTTGTGCAAAAGCCAGTTGGAATAGGAACTTCTCCCGCCAAGAATCAGGCTGGCTTTTTTATTTATCAGGGGAGTCTCAAGATTCAGACTGGAGTTGATCAATCCGATCCCTGCCTTGACTTTTAAGCGTTCAGGATTTTCCGGTCCCATATCGATGGAAAGAATTGACGAAGACCTTTCGCCAAAGGAGGCAGGAATACCTGCTTTCATCAATGTTACATTTGAAACCGTGTTGGCATTGAGAATGGAGATTAGCCCAAACAGGTGGGATGAATTTATCACAGGGGCACCCTCAATAAGTATCAGGTTTTGATCGTTTCCTCCCCCGCGAACATTGAAACCCGTTCCGAATTCGCCTACCGACTGGATGCCCGGAAGAAGCGATATGCTTTTAATAATATCTTTTTCCCCAAGTGTCAAAGGCAATTCTTTCAGCGCTTTGGTATCGAACTTCATCACGCTCATCTGGGTGCGGTACACATTTGCATCGGATTGCTGGGCGGAGATCTGCACCTCGTCGAGTTTCACCGAGCTTTCAAACAATTCAAGGTCAAAGGATCCGTCGCTTAATAGTTTTATATTCACATATTTGTTCTCGAAGCCAATGTATTTAAGGGTCAGCCTGTTTTCGCCAACCGGCAGCTCAATCGAATAGACGCCTTTGGCACCCGAAGTAGTCCCCAAATTGTGCTTTTCAACAAAAACGATGGCTCCGGCAAGAGGCTCCCCAGTTTTCCCATTAAGAACCTTTCCCTGTAAAACTGCTTTGGACGATTGCCCGTATTTCATGGGATCTCCAATGGAAACAAGACCGGAGGAAGAGGGGTCGGAAGTATAGGACCCGGCCTGCTTGGGAACGATTACGATTGTAAGTGAATCGATCAGGAAATAGTCGCAACTGACAACCCTTGTGATTCGTTCCATAATTTCTGTTGTGGAAAGGTCGAGGTAGGAGGAATGGAATTTTTTATCCTTAAACCATTCCTGCTGGTAAAAAAGGCGGGTGTTCCTGTTTAGTTTAAGGAACCCTGAAACACTGTCGATAGGAATGTAACTCTTTGACATTAAGACATCTGTGCCCTGAGGGTAGGCATTTGTGAAAATGCAGGAGATTAGTATCCAAAATATAAACCTTTTCAGGTTTAAAGGTGAGCTCATATATTAAGTTGTCATGCTGTTAGAGCGGTATATCCGGGGGATGTAAAATTAGTAAATTATAACTATTTGATGCGGATTAAATAAGGAAATTCCTTTTTTTTATTTATGTAAGATTTTTTAATGTGTATAGAAAAAGTGATGGCGTGATATGACAGGGTGATGATGGAGCTTCCACCCGTTTGCTAAACCTTTATGCGTTAGGATTTTGATATTCTTGAACCATTGGAGCTTCAGATAAGGTCTAACTATTTTTGAAAAAATCCAAATCATAGAACTCTTTTACAACGAAAACCTACTCAATATTCTGAGCGAAGAAAATCAATTACTTTTTTTGTATTTTTGAAAAGGAACTTGAGTATCGTCCTATGAACCAATAAATGCTGAAAAGAGATTTTTTTAACGATTACTAATTGCTTTAAAATTAATAATATGAGGAATTTACTTATTATTTTCTTTTGCTTTTTGACAATTTCTTGTGCTAAAAAGAAAAGCGAAAATAGTATTGATTTATCGGGAACATGGGGTTTTTCAATAGATTCCTTAGATCAAGGTATTGCAGAAAGATGGTTTGAGATGCAATTGCCCGATTCTGTTGAACTTCCAGGTTCAATGGCGGAAAACCTGAAAGGTGATGACATTACCGTTAATACCCGATGGACAGGTACAGTTATGGATAGCTCATGGTATAATTCGGATGAATATAAAAAGTATCGTCAACCGGATAATATTAAAGTTGCTTTTTGGCTTCAACCCACTAAACACTTTGTTGGTGCAGCTTGGTACCAGAAAGAATTTGATTTGCCTACAGATTGGGAAGACAAAAAATTTGAATTGTATCTCGAACGTTGCCATATTTCTACTCAGGTTTGGGTAAATGGCATTTCTTTTTCGAAACAAAACTCCCTGAGTACCCCTCATATTTATGATGTTACCAATGCACTTAAAGCAGGTAAAAATCGTATTTCCCTATTGCTGGATAATCGCTTAACAGATTTTAATGTTGGCTCAAACTCTCACAGCATAACTGACCACACTCAAACCAATTGGAATGGAATTGTTGGTAAAATTAAGATTCAAGAGGTAGCAAATATTCAGATTGGTGATGTGAAAATCACTTCAGATATTATGAGTAAAAAAATAAATGCTCAGATTCAGATTATGAATCATGTAAGCACAGCTTCTTCTGCAATCGTTCGTGTTTCTGCTAATGCAACACATAATAGTCAATCTTTTAAAAAAATAGAGAAAGAAATTAAAGTAGATTCTGTTGCGATGGTCAGCATTGATTATACACTGGGTGATAAAGCTGAGTTGTGGGACGAGTTTAACCCGGCCCTGTATAATTTTAAAATCGAATTGATTGCTGATGATATGGTTGACACGAAAGAAATTCAATTTGGTTTGCGAGAGTTTAAAGCACAAGGAACGCAATTTGCGGTTAACAACCGGATAACTTTTTTAAGAGGCACATTGGACTGTGCCATATTTCCATTAACAGGCTACGTACCCACCGATACAACTTCATGGATGCGGATTTTCAGAACTGCCAAATCGTTTGGCTTAAATCATATGCGATTTCACTCTTACTGTCCGCCCAAAGCAGCTTTTATTGCTGCCGATATCATGGGTTTCTACTTGCAGGTTGAATGCCCTTCATGGGCTAACTTTGATGTAACTGTTGGTGATGGTTTACCGGTGGACAGGTATATTTATGATGAAAGTGAACGCATTGTTAAAGAATATGGAAATCATCCTTCATTCTGTTTATTTCTTACCGGTAATGAGCCTTCAGGAAAAAGTATGAATCAATGGTTGAATGATTGGGTTCTTTACTGGAAACAAAAAGATTCCCGCTTCCTTACTTCTACCGCGTCGGGCTGGCCAATTACTCCCGATATTGATTTTTGTGTTAATCCCTATCCCCGTGTTCAAAATTGGGGCGAGGGCATGAAGAGCATTATCAATTCGAAAAATCCTTCCAGTGATTATAATTGGGCAGATAGAATTAAAGATTTTTCATTTCCAACCCTCAGCCATGAAATCGGACAATGGTGTGCGTATCCCGATTTTAAAGAAATTAGAAAATACACCGGCGTATTAAAAGCTAAGAATTTTGAGATATTTCAGGAAACTTTGAATGCGAATGGGTTGGGTCATTTAGCCGATAGCTTTCTTCTTTCCTCAGGGAAATTGCAAGCCTTATGCTACAAGGCCGATATCGAGGCTGCATTAAGAACACCCGGATTCGGAGGGTTTCAATTACTCGATTTGCACGATTTCCCCGGGCAGGGAACAGCATTGGTTGGGGTTCTCAATGCTTTTTGGGAAGAGAAAGGTTATATTACTGCTAATGAATATTCAAAATTCTGCAATTCGGTTGTGCCCTTGCTAAAAAGTAACAAATTAATTTTTTCATCAAAAGATACACTGAATGCTACAATTGAAATTGCAAACTTTGGAAAGAATATTTTAAGAAATGTAAGCATAACATGGGAGATTAAAGAAGGAAATAAAACTATCCTTAAGGAGAGTTTTAATAAGGAGTCCATTGCAATCGGGAATTGTATTGAATTGGGTGTTATAAAAACCAAATTGGACCTGATCACAAAGCCTTCTGCGCTTAAAATAATTATTACAGTAGGTGATTATCAAAACGATTGGAATATATGGGTGTATCCAGAGTCTGAAATTTCAAATAGAGATGATGTTTATATTACCGATAAGGTGGATGCAGAAGCTCAGAAAATTCTAAATGAAGGAGGAAATGTATTTTTATATATTCCTAAAGGGAAATTGTCTGATGTGTTTGGTGGCAATATTGTTCCCGGATTTTCCAGCATCTTTTGGAATACTGCATGGACATCAAAACAACCACCTCATACTTTGGGTATTTTATGCAACCCAAATCATCCTGCATTTGATTTATTTCCAACAAATTATCATTCCGATTATCAGTGGCAGTTTGCAATGAGTAATGCCAGTGCAATTAACTTAACGGTTTTAAATCCAAAGTTAAATCCACTGGTACGGATTATCGATGATTGGTTTACAAACAGGTCACTCGCCTTAATTTTCGAAGCCAATGTAGGAAAAGGAAAAATTGTTGTTTGCGGAATTGATTTTTCAAAAGGATCAAACAGACCAGAGGCCGATCAGTTGAAGCATAGTTTGATGGAATATATACGAAGTAATTCCTTTGCACCAAAAGAAACTCTTTCGATTGATGGCCTGAAAAGTTTATATAAGCAGTGACACACAAGCCAAAAAAGAAGAAAGAAAGTAAAATCATAAAGTACAAAAGCACAGGTCGTCACCCCGTCACATCATCATCACCTTTTCACCCCCTATTCAATACCAACAATCTCGAGACGTCTGAACTCCACTTCCGACCCTTCTGCCTGCAAGGCAATATGTCCCTTGGTGGTTGTGCATCCTGTGCCATGGTTAACCACATTACCATTTACCCACACTTTGATTTCAGAATCCAGGCATTCTATAACCATTGTATTCCAGTCGCCTACAGGGTTTTCGGAATCGTCAGTAAGGTTTTTTATGTTTCGATTTTTGTCTTCGGTTCCACCCCAGGTTTCTTTAGGGCCCCTACGTGCTTCCATATCCGGAACGCTTATATCTTCTGCAATACACCAGAAATCTCCTGCCTCGCCGCTCTGCATCTGCACTTCGAGCGATTGGGGAAACATCCCGTACAGTGCACGTGGAGTGCTGGCATGAACCAGTACCCCGCAGTTTCCGGGATCACCTGCAAAACGGTACTCAACCGTAAGTTGGTAATTCTGATAAACAGAATCGGTAATCAAATGTCCGCCGGGGGTGCCAAGACTCACCAGCATGCCATTCCTTACGATAAATGGGTTTAGGGTGTCAGGATTGCTGTCCATGGCAGGAATATCAATATGCCAGCCGCTCAGGTCGGTTCCGTTGAACAAACTCTTGGGTGTAACTTCTGCTTTTTTTGCAACGCACGACACCAGGAAGAAAGCAATAAGTAGAAATAATGTTCTCATACCAATGGGGTTTTTAGTTTGGTTTTGTTAAAAGTACAATTTTTTTTCATTTCAGGCTGCATTTTGCCTTCCAAACCTGTTGGAGACTTTTTTTTAACACTGTCATTTCTCCTTAAATCCCCGAAAAAGCACTTTGAACCGCATGAAACGCGCTCTTGCCTTGTTTTGTTTTTATAGCGCTTTGCACCCCTTTACCTTTGTTTCGATTGGATAAATTATGAATCAATTAATTCTAAAAAAATGAAAACAAAAGTATTCGCAGCAATAGTAATCTCAGTATTGCTTTCTGCAAACAGTTATGCACAGGAAAACGCAAAGCGATTTGGTTTTGAACTGAACAGCGGACTCTCTGTGGCTACAAAGAAAATTGATGGTGCAGACCTGAAGCCGGGTTTTGGCTTCGAGGGCAGCTTTAGCTATCGTTTTATGCCCCATCTGGGGGTTTATGGGGGTTGGGGCTGGAACAGGTTCGCAGCCGACAATTCCTTTGCCGGCAATGATGTATGCTTTGAGGAAACCGGATATGTTTTTGGACTGAACTTCCAGCACCCGATTGCCGGTTCCAATTTGTCCTATTATGTAAGGGGAGGCGGGCTCTACAACCATATTGAGACTGAAAATGCCGGAGGAGATATTATTCACGACAGCAAACATGGTTATGGCTTTCAGCTGGCTGGCGGTATTGATATCAATCTGGGTTCAAACTGGAGTCTTACCCCAGGCCTCAAGTTCAACTCCCTCTCGAGAGAAACAAGCTATGAGGGTTTGTCCAAACAGCTCGACTATCAGTATTTGTCGGCCCGGATAGGGATTAGCAAAAAATTCTGAAAAAGCGAAATGCCCATCGGGTTCCCAAAGTGGCCCCCGATGGGTTATTTGGATTCTTGCCCCACCGCAGAGTGGGATTTTCACTTGTTTAGATGTGCAGTTTGGATTTTATCTTTAAAATTTTTCGGTTGGTTCTTTCTTTTAGCTCTTTTATGTTGTAACTTTTCTCCTTGTTGGATTTACTTAACCAGTTAAAGATGAATAGGAAAAAACTTATCAGGCTAGCTCTTTTCGGAGCTGTTTGTGCAGCGATTTTCTCTTCTTCGATTGCACAGCAAAGTTTGACGGGAACCTACACTCAAAATTCCGGGGAGACCACCTTAACACTAACCTTCGACCAGTCGGACACCCACCTGTCGGGAAGTCTTGTCTCAACCACAGGGGCTTCTTTTACTATGGAGGGGCAGATTATCGGGGGATCGGGAGCCGGGGTTTGCTCTGGAGATGATGGTTTCACCTATGTAAGTCTTAACAACGGCAACCGGATTGTGTACAACTATAAAGTCCACCAGGAAAATGGCAAAAAAATTTATAAGGAATACTGGATTAACGGCAGTCTATATTCAAAGGAGTAATTTATTTTTATAGCTTTGACCTTGCCTAATTGAATCCTGTTATCCAAAGAATCCAAGAATGAAAAACCTACGGATCAGTTTCTTGAAAGCCTACAGTAAACTTATTGCCGGCCTCATCGCAATGTTGGGCTATGCTATGTCGTGCGAATCAATGGATGAGTATGGAACTCCTTCGGCGAAATTTATTGTGAACGGTAATGTCTCATCCC